>Ga0179593_1546450_pt1 | contig 36286 bp, 33 predicted proteins | sample CZODoug2_1_08_16_FD_185931 | JGI IMG/M metagenome (GOLD analysis project Ga0179593, IMG submission 185931) | Vadose zone soil fungal communities from Angelo Coast Range Reserve, California, USA - CZODoug2_1_08_16fungal (PacBio error correction) | ecosystem: Environmental > Terrestrial > Soil >... | reverse complement strand
TTCGCGTGAGATTGATTCCTGTAGTGTGAACCCCCCACCCCGTTTTCTTATCGAATCCATGTCTTGTTTTGCTCCTCGGCTTCCCTGTTTTCCAATATGCAGAGAAAAAAGGCCCCCCCCTTTTCACTTTGACTTGAGGCTCTTCTTTCCGAATCCCCCTTCCCCTCAACCCCGCCCACCCCTCTTGTGTCTCGTTTCTCCTTCTTGGAACCCGTCCTCAAGTTTTTGGTGGATGCAAAGCTGCGACCACACCCTATCCCCCCTCTTCAACACAAACCGATTCCGGAAGTTGGTTGTGCCCAAGAACACTTCCTCTTACAGGTCACTTCTTTAAAAGGAAGTTCGTGGTGAGGAACACCGCCATTTGATCCTTGTTTTCGTTTCATCCTCGCGCTCGCTTGGTCGCTGAATCCCTCCTGCGTGCGCGCGTAGCTTTCTCAATCGTTTTCCTGCCAAAACAGAGTCCCCTTCCCTTTTCTAAGTTTTGAAAGAAAGAGAGAGTGTCTAAGTCCGTTCCCCTTGGTTCTTTCCGACCCTCCACCTGCGCTCCGCCTTTTGGTCTTAACAGATTGCTGCCATTGCGTCCCCTGGCCCTTCTGCGACCAAATTTCATGGTTTTTGTCGGTGTTCTTCGCCAAACGCCCTTCCGGATTCTTTAGTTTTCCCCGAATGATGGAAGGGAAACCGCTCATTTGGTTCTTTTTCCCCCATGTGTTGGCGCAGTTCCCGCTTTAACTCACAGACATCTTTTTCTCTTTCTACCCCGTTTTGTTGTTGTGTCTCATGAGGTCTTACTTTCTCCTATCTTTTTTGCCAAGACAAAATGTTTCCAAGCAACCAATTCAGGGGACCCGTTTTTTCGCGTTTTACTTCTCATATCCTCCTGCTTTTACACGGTTCTTCGAGACCCCCTTCCACCACCGGTGTAGCTTACTTTTTTTTGAGACCCACTCTTTTCCTCCCTAACGCCGTCATGGCAGTTTCTTTTCGACCGGTTGAGCGTTGCCTTCTTCCCATGACACCGTTTTCGTGGGTTTAGTTTTGATCCTGCGTCGTCTCGTTCTCGAGAAACTTCTCGGGGCGTGGCGCATCCCCCGCCCATCGGGACCTACTTTCCTCCAGTCGGTTCCGCACAACGCCCCTGAGTTCCTTTTTTATTTCCTCTCAATTTTTGCTGGAGGCTAACTAATCCCCTTCCCCCACGTCGGGTATGATGCATGCGACTTTCTCCCCGTAGGTGTTGGTGGTGTGTCATGCAGATTGGTACAAAACAGCCCGCACTTGGTCATTTCTGCGTGTGTCAGCCCTGCTTTGATTCTTCCTCCCCCCTTGGGAGGTCGGCTGGCCGCCCTCCCCCCGTAGGACCCGCTCTCGTTTTTTGCGTGTTCGTTTTGGCCGCGATGCAGGAGTCCATAAAGTGCAATTGATGTTTGACGTTCACAACCCTTCCACAGCGTGGCTTCATCCCCTTGCGGCCCCTGAGCACTTTGCAAGTTCTCGGACTCTGGACTTTCCCTTTCAACCTCCCCTTGTGCCTTGGTTAGAAGTGTGATTGCTGCCGCTGGGATTAGGGATTCCGTTGCAATCCGACTTGACCCATCGAACCCCGAACTCTTATTAGACCTTCCGTTGTGCTTTTCTGAGTCTTTCTCCCGTGATCTACACTCGGCGACTTTAAGAATGAGTTTTTTGTTTTCCCACCAGACAGCCCCCTTGAAGTGCGTATTCCTTTGTTTTTGCTTTTCTTTCCTAGCAGCCTTCGTCCGCGCAGACTCCGGAGTGCTGTCCTTTTTCTCTAGTTAAGCTCGGAAACGATTCCCCTTATCCGGGATTGTCGCTGCTTTAGCCCTTTATAGTCGCGCTCTCCACATCTAGACTCCATTTACTCATAGGAAGCGTCACACCTGCCCGGCTAGCTGCAAGCTTCTTGCTCCCCCTCCACCGTACTACAGCATCCGTCATCCTTTCCCTTTTTTAATATTGACTTGGTTCTCTCTCGGTGGTTACGGAGACAACAGAAACAGAGTTTCTACTTCCTTATGAGTCATCGTCCTCGGGGGCCCCCGCTTTTTTCAGACTACATCCCCCCTCTTATTAGAACCCCAAGACTTTTTTCTTTTCCTTTGACTTTTGCAGGTTTATAGGTCAAATATTTTTATTGTCAAAATGTATTTCTCGGCTGTTTTGTTTTTTTTTTTCGTCTTCACACATTAAGAGATCCCCACGACGCGAAGTGGAATCCGTATATTGGGCTCCAGGTCCTACCTGAACTTGAAGGCAAAGGTCCTTCCTGCTTGTGAGAAGAATAAACCACCGGTGCCCATTTACCAGCTCGTCTCTCGTTTCCCTACGATCCTTTAGCAGAGGAAGGTATTGGATCCGATACATCTTCCCTCCCATATACGACTCTCCAGAAACCCTAGCCGGTTAATTGGCCTTCTCCATAGATTTGCTGGAACTTTGCCCATGGAGACTAGGCATTATTGCCAGCTTATTCGCGCTTTTTTCCATCCTATCTTCGTACCTGATCAACGCCTTCACAACCTTCGATCGCACTGTTTCCCTTGTGTGTGTTTTGCTCCGGACAATTGATTTCCGGGTCTACCCGGTCGACTTCCCCCCACTCTATTGCTTTTATTGCGCGATCACGCCTATAACCGCCTGACTCTTTCTTGGCAAGTCTTTCTTTTCCACAATACTCCTGAGTAACCTCTTCGCTGATCCCGGGATTCCTCCCTTTGAACAAAGGTTGGTCTTTCTTTGTTTCTTTTTTTGGTGTGAGGTTGCTTTAACTCCCCTCATCAGTTTTGTAGTTTTACATGAGACCTGCCCGTCTCTTCCCTGTACCGTCCCTCCGCATTTGCGGAGTACTTCTTCTTCTCATTTCTAATCCTCTTGTTGTTTTTACTTCTCTCACCATCAGGAGGCTAGGAAATTTCAGGGTTTCCCTCCACGTCAAACGAAGCGGTTCTGGTGGATCCTCTTTTGCTGACAAACCAGACTCCTTTTTATACAGATAACCTTGACCCCCCCAGCTCTTTCCTGCTCCCCGGTATTGGATTTTTTTTCGGGGTCTCTCTCTCTTAGTATGATAGCCACCTCCCATCGGTACATGCTAATTTCTTTTTTAGTTTAGTTGCCGAAGCCACCTTCCGCCTCTCCTGCCCGTTTCCACTTTCTTCTTACCCGGAAGCCAAATCCTTCACAAGAAACGTACCCGGGCGTGATCCCTGTTCCCACGCGCTTTCTCCGCCCTACTTCCCCCCCTTCTCTTGCTGCAGAGCTGACTCTGCATAGGAAGAGGAGATTTTTTAATTCAGTCGTCTCTTTAGAACGTAACCTTCCTCTCTTGGTTGTCGTTTTAAGATATCCCTTTCCCGGGGCTCGGGTCCGCCCCCCTAGCTATTCTTCTAGTCGGCTTTGTAAGGAGCAACCTATTCAGATTATTAAGCGCATTTTGCTATAGAAGCGACGGCTGGGAGGGCACCTCTCTTTAGTTCATGGGGTTGAAAAAGCAAATGTTTCGCTTGGTTGTGTTGGGCCCCGTTACTCTCGCATGCGGCAGACTCAAAAGCCGGGCTTCAGGTTTTCCCCTCAGATAATTTCCCTCCCAATAAGTGGAACCAGTGATATGCTGAACCTTCTCTTTTTCTTTGCTTGGTCCTAGAACTCTTTCTTGGACTCGGACCTCCACCTCTAAAAGTCGTGCCCTCCCATGTTCCTAGAGGTACCCTAGCGCAGCGTTCAAACCTTGTTGGCGCCCTCTTTTCACCCCTGCTGATTTTTTTCCCTAAGCCAACCGCCGAGTTTTGGTCTTTTCCTCTCAAGAGTTAGAGGTTTTTTCCTGCGACCCCACCGCCTTTCTCATTTCCTTCTAAAATTTTTGCAGTTGAATATATACTTCGATCCCATCCTTTTTTTTCGTTAGACCAACCGCTTACGCAAAAATGTCTTCCCCCTCTCCACTGCATCAACCCCTGACCTCCTCCCCTTGATTATACGTAACACCCCCGATGTTAATCCGATGATGAGGAAGAACCTCTTAGCCCATCTATGTCAAACCCTACCTTTTCACTCAAGATGTTCCCCCCCCCCCTAGGGCAAGTATGCGTTCCCTCAGTAAGCGACCATATCAGGCATCGTCCACCTTTCCCCTCGTTTTTCCCACGTTTTTTTTTTTCGATCGCGGAAGGGACTCCTCCCTAATAAAGTCCACACCCCCCGGAATAGATGCGCCCCCGGCTTTCTCCCTCGCATCCCCCTCCATGATTCATTTCTGACCAAGGCTTGTCCTTTGCCGCGCCATTGAATAAGAGTTGAATTCTCTGGTTACCAGCAGATTTATCACCCTCGTTCTCGGAATCGAGAGCCCAACTGCCCCCCCACTCCTCGCCACAGGACAAAACAGAGATTGTCTCCTTTTTATCTTCTTTGGTGTAAGCAGGAACACCCTAGCACTGTCTTGTACCGTGAGCCCCCTCCTTTCACCCCCCCTCCTTCCCCCCCTGTATGCAAAAAACTGGGTTGAGCGTTGTTTCACCCTCCAGCGATGAGGGAACCCCTGCCACTTCTGTTTTTCGGAGACCCCCCCACGCCCCCATTTTTTAAGCATTTTGACAGATTCTCGTGTCGTCTTGAGAATAAACACTTTACGGACGTTCCTTCCCTTCCGCTCTCTTCTTGGTCTTCGACAAAAAAAGCGTCCCCTGCTACCGCGGTTGCTGTAACATGTCCCCTTTTAAGATTCACGTATTATCTCCCCCCCAATGGACTCTTCCTCATTCCCCCCTTCCCTAGGAATTTCCCACGATATATCCGCCTTTTATTGTGCTCATATGGATCCACTTCGTAATAAAAGGGAAGGGGCTAACGTTTCCCCCTCCCCTCCCCCACCTAATAGATACCGCGTCGTCGTCTAAGAAGGACAATGTTACCCGTACCCACCGCGCAGTTGAGTTCTGATTAGACAAAAAGTGATTGCGCCCACCTTTTTTTCCTAGGCCACCCGTCGAAATAGCCTCTAGTTTGAAGTCTTCCGTTGTTGTTGTTTCTCCCGCCTTTTCTATCAGGTACAGTTACCCTCTTTTTTCGCGACAGCGCCTTCCCAGAACCATTTGCGCGTGACTTCAACTTTGCTCTCTCCGCCTTATACCCTTTCGTAATTTTTCCGATAACCCTTGACCTGCCCCCGGTGAGCTCCTACGGGTGCTCGTCGAATGAGATAGGAACCCCCTTACCCTGGATTTTATTGTCTGCAGAAGGGTGCGTTTTGGATGCAGTTCATTTGACTTGCGTCTTTCTAACTACTCTGCTGCCGCTGACGTTTACTACGCGAATTCCCTTAGGGAGCAGTTTTATCGATCACAAGAATCACAAGGGGCTGCAAGCACAGGCCACACACAAAGACCACCCACAACACCTTCTACCCCCCCCCCCCCCCCCCCCCCACACCCCACCACCCCCCCCCCACCCCCCCCCCACCACACACCCCCCCCAAAACCCCCCCAACACACCACCACCACCAACCAAACCAAAACACACATTTGATTGTTTGTTATTTTGTTGTTGTGCTTTTTTTTATTTTCTTAAAAAGAGTTTTGTTGTCTAACAATGTTTTTTTGTGGTGTTATGTGTGTTTTTAGGGGCTGGAGTGGGTGCGCAGTTTGGAGTGTTTTTTGGTGGTTGAATGTTTTTTTCGACTTATGGGTGTTTTTTTTTTTTTGGTCACCAGGTGGGTTTTTTTTTTGAGTGCAGGTTTGTTGTGGTGTGTTTGCGGGGTTTTTTAGGGTGTTGTGGGGGGTGTTTGTTTTTTTTTTTTTTTTTCCCTCTGGTGGGGGGGCGTCTGTTGAGTGCTGGGGGAGTATGTTCTCTTATGTTTCTTTGGGTTTGGCGGTGGGGTGGTGATGGTTTTTTATGTTGAATAGCCGCTTCCTCACCAGGGAGCCGGATGGAGGGCCAGCATCCTCATCACACTCCGTTGTATGTGTCTTTTTTTTTTTATGTATTGGGGAGGATACTATAGACGAGGCCGCCCCAACCACCCCCCACCCCCCCCCCCCCCCCCCCCACCCCCCCCCAACACCCCCCCCCCCACCCCCCCCCCCCCCCCAAAACTGGCTTTGGTATACCATCCGATCAATTGACAAGTCTGCTAGACTCAGTGTTCTCCTCGCTGGTAGTTACAACCCAGCCCCTTAACCCGTTAGGGTCCTTTTTCTAAGATGGGTTTTTTACTGCACTGACCCCCGAAGAGGGAGTGTAATCCAAAATACCTCTACGCTCTGACCGGCATTCTTTTCTGCTCTCATTTTTCGTGCAATTTAGCTCTCTCGGTGGCCACCGATTGTCTCCTTCTGAGGGTTTCCCACAGCTATCAACAGTTTTCTTTTGGATCTACCACCGTCCAGTTTCCTTCTTATTCCTTCTGACAGAAGACTGATTTCTTTCTCGCAGTGTTTCTCCTACAGGTTATGATTAGTTGCTTCTTATCCGTTTTCTCTCCCTTCCAGAGACCCGCGCACCAAATTCCTTTTTTTCCTTAACTTTGCGAGTTCGTCCTCTTTTTTGGGTGAAGTTTCTTCTTTCCTTCGCCTTTAAGGTTTCTGTGGCCCCAAAATCGACTATCTGTTTTGCGCTTTTCCTTTTTTCCTCTCTGTTCGTGTCCCCTTCCCCCCCATCGTGAAAGGCGTGCTTCCTCTTTCCCCCTTATTGAGTCGACATGGATATGGAGAAGTTTTGAACTAGTGTCCCCTTGCCCCTCTGACATGTCGACACTTCCTTCGCAAATGCCCGAGTTAATAGTCCCTTTCCTGCCCCCCCAAGACCCTATTCTCTTCTTCAATTTGAGAAGAAACGGAACCTTACTGTCTAGTCCTTTTCCATCCTCTCCAAAGGTTTTCTGTTGCCCCTGTTGAGCTGCAGCCGGTAAGGAATAGAGGTACTTCCTCTCTTTAACCATTGGCATTTGAGGCTTACATGTAATTTTAACTTTGAAGACGTGGCCGGAGATTCCGTCGTTCAATACCACAGTAACACAACGTTAAATTATTTCTATTACGCTGGAAAGCTTCCTTTCGTGCAAAGAACTAGATGACCTTTCAAATAATTATGGTATACAAGGTCTTGCGGGCTGAGGGGTCGTATTCCCCCGGCTATCAAACTACTAGCCCCTTTCCCCAGTATATGTTTCATCCCCATGTCCTATAAATCCCTTTTTTTCCTTTCAAACTGGCCTTCTTACAAAGTACCCATATTCTCGTCCTGTCCCCCCTGTCTGACTCCCCTGAGACTTCCTTCTGGCACTCCTCCAGCGACAGTTCTCTGCCTCGCATTGCAAACCTAATTATCTTCCCTTTTTGGCGTCTCGCCCTCTTTGAACCACGGCAGTGATCGTGACTGCCTGCTACTTCCCTATGCTGGAGTCTTTCATTTTGGCTTACCTTCGGGCCCTTTTAGAAAAGGAGCCTTTTCGACAAGAAAGAGTTTTTGTTGTTTATTTTTTTTGCGTGACTCCTATCCTTCTGGCATTTCGTATCGTTTTCGTCCCTCTTCATTTAGCTTCCTGTTTTTTTTTAAAAGTTTTGGAAAAGAGCAATCCTATTTCGTGGTCTCAATTTTCCTGCACCACATCGATCGGTCCCCCTTCGGGTCTCAAAGACTTTCTTCATCCATGGCCTGGTGGGCCTCTTCTTCCTTTCATACCCCCGTACTGGAAAATGTTGTCGATTTAGTACAACAAGTCTCTTTCCCTGCCCTCCTAGAGTGAATCTGACGCTTCCTACGGCCAGGTTCATTTGTCAACGCGAGTTGCCTCTACTTTCCTTTTTTGATCTTACTCATAATTTTTTGTTGTGTATTTTTTCATCTCCCAATCCATGTCCGGACACCTCCTCATATTTTTTTTCTTTTGCCAAGAACGTCCACCTCCCGGGAACCCCGTTCTTTGAAGTATGTTTGAATCCCCATAAACGCAATTTCCCTTCGTGATAGACCTCCCTCCACAGCCCCCAATTCCATCCTTGCTGCAGAACTCTGAGGCCCACCTCCCTCCTACTTTTCCTAGATCGATGCTGTCTTTCCTCCAGCACATCTATTTTACCCCTCCATTTTCTATGGATCCTCGGAAGGTCCCTCTCCTCGTGCCATTCCTCCAGGGTAGACAGTTATCTTCTTCTACCTCCCCTCCCCAGAGTCCCCCACACAATCAGACACCACTTCCCCTGTTGCGCTCTCTTTTCTTACTGATCTCCTTTTTTTCTAAGCCATGAATTTTCCCCCAAAGCCGCCATTGAAAGACTTTCCAATTTCTTCTCTCTTTTTCCCTGAAAACCCCTCTTCGTAGAGTCTCCTCCCCGTACGTACTAGACGTTGTAGTCTTTGTTCACCATACTAAGGTCAGGTGGTGCATAGTCTTCCTTTACAACCGATCCCTTCCCCTGCTCCTTTCTTCGAGTGTCCCCCGGACAGTTTCAGAAGACCATTTCTTTCCTTCTACAAAGTACAGATGCAGCTGCTTCCAGGCCTCTTCCGCCTGTCCACTTTTTCTCCCACCTCCTCCCATCCTTTTCACCTCTGCATACTCCCCTTCTCCCGCTTATCGGTTTGCACCGCATGTAATGTTAGCGTAAGCTTAGTAACACCCTTTCATGACATCTGATTTTGTCAGGCTCTCCTGGTATATTCAGTCGGAACTCCTATCGTCCCATTTTTATTATGCCTCATCTCAGGATTTTCGTAATCGTTGCGGCAGCGTAACCTTCATGCACGCCAGAAGACCCCCCCCCCTTGGTTGAAAAGTTTACCTCATCTTATGTCCTGATTTAGAGATTTTTATCGCCCTCCCTTTTGAGCAGGCTACGGCATATTTTTTTTATTTAATTGTCTTCTTTGCGCATCGCTTAGAATTGAGATGCGCGTTAGTCCGATCACCCCCTCATGTGTACCCTCTTCGCCCATATTCTATTTTCTCCAGTTTCCTCTTCCCATCTAAAATCCCCCGTCTTTTCGACGTGCAGGAGACGACTGACCTCGAGCCCGAACCCTCCTTCATAAAACACTATCTTTGTCCCGTCAGGTTTTTTCAATTCCTGCCGGTGAACTGCGCAGCGCCATTCCTTTCCCCAAGGTATCCCTGAACGAACAATTTTTTATTTTCACCGATTTGGTGTTGAGTTTCCCCTTCTCCTTATCCCCTTCGGAATAGTGTCAGCAATTCAAAAAGTCCTCAAAGATCCCTATTCCGCATGTTGTTCCCTCATACCTTCCCGATCTGCACTGTCTGCATACATTTTGAAAGCTCCAAGAAGACTCTTTTTATTAGGCCCCATTACACTAACTGCAGTTAGAGGTTCCATCAGGAATCTTCTCGCCCACACTCAAACTCACACCTTTCCGCCAGCAATTCCTGAGCTTTTATAAGTAGCTATTTGCTTCCTCTCATGGCCCGAGCTTCTTGACACAATTTGATACATACCCAAATTGGTGAAGAGGATTTTTTTCTAACTAGAAGCAACGTTTCTTCCAGGTCACCAATCGTGCCCTTGCCTGAGGTCTTTTCCCGCCAAACAAATCCCCCCTTTTGCGCACTCCTCCAAACTCTGTAGATTTTCCCCTAACATTTCCCGTGGAGGTATAAAGATACGTACTACCTTTGTCTTCCTCCCATAGCCCCACGCTCCCCTTCTGATGTTAGACTTCTCTCCGCAAGATTCTAGAAACTCAAACAAATTTTCCGCTGCATTGCCCCGTCACCCCCCAATGATCACGTTTCCTTATAATGATCAGCGTTAGGGACATGCTTATTTAACCCTCTTCTTTCTCTACTTTCCCGGTTGATTTTTCTTTACACGGCATGGACCAGGGTTCCATAGAGTAGGCATTGAAAGAATTCTCATTGACCGTCCCCCAACTCTCGTTTGTCTGTTTCTGTGCCCCCCTTGGTCTTTCAAAACCTCTGTATCTGTGCTCCTCTTCTTTCCTCCCCTCTTCTTTTGAAAGACTGATTTTCTTCTTATCTGTAACGATTTTGTCTGCAAGACCACGTAGCTTTTTTACTAAAGACCCCCATCTCGCCTTTGGAGTGTGAAGTAAATGCCTTTCTTCCATGCCTGTGAAGTCTTTCATTTTCTCTCACCATTTCCCCTGAAGCCCCCCCACCCCAAAACCGGTGTCGCTTCCCCTTTTCGTGCTCCCATTCCTTCTTACCCGTCTTTCTGATGTGTTTTGAGAGTTGTCTCAAAACCAAACCAACAAAACAGCCCCCCACAACCACACACCCAACTAAAATTTTTAGGGGATTTCCACGCAAGCTCCTTTCTCATTTTCCCAGGAAATCACTTTTTTAGCCGTTTTTGTTGTGGTGTGTAAACCTGTGATTTTTTTTTTGTGTGTTTTCTCTTCTCTTTTTTTTTGTTTTTTTTTCTTTTTTTGTTGGCGCCCCTCTACGAACCTGGCTCCTCCTTTCCAGGTGCTATTCAGAAGGAGGCGAATATGCAGCTGACACATCAATTTCCTCTCCCCCTTCTCTTCTCCCTTTGAGTTAGCTCCCCTGCTTGAAAAGGCAATGTTTTCCTCGGTCAGGACCTGAGACTGTAAATAACAAGCCCGGTAGTTTTACGTCCTACTCCGCTAATCCTCGGTGTTTTCTGATTTGTCCTCTCGTACACCCTTGATGCGAGTGCCGTCCCCTCATAGAGCTCGAAAAGATATTTCTTGCTGAGACTTTTCTCTTTCTTCTTTGATTCGCCCATTCCTTCCCTGCCACTTCACCCCCCATTCTGACTTTTCACTCCCTGCCACCACTCCGTATTCTTAAGTTTTCCTTAGTTCCCCCAAATTCTCCCTCCTTCCTTTGATGCCCTGCTCTAGTCGGTCTCCTTTAGAGTTTTTTTTTTTATTATTCTTTCCTTTAATAATCCTCCGAACAGCTCCACACCGAACTTTTTCCAGGCCTTCCCTGGTGCTTTCTTTAATTTTTCCTTCTTTTTTCTTCTGTCTTTCATCCGATCTTGTTTTGAAAATAATGACATAGATGACCGTCTGAGTACTTATTTTGCCTCGTCTTTCCTCGATGCTTTCTCCAGTCTAAATAGTTCCTCTTTTTTCCAGCGCCCAACCCCAAACCCCCCCCCCCCCCCAAGACCCCCCCACCCAAACCCCCCCCCCCCCCCCCCCACCCCGCCCCCCCCCCACCCGAAAACCTTCTTTGGCGCTCTCCATGTAGTTGCCTTTTTTCTTAGACACTGCGGATTTCACCTCCTTGACTGTCTCTTGCTCTCCCTCCGGACCCCCTTCTCTCCGAATTTTAACGAATTCAGGCCACGTGCCCCAACCTCGAGAGTTTTCCGCTTCTCCAAAGAGGCAGTTTTTTTACCCCCCATAGTACTCGGGCCATCTATCCTCTTAATCCCTGTACCTCTTTTCTTGCTGTGTTGCGTCTGGAAGGTCTTACTTGCCGAGTTAACACTCTTACTTTTCCGTCGGTTCTATGAGCCCCCTTACCTCGGGTTGTTTCTGTTCCATTGGACCTGCAACAATTCCCTTGACCTATTTACCCCCTTCCGGCTGGCTCAAAGAGCTGATAGATGAACTTTTCTTTTCAGACCTAAGAATGCGGCTCCCAAAAGCTTGCACCTTCCGCTGACTTTCCTCTCTCGCAATCGAAACGACACCGTTCTCCTCTCAAATTTCCTACCTCTCTCCCTTCCCTCTTCTAGAGGGAAACCTCATCCTTCTGCCCTTGTTATCTTCCACAAGGACGCTGCAGTGACCCTCTGCTTTTTCTGAACCCCTACGCCCATGATTTTCTCCTTTGTCGTTTCTCGAGAAATAGCGACCCCCCTGTTAGACTTTGCAGACTCCTCCCCCCCCCAGTCTTCCCGTTTCTTTCCTTTTTTTTCGTCGCACTTTCCTCTTCCCTCGGTGAAACACTTTTTTTTCGCCCCATTTAAGGTCGTTCCACCTTTCTTTCGCCCCTTCGTAATTGATGCCCTCTCTCCCAGTTCCTTTTACTGTATCTTGTGGTGGGTGTTTGTGGATTGCTGTGTTTTTTTGTGTGGTTGGTTTTTTTGTTGGCATGTGTCTTTCTTTTATTTTTCTTTCCCATTAGGTTTCCCTTCACGCTCCGAGTTAGACGCTAAGTTCCTTCTTTTCTGCCGCTGCGCCAAAGAACTTAAAGAACTTCCTGATGTACCTGACATAACTCCCATTCTTTTTTCGACCTCATTTCCTCTCCGGCGTACACCTTATTCGAGGGCACTCCGACCTTGCGCTTCCCTGCACATGCTTTCCTTTGGTGGGTTTATTGACGTTCCTTTGCTGCTACATTCCTGCCTTTTTTTTTCCCTCACTATCACCGCTAGGTGCTCTTAGTAAGATGCTTTCACGCGTAGATTCGAGAGCCGCCTTTTTTCTTTAGACGTTTCTTTTACTCCAATCCTCCTTTTGGTATTCCTGATATTTCCTCTCTCTCAACATACAATCAGAAGTCCTTCTCGGATGACAGTCCGCTCCCCTGGCGTAGTTCTTTTTTTTTTTTTAGGTTGGGAAAACAGGGAACCCCGCCAGCGGAAGGATGCCTCGCACCTGTGACCCACCGCCCTACCCTACACTGTTAATCCTCCCATCCCTGGCCGGAGAAACGCCGAAGTTGTTTTCCCCGGAGAGATGGTTCTTGAGTCGTAACAGAAAAGAGGCCGGCCGGTCAAGAATTGTGGACCTTCAGTCGCCATAGTAAGTCTGCGTCTCTCGCCCGTTCTATGTTGAAGATTTCCGCATGTCGACGGCCCCGTTTTCCAGCCCCCCCGGGCTGGGCCCCACTCTCCCCCCCCCCTATGAGTCCTCCTTTGCAAAGTTTTTTTCTCCTCCTAAGGAAAACCCAAGGAAGAGTGCACAGACCTCGCGCCATTTTCTGCTCCTCTGCACTGAATTCCCTTCCCCCTTCTTCTCGGCGCTAAACCTCGCTCTCTTTTAGTTTTTTGCACCTTTCTGAATGGTAGTGGATGAGTCACGCCAACCCTATAGCCTTTACTGCCGCATCTTCTTTTTTCCTTCCTCAATAGCGCTGATGTGCATCGACTTTTGTAAGAATATGCTGCTTCTTCCCCGAATATCGTTGTCCCTTTTATCTTTTTATTTTTTTTCTCTTTTCCCCTCATGCACTTATCTTTATTGCTCCTTCTCTTTTCGTCCCTGCAACCCCCGAATCCACCACAGACAAGCAGATAGAGACCTTTACTTTGTCGAAGATATTCAAAACGACAATCCTTTAGCTTCCCCCCTATACGGGAATGTCATGCTCTTCTCTGCCCTCTTTAATTGTGGGAATAGACGTTTTATGAGTTCGAAACAGATACGTATGATTCTATCTCATTCAGCGATCGATTTTACTCTGAGTGCGCAAAGTTTTCCACGCTTCCACTCCCCTCCAAGAAACAAAAGGAGAAATAGGATTATTATTGACAAGTTTTCATATTTCTTTTCGAGCAATCTCTTCCCATCTCTAGAAACTCTTATCTGATCTCTTGAAGTAATAGAGCTGAGAGAAAGAAAAGCAAATAAGAACCTTTCTCACTCCCCGTCGCAGATCACTCTCCTCTCACCTTCCCCCTTTCCGTTGCCACGACAAATTCCCCCCCCCCCTCTTTCCCTCCTTAATCCACTGACGACCAGAAAGTACCCATCCCCCTGTGCCGATCAACTCCATCCAAAATGTCTGCCACGCCTCCTTTACTAGCGCTTTATCCCCAAGCACCTGCCTTTACCTTCCATCTCATTATTCTTAGTACCTTCACTCTGCGTTCCCTTAATGATTTACCTTAGTTTGTGTTTGTTTCTTCTGAAGTGCCTGAAAGAACGAAGGAATAAGTTAGAAATTCTCATCCCTCTCAATCTCTCCTCTCCTTCAGTATCTATCCGCCTTCATATCCGCAGCATGTCTTTGCCGTTGGCCTCCTTGGCAAGATTAATAGAACGTCTTGGCATTATCTGGGTCCCCTTTCCCCAGAAAATCCCTTTTCTTTCCCCTATTTTCTCTGAATCCCCCGCCGACCTCAGAAAAGTAACATCCGATAGGCCTTATCGTGAAGGAAGTAATTGGACCACGATCCCTTCTTTGCTTTTGTCAGCGGTCAACCTCCTTCTACCCCTTTCTGAACTTGCCACAACTTACGTCCGTCGTTTTGGAGAACTCCCCGGTCTATAATAGAAGAAAAATATTTCCCATTACTGGGGAGAAGGCTCCCCCAACTGACAGTTTGCATGATAGCATTACTCCTCAACCCTATCTAGTTTCCGATCGACTAAATTAAATGAAGCATCTCCATCCTTTTCACGCCTATTTTCTTGCAATCCCATGAGACCAGCTAACGTTTTATAAGAACCAGAATCTACCGTTAGGCGTTAGCTATGAAAACACATCCCCCTTTTGGTCTCCCCTAGCCCCTCCCCTTTTTTTTTCAACGAGCGTCCCCGATCACGCTTCCCATTGATGCTTCTTCCTTGAAGACGTTTCAGTAGAGTGAGCGCGATCGATCTTCTCTCTGACGGCACTGTTTTTTTTGCCACTTTTTCTACCACTCACCCCCAGAAGTGATTTACCCCCTCATTTCCTTAGATCGAAGAGTACCCTTTCTACCCCTCTGCTGTTGGTGTCTTTGCTTTCCCCACCTTATGTGCGACAAAATCTTTAAGATGTCCCGCCCTCCATACTCTATTATATCCGCAGTTGTTTGTTGTCCCTGTGGCAATTTAGATGAAATAAGTGAAAGGAAACGTTCCCACTCCACTCCCCAATTTCTTTCCCCCCCTTTTCCTATCGCACGTCAGATACCCTCCTTCCCTTCGGAGTTAACCATTTTTTTCCCTCCCCTTCATGGGACGCCCCCCTGAAGTTCCTTTTTCTTTTTTTTTTTTTTTGGGTGTTGGTTCTTTTTTGGGTTTGGTTCTCACGTTTCATCTATTATGTCCCGGCGTTTTTCGCTCAAAGGGTTGGAAGTTTTGGACGTGAGATTGAGGCTACGAGGATCGTATACTGCTCCTTTCCCTTTTGCTTTTTGAGATCCCCTTTCCTTGCGTCCCCGCTTTTTTCTCGTCGTGATTAGGCCCTCACCTCTTCCTGTCTTTCCGAAAAAGTCCCAGCTTTTTCCCCAACTGGTAGTTTGGTTTTGACCAAACTTTCCCTTTTTTGTCCCCCTGTTTTTTTAATAAGGTCGCTGAGAAGTGTACCCAACAGCTCACGTATATTTGGATTCCCTTTGTTTTTAGATCCCCGATTTGCCCATACGACCCCCTTAGCCAGGACCTTCTTCCCTCCCCCAATCTCATATCTTCTTTCCTCTTGTCGTTGTTCATGGCTCGCCTACTTCCTGAAAATTCATTTTAATTTCTTTTGCATACACCGTTAGGGAGATCCTTTTTCCACGAGTAGTCCTTCCTTCTCTTCCTCTTTGACAACTGTTCGTACTCTTCTGTGGCTTCCCGGGCTCTCAAGTCGCGCTGAAGTAGTAATACCGAAATTGTTTTTTTTTTTCTTGTCTTGGGCTTTCGCAATCTTCCTTGACCCCGCACCGCAACCCCCCCCCACCACCACCCACACAGATATTATACTGTCCTTCCATGTGTGATCTCAAACTGCGCTTGCGCCTTCTTTCTTCTTCTACCTTTTTTTCGTTCGGTTTGGAAAAAACCCGTTTTCATGTTCCCCCTTTCGCCTTACCCTGTTTTTTCCAGAGCTTCTTCTCTTCTCGTGCAGTTTTTTTAGGACATACCTTGACCGTATCTCTGTTGCTCTTCGTAGGGATGTTCCAACGACCGTCCTTTTGCCCTTTTCACCAGTTCTCTTTTCCTCTCCACTACGATTTCTTCAGTCTTAAGGAAAATCCTGATAGGACATTCTTTGACCACCTATCTTTTGACTTCTCTTCCTGGCCTCTTTTCCTCCCTCCCCCCTGGACTGGTATCCCTCCTCTCGGCAATAGGCATTTGCTTGTCTCCGATGAATAGAAGGGGGTTACCCTCTGCCGACCAAAGGTCCCCTCCGATCGTCGGCTGATTCTCCCTCCTTACTCTTGCCGGATTTTCTTTCTTACCCACTCTATTAGAATGACAGAACTTCCTCTTCCTCCCTGTAGGATCTTCTTCCCCGTTATGAATCAAACCTGATTTCCGACTTGCCTTTCTCCCCGAAACGTAAAAGAAGGAAATGCCAGGCCCCCTTTATGTTTTTCACTGTCTCTTCTTTTTCCGTTCCCTCCTTCTCGTTCGCCTCACTGCCCTACCACTTCAGCACCCGTTACACCCAAGCCCCCCCCCCTCCCCCCCCCTCACTTCTTGAGCCGATACACACTCAGACCCCGGCCACCCCTCTTCGCCGCTGACGATCCCACCTCGCTGCCCGCAACGAACTGTCCCCCCGCCAGCACAACCAACAGCCACCCCCCCACGCTCTACTCTATTCCATTTATGACCTAAAACGGAAAATTCTCTCGAGCTTTGCCTCTTTTTTTTTCCCCGCCTTTGGGCCTCAGCTGAGAAATCTTCACAATTGCATGCACATGAGTATTGCCCCTGCATGAGTTGCTTTCGTGTAATGGACTCATTCAGTTTTTTTTCCGGCTACATTTTTTACTTCTTCAATTTCTCTACGTTCGCGCGCGTTCCCCCGAGTCTTGTTAGTCCGATGACGGCCGATCTTTTCGCCTCCCGCCCCTCTTACCCGTCTGATCAATCCTACCGGTATGATCAGGAGGGGCCTTGTGTCCTTTTTTTGGGATAAGAAATTTTGTGGGTAGTTCCGTAACACCTTATCGCCCAAGCGTTCTTTTTGCTTCCATCCGGGAACTCCCGTAAGGTGTGCCATATGATTCGGATTCCTTTTTTTGGGGGTGGGAGTCGATTCATCCCTTCCTGTCTCCTTGATTTGTCATCCGCACGTGTTCTCTAGGTTTTTGTCCTAAAAACGACACACGAACGTTAAGGCGTATCGCAACCCTATGTCCCTAACCAAACACAAGGCCAAGTGGCCGCTAGTTAGGACTTCCTTAGGTTCTGGTTCCCCCCCTTTCCTTTTTATCGCCCCTCTCCGTCCTCTTTCCTTCTTTATTCCCCTGCGTCCCTCAAAGACATATTTCCAGTTGAGACTTCACCCGTCTCTCCTTTCCCCCTGGTTAGGACGTCACCTTTAACCCCTTTCCCTGTCTGATGATATAGGTGTACTCAACCCCTTCTGCCCCTTCCATCAGCAGACACACAGGAGTATTTCGTAGATTCCCCATTCTTTGGAGAATGAGTTCCCTTTTCCCCGGTTCGGGGCTAATTTTCTACTATCTTGGGGTAGCGACTTCCCTCTTCGCCTGTTCTCTTTATTTTTCTTCTCGGCCAGTAATTATTATGCTTCGGGTCTTGACCGCCCAATGAGCTTTTTTCCTCTCTTTTTTTTCTCTCTGAAGGCTGGAGAACGATCAGATAGAAGCTTTGGTCGTTGCCTATATTTTCTTTTTCTCTTTCGCGTCAGACGCCCCCTCCCCGGCATATCCTGTTGTGTTTGCCTCCCTTTGACGCAAATCGTTCCCCCAGCTTCAACTCATTCTTTCCGTTAATACAGTGACGGCTCGGAAAAGAAACAAGATGCCCCTATTGGCCTTTCCTTTCATAGCCAAGGTGAGCCTTGAGTCCGTCCATCTTTTCTCCTTTTACCCCTTCTTATCCTCGACAACTCCCCGACCCCACCCCTCCGTGTTCTGTTGGGAAACAACAGTAAGTTTTTTATCTGCGTTTCGAGAGGCTTTTGCGAACGTGCTGAAGGCAATATCTTTTTTGCCTCCTTCCTAGCGGATACTGACTGGTCTTTGTGGACCCTCACTGCTTTTTCCTAACAAAGAACCTTCCCCTTTTTCGCCCTAAGAGTACACTCCCCACAAGTCCCTGAAACTTCTCCGCTTATTATTTCTCTAAAGAGACCCCACCCCCACCCAGTAAGCGAACCTGACCTTGGCTCCCTTTACAGCACCTTGGTTCTTTCCTCCATGCCATAAGAGACACATCTTCTGTACACAGACCCCATCGGCCTTCCTGATCCCGTACCTTTTGTTTCGCTTCGGAGGCCTTCAGTCTGCAATACAGTCTCCCCCTGCGCCTCCCTCCAACAAGTCTGAGAGACCGCGCCGATCCTCGATGGTCCCCCCTCCCACCCCCACGGCCCCCTCTTTTCTTAAGACTTTGTCAGGACTCCCGTTTTCTCTCCGTTTTTATCTGGACAAGGTCATCCCCATGCACGTTTCTTTCCCGGAATTGCGATCCAAAGTCAAGAAAATCAGTCCAGACCACTCTGAGAGTCTTTTTTCCTTACCTTCGAACATGACAGAGACCTAAGGTTGTTCTTGCATGCCCCCCCCCACATCCGGTCCCCCGCTTTCCCCAAGATCCCCACGTTCTTGCGTGGGACCCTTTTTCCCCGCCCGTCCAATATTGCCCCCTTGCATGGCGTTTGTGTCGCCCCCCGGTTTTTCCTTTATTTCGATATGTGTTTTTTCATTTCACTAAAAGGAGGCGAGGCCAGAGTCCATCGGGGTTCTCTAAACTCTCCCTCCCCTCCGGTTCTTAGAAACTCCCAAGCGCGCCGTCTCACGCCCGCCCACTTAACCCTTTTCCTAGTTTTCTCCAAAGCAAAAACGATTTCGTACAGGCAGAATATCCCCCGATATTCCGTGTTACAAGATAAATCATGTTTCCCCACGCGCTCCCCACTTAATGAGGTTGGCCAGGTTTTTCTAACGCCACCGACTACGGTTTACATGCGTCGTATCTCAGAATTGAATTCCCTTCCACCCTCCCAAGGTTTATTTGTCGAAAACAGGGTATTTGTCCCCCCATCGTAATCTGTACGAACTCAACCTCCTTTCTTCTTCCTTTTTCCTTGGTGGGTGCTCTCCTTCGGCCTTTTATTATTGGAGCCCCAATCCCCTTTTTTTTTCAAAATCACAACTTCCTTTGTTTCAAGGTTCTTAACTCCTTTTTTCTCGCAGTTGTCCCCCTTCCCCCGTTGGTAGACACCTTTCCACCATGCGCTTTGTCGCCGGCCGCGTTTATAAAGGCTGGACCTACTCTACTGGCGTATGACTGCTTTTGCGTCTTCAGTGTGTTATTCGCCCAATGGTTCTGGCTTGGCCACCCCCCCTGGAGATGGATCCTTTTCCCTACCTTTGTTTTGCTTGGGTCTTTTTCTGCCCACCCCCCCCCACCCCCCTCTGGAGAAGCTTGAAATAGTTTTCAGGGTCTTTCTTCCTACGACCCTATATCTCGTCCCTGCGCCCCCTGGGTTTCTTTGTTCTTCATCATTGTTTCCCCAGTGTGTACCTCATCGCCGGTGCTGGCTGACGTCCCCCAAACAACGCCCCCTTTTGTTAATTCTTAATTCTTTGTCTCCTGATTTTGATCTTCTAAACACAGTTCTGCGTGGCCCCCCCTCAGACCCGACCTTTGTGGGTCGTGTTCTTTTTTGAAGTTCCTCACGGCCCCTTTATGTCTTTCCCCCCTCTTTCCCACTCGTCTTCCCCCTTTTTTTTTCGGCCGGATCAATCACTTTTCTTGAGGATTTAATGATGGAAGTTACGCTTAAGTCTCGTTTTAGTTTTTCCCCTTTTTCTTGCCTTCTGATTCTCCCTTCATTACTACTAACAGACACCCCCATCTTAAAGGACGCAGGTGAGATTTTCCGGACCTCTATTGCCGATTGTCACTAGGTCTCCTCACCTCCTTTTATGGCCCCCCTGATTTCCTTTCTGTCATTTTTTTTTCCCTGCTTTATAGATGGCTCTCGCATCCCCCCCTTCACCCGGTCGTCCTTGGACGTTTTCTTTTCGGAACCTCTTTCTGTGTACGTTGGCCCCTGTTTGTTGGACACCTTCCCTTTCTGCTGCCCCCACTCCCCCCTCGACTTCACCGCCCGACATAATGTCTGTAAAAATCTATTGACCTCCCTCTTGCCCTCTTTTTGTTCTCCCCCCTCTGGGAATATCCTCCTGGATTGTGCTTGAGGAGATTTTTTGAATTTTCTGTTACCGAGTGTTCCCCCCCTCTTACCCCCCTTATTCTTGGCTATTGAAGATTCCTGCTCCTTGTTCACCACTGCCCATCCCCCTCCTTTAGCCTCCCGCCTCTGACACATTTTTCCTCTGACTTTCCGGCCCCCATTCCTTTCCCCCATCGTTGCGCTTCTGTGAAATCACTAGTCAACTTCCTGGCGACTTCCACAGTGCGACCACCTGCTTCGATCTCGTGACTGCCTGACTCTCAAAGGCCTCTGCCCCGAAGCTGTTCTTCCGCCCGCATAGGACTCCCAAGTCTTGTCCTCTCCGCTCCCCCAGTTCCCTTTCTGACGACCACCCCCTGAACTGTTCTCTTTTCCTTACGAATGCGTTACGTTTGAACATGCCCTCTTCCTGTCCTCTTTAGTTCTTCCCGTTTTGTTTCCAGTGAATTGCACCACCCTCCGGTGCCAAGAGTAGCCAGCAGGGGTGCGCCCTGTTGTGTGTGTTTTTTCCCCTTTAGTCTTTGGTGGCCCGTGTACGTCCTTTTTTCTCTGACTAAAGCGGATTCATGCTTTGCTGCCAGAGATTTCCCCCCGAGAGTCCCTGAACATGTCTCCATCCCCTTGTCATAGTAAGGCCCCCCGCTTGCCTCACCCGTTTTCATTCCTTGTGATGTGGCTTCTTCTGTGCTCACTATATGTGTTTTTTAGTAACAGAAAGAAACCTTCGGTTCGTCGTTACCGCTTCCTTCGTCGGTGTATGTTGATCTCTTATCCACTTTAATAAGTTTTGGATGCTCTCCATACCTCAGTCCCTTAAGACCGCGTCTGGACGAATCCCCCGAAACTTTCATTTCCCCCGAGCCGACTACAAGTGCACAACGAAAGGTAGTAATTAGGATCCCGAATGAGCAACCCCCAACCCCAACAACTTTCCACGATCCCGGATTTTAGTCCATTAATAAGACGATTTTAGCCAGTAAGAAATAGTAATTTAGGTTTCCCGTTTTCTCTAGTTCCTTCGAATAATTTACCCCCGGAGTACGTCCAATGCCTTACCCCTTTAGCACGTAGGTCCGTGACACGTTCCCCATCTTCCCCCTATTCTGCGCAGGCTGTTCCACAGTCACTTCTTATCCCTCAATTAACCCCCCCCGTGCCTGAGAAATTGGGAACCTGTCCTCGCTAACTGTCCCCTTGTTTTTCCCCTTCGTCTATTTTGCGCATTCCCTCTTGGGTCCAGCAATTCTTTTCGAATGGGCGCTCGGCACAAACGCTTCTCCTTCTTCCTTAGCTTTCCCTTCCTCCCCTTCGGCGTTGCCCGCCCTTTGTTGATTCCGCTCCCCCTGACAAGCTCCCCCCAGACATTTATACCCTTCCTCCTTTTAGAACCTTCCTCCATCACGCATCTTTTGATAGTTCCCGAGTTCCCTCCCCACCTATACTTCTCAAGAACTTCATTAAGACCTCATCTTTTCACACAGTTCTGTCCCCCCCTTTTACTGTCGTGTTCACGCTAAAATTTATGTTAAGGAAGTACCCTCACCCCCCGCTTTCCTTTTTTGTCGCTTGCCTTAAGCGCTGTAGGTTTACCTGTGCTGCCTTACCCCTCTTGCACCCCCGCCCCACAATCTTGCCATGATGATTTCTTTCTTAGTCTTTCGTCGTTTTTTTGCAAGACTCCCCCCCGAGCCCCGAAAGGCAGAATTTTGTTTTCTTTTTTCCGAGAGCCAGTTGGACTTCTGGCCCAGTCGCCCCCCCTCCGCCCGCGAACATCTGTTTTTTTTCCAGTTTCCCCCCCCCACTCATATCCCCCTAGATCGCAGAGGGCCCCTGCATGACCTTCACCTGTTGACTGTGATTTCTAGCCCGCAGGGCAACACCAAAGTAGAGTCACCTTCTCAGGTGTCCACAGAACTTTGCATGCTTAGCAGCGATTTGATGCTGCCCCCATCTGTCGTCCAACCTGCCACCCCTTCCTTTGCCCCGATTTCCTTGTTTTTCGTCCCTGGATTTATACACCCGCCTTAACCCCGCTGCCTCTCCCATAAATAGGAAGACTTTCCCTGAGGAAGTAGCATGGTGTCTCAGCCCCCCTCCTTCTCATATTTTCAGACTTTTCATTTCCGACTCAATGAATTTTTCTCTTGTAATTATCTGGACTTGCAGAACTTTCCCCGCTCCGGGGTTCTTGCCATAAAAACACCGACCCCCAAGCATCATCCCCATCGAGTTTTCAGTATGATTTGATTCCCCCGGCATTCTTTTTCTCGTTTCACCAAATATCCTCCCCCACCCAGATGATAAACTCACCTTTTGCGCGGATGTTTTTTTCCCTCTACGTAGATCCCGTTCCCCAATTGAAACTTGTTGGTTTTTGAGTCGCACCCCCAGTTTGGCATATACTTTTAATTAATGCGCATCTTGTTCTCAGCCCCCCCCTGAGGCGTACGTCCTGAACTGTTATTCTCAAAACCCACGGCTCCCCCTTCCGTTCCGCTTCTAATATCTTTCCTCCCAAGCGTCTTATAAGAGAACCTTTCACATTGGTGCATGACCCCCCAAATAGCATCCTTCACGAACGTAAGACCCCCGTTTCCTCTCTGATCCCCTTTTGGAGAGAGGACTGTTTTTATCTAAAAGGTGCCATGTTTTTGGGCTTATAAACCCCCTCCCCGTCCGTTGAGTTAAACCCCGTTTCCTAAGGTCTAGTAGTAACCTCCTCATTTGGTTTGTGAACCAAGTGTCTTGTCTCCACCTTCACGTGTTAACGCCGATATTTCATAATGTTGTTCTGAGAGATTTATAGGAAAGAGTTAAATTTTTTCTCCTGACATGCAACCAAGCACCCCGACCTGGCACAGGTCCTTGAATTCATCCCGAAGACGATAACCTCTGTCGTTTCGAGAACCCCCTTTCCAACCGACCCTGTTTCCTTACCTGGCCCCTTGCGGCCCCGCTCCCATTTACCTGAATTCTCGGAGAGTCATGCTTGTCGGGGCGTCAGTTCCCTGTTGGATTTGCTTCGTATTCCCTCTGACCCTTCCCCTTGCCTACTTCCGTGCTTTTAAACACTTTGCCGCCGATGTGGACTCTCCTTCGAATTTGGCTAGGCGGCTGTCCCCCACTTACTTTTTCAACTTATTTCCAATTATTTTGCCGGGTCCCTTTCCCTCAGTGTGAGTTTCCTCTGCCCGTTTCCGGCTTTGTGCACCCCCCCCAACTGGCGTTTTGCTTTTCCTAATGAGTCTCTAGTTCCATTCTTGTGCGTGGTGCCGTCAAAGACCTCGACCCCCTCTGTTTTCGGTGTTTTTTTTTGATTTCGCATTCGGTCCCTACCGGCCCAATGCGTCTTGTCTTAGCCCCATCTAGACATATCCCCTTTCGCTCAGCACAGTCTTCCCTGAGGTTTCTTGCTTCCGTTCCTGTGACTCCCCCATAAGTCCCTTTGAAGTTCTCGGTTTGCGCTGGTTTATTGCGTCAGTATCCCTTCGCCGCCCGCTCCCCCCCGAAGAGTGTTCTAGTTGCTCGTTCGAAAGATGGTAACTCCTAATGCTCGGGAGTCCTCCCTCCGTTGTTGGGACCCCCCAACCTTCTAGCTAGTCAGTCCCTTTTCTTTTGAGATTTTGCTCCTCGTTGCTTAGCGCATTTAAGACCATCGGTTTTCCCTGAAGTTAGTGACCGATAAACCCCTTTATTGCGATTTCTTTTGGTCTAACTGTGGTTACCAGGGTTCACTTAGCGCAACGCCGTCGTAAGCGCTTCCCCCTCTACTTCAGAGATTTTAACCCGATATTGAGACGTTGCTCCATTCGTCTCTCCCCAAAGTTTAATCGAAGAGGCTCAGTACATGGCACCGGTTTTCGTGGTTGGCCTTTTTAAGTGCTCCCCCTCTTCCCATATTGAGCGCTTTCAATTCGAGACTCCGACAAGATGGCAAGCTTGCAGTGGGTTACATTGCTCCACACCCTCTAGCTTTTTTCCACTCCCATAATTTGAAGCATTCGGTGAAGAATGATTTAGTTCCCAACTTGCGTGTTACCCGGATGACTTCTTTTGTTCCGACTTCACGGCTAAGTAAACAGTATGTTCCTCCAACTTATAGATATCTTGATTACCCATTAGCGTCATTTTTTTCAAAAGCATTGCCACCTTCGAGTGAACTGAGTTCCGCTTCTCAGTCGACTCCCCACTCGCCAAGTATTTCTACACTCCCCCCCCGCTTTACTTTTCTTTTCCCCTCATTGGTCCCCATGCATCTATCGACTGGAAGTTAGCCCGTCTTCCTGGTGCTTTCAGGTTTCTCAAATTAAATGCCTGGAAATGCCTTCATGCTCATTCTTTTTCATTGTGTCCTGGCTAGTGTGTGGTCCTACTTTCCGAGAATTCTGAAAGTGCACTTTCTTTCCCGCGGTCCCCACGAGAGTTTGAACGAATGGCCTCTGTTCGTTGAGCCTCATTCGCAATCTCACTCCTCTTAATCGTTTTCCTCCCTATTCCTTCCGTTTACCGGGGTTTTGCGGTTGCGATTGTTATAACCCCTTCGTGTTCGTTCTTCCCACTTCTTGAAATTCCGTTCGTGCCTAATAGGCCCTTAGTACTGTAACTTTGATCTCTCTCTGCCCCCCCTATTGGGGGGGGGTTTTTTTTTGATACTCCGTCCGGACTGTGACGATGGGTCAACGTAAGCACCGTCATTTTTTCTCAGAGTTGAACCCAACTTAAGTCGGAGTTCCCTAGGCAAACCTCCCCCCAAACCAGCAGATTAGGAAGAAGGGAGGTTGATTCCCCTAGAGTTTTCTGCCCAGATATTGAGAATGGGATTCTCCTCGGAAGGTTGAATTCTGTTCTCCGCTGCGTCCCCTGCACCGCCCCCTGCGTCGACCCTAGATTCCCGTGCCAAGTAGGTGCCCCCCCCTCCACCCTTTTCTCTTGCGTCGAGAAGGTCATCCCGGGGGGGTTTTTTGTTGGCGCTTTTCGCCCAATTCCTCTTTCGCCAGCATCGTACTTCTATTGGACCGGCAACTTCGTCGTTGGAAGCCCCCGTTACCTTCGCGTTTTTCTCTCAATCAGAAGGCATTTCCTGGTAGCGTCGCACAAACATTAGTCTTTTTTAGGCGACTCGGCTTTCCGGACGACATAGGGGTTCCTGGCCGTGTGTTATCGACGGTCGCCTTGAAGAGTGGCCATGTCTCTTCCAGTCCTTGGTTCTGCCACTAGAATGTTAAGTACCCCAGGATTTTTTTTTTTGCCGCGAACCGGACAGTGTGACCTCATTAATTGCTAAAATTCTCCCCAGCGTTTCAAATTTTCTTGGTTTTAAGGCATAACGAGGGTGTATGTAAGGTTTACCAGCCCCTTTCCGAGATTACCCCTTATGATAGCCATTTCTTCGCTCTCTTAGACTAAAGATTTCCTCAGCGTTCACCGTAGTTTCCTCGCCCCCCATCACAAGCCCCGCATTGCGCATTTTGCTGGCAGGGGCGAGCAAATGTCGGCGAGAATTCCATCGACAAGTGTTATTTAACCTGTGTCGACTGCTGGCGCTCCAGTTTCAGTGTTCCCAAAACCGGCCCTACCAATACAACCGAACGCTTTCCCAGCTCCCCTTTCAATGTGTTCCTTGGTCGTTCCGGTAAGAGTTCATTTGCCCCAAAACCCATAGCGCATGCAACGGGGTGGTCCCCCCGAAGTGCTTACGCTCTCAGGATTTCCACACCCTATCTGTTCTTCGACCCGCTCCCCCATTCTTACGTCTACAATTTTTTTAGTGAGGAGGATGGCCCTGCCTACCCATTCACCAAGCACCGAAAACTTCCCTTCGACCGTTGCCCAGACTAATGACCCTGTACCTCAGGAATTGTCATCCATGTCTTGCAGTCTGCAGTTCCATCCTGATTCCCTTGGCACTTTCTATTGGGACCAGAGAAGTAGCAATTCCGTTCGGGCAGTAAAGAGGCGAGTAATCCCCACCACGTGAACATCATCCTCCCCCTCTGCGTGGCTGACTTCTAGTCTTGCGTTCAGTTGTTCGTGTCAGAGATGCCCAACATTCCTTTTGACGAAGATAAACTATGACAAGTCCCCTGGAGTTTTTGGTAACTCCGCGTACGGCGTATACCGTCACACTCTCCATAGGAGAACAAAAACGACCAAGTTTGAGCCTTTCATTCCATTCCCGTTTCGTCATGGTGAGACTGAGATCCTTTACTTTCTGTTCCTTTTTCTTCGATAGTGGGTCCTCAGAGCCAACTACCCGTATACGCGTAGAACTCAGCGGCGGCCTTATTCGTCTAAGACGCCACTCCCCCCCCCAGCCCAGAACTAAACTCGCGAAATCGTACCTCTGAATCCTGGAGAAAGCGTGCCTTCGTTTGACACCGGGCAGTTTGGAATTGGTGTCGACCCGACCCGCCAAGTCTTCCCTTCCTAGTTTCGCGGGCCAGCCTTAAGTTGGTTCTTATTTTAAAATTTGTATGAAAATAACCTACGTCACGCGACATACTCTTTTTTTTTTGATAGAGATGTCTCGGGACTTACTGCTGATAAACGGATTTTCGCAAAGTCACAATGTTCCTCCCCTCCCCCCCGAGGTTGAAGCGTTTTATTTGTCTATGGGACCAATGAGGAGTGTGTTGGGCGAGAAAACCCGTGTCCACCCATGCCCGGAGCCAGTCCCAGTAGACCTTTTCGAAATCTTAGGCGTTATTCGCATGGTTGAGTTTCGTATGACTCTCCCCATTGGCTTTGGTCTCTCCACCACGATCCGGGGGATTCCGGCATAATTTTCTTTCGAGGTAGGCGATTTTCCGCCAACTATTCGACGTTTCTTTCTCCCCTACATGTGATTCCGCAAGCGAAACCCAAATCGTCCTCTCACACATGAGTGGCGCAACCTGAGGTCTTTTTGTTCTCCCTCCCTATTTTTTTAGACCTTTCCCTTATTCGGAATGGTTCCCAAACGCCCGACCCTGGAGTCCCAAGGCTTAAAGCTGGTGTCGGTGCCTGATTTTCTATAGCCCACCCGTTTTCTTTTTCCTTTCTTTTTCGAACCAATATAATTCTGTTCAAATCTATCTTTTTCTCTCTTGGTCCCCCCGTGCAATATCCCCTTAGGACCTCCCGGCCTTTGCTGCCTTTTTCCCACAAGTTCGATCAATATGCGCTTCCGCACCTTCTCAAGACCTTTCCGAATTAATGATGTACTGGGCCCTTACTAGTTCCCGGTCGTTAGGTATTTTCTGCGGGGCTTATTCTGGGTAAGGTTTTGCATTTTTTTTTTTTTTTTTTTCCAGCCGAACAGCCCAACCTATGTTCATGACCATTTTGTCCTTTCGGATCTGGTTAGATTAACGCGTGCCTTCCCCTTCCGGTGGGTGTTGCAACCTTTCCTTTTGGATAAAGTGGTTGCATAGTGGGTCGTCAGCGGAACGTTCCAGCGGTTCCTTGCCTTTCGTGGCCACCCCCCACAAAACACAAAACACAAAAACCACAAAACCACCCCCCAAACCCCACTGCGGAAAACTAGTATCTTTGCTAGTTGAATGACACGGGTGCTCTTTTCTCGCGCTGCCTGCCCCCGTCCCTCCTCTCCCTGCGCGGAATTTGTCTGAAACCCTATTGCCGTCGGCTTTCAATCTTCCGCCCTTCTTTCTTCGGGCATCCACGCTCGTTTTTCTTGGATTTTGCCCTCATAGCATAGCATGTTTACGCTTTCAACCTGATACCTACCTTATTTATACCAGCCGCATTGTTTCTAGAGTCCCCTCGGGGTCCAAGCGGTTTGTCTAGGGGAACTATCAAGCCTCTCCCTCTACTCCCATTGGGCTCCCGTGTTGTTAGATAGTCCTAGTCCAGCAAGCCCCTCTAGGCCATTCACTGTGTCTTTTCCTCTCTGCCTTTTTTACTCTTAAATTTAGAGCGAACTTCGGCTCATACAACCCCCTTATGTTGCGGATGTCTTTTCTGAGCACCCTCCAACGCCTTTCAACTTCTCTTTTGGCCCTTTGACCCAAAATGATACTTTGTTCCCCCTCCCCTGCGGGCTTCTCAAAAAGGTCGCTCACACGTCCATAATGTCGTATCGTTCCTTTTCCCCTCCCCTGAGTTCGATCGAGCTCCCCTTTGTACTCGACGAATCTCGATTCTCTCAGACACAAATCTATTCCCGGAGTGGTCGTCGACTCTTGCCGGTTCGGCAACCACATTTTCGACTCTCGGGACCAGTTTGCGAACCTTCACCGTTCTTTCGCGTAGAAAGACGTTTTAGCGTGTGATGTAAGACCCATTACGTGATGCTGTTTGATGGGGGGTGTTTTTAGGCACTAGTCTGCGAGCTGACGTCAGAGCTCTTACCCTAGACAGGCCATTCCCACGGTGTTCCTTTAGAAAGACGACTACTCCATGGATGTCGTAAAGGGCCTTCACGGGTTGTGTTTTTTCCGACATTAACCGGATTTCTTGGTTTTCAACCTCTCCTACCAACCGGATTTCGCGTTACGCTCGGTACGGATTTCCTTTCGTCTGGAAGGTTTTGCTCTTTTTGGGTTGCTAGTACGCCCAAGACCCCCCCTTCACGCGTCTCGTAATCTAGGGTTCCTCCCCCGACGTGTTGATAGGTTCCCCGAAAACGAAGCAGTCGTCGGAACCAGCGTCCCACCCCCCCCAACCAACATCGACCTGATCCAGGGTCTTCTCCCTCCCGAGGTGTACATTGATCTATGCTACTGAGTCTTTACCCCCCGACAATCCTTTTCTGGACTTTTCCTTCGGGTATGAGGGCATACTCCCCGTAATTGTGCGCGCTTCGACTAGATTCCCGCGTTTCCAAGACCGACCCATCCAACAGGCCTGTCTTATCCGTTGCATCCCGTGTTTTGCTCAGCCATGAAGGACCCCAAAGGGTCCCTTTGGAAATGCGTTATAAATGCCCCTGCCCACCGTGACTTCTGGATTTTAACGTGGGCTTGTCTTTTGTTTAAGACCCTGTACGATTTTTTTTGATCTTCCCAAAGTACTATAGGTTCCCTTCTGCGGCCATTTTCCTTGTGACCCAAGCGCAGTTTGGGGAATAGCCCCCCACTCCGGTGGAAGCCTTAAGGAGATCTGATTCTGCCTAGTTACTTCTCTCCCAGTGTGATTGTCTGAGGATCCTAACTAAATTCCATATCCGGTTTTTTCTCCTTACTTTTGACAGACATTAGTGCCCCCAACCGGATTGACACCATGAGTTGATTGCATGCTCAATGTGGACTGAGGTGACCATTGAATGCCCCGAGGTTCACTCACTGTAGGCTTATGTTTACTCGCTAGCGGCAAAAACCCGGTTCTCGCAATCCACGCCCCCCGTCCTCTTCTCCCGTTGGAGTATTTTGCGACCGCCAGAAGTCCTCGCAGGAACCCAGATGTGTGCATGTCATTCTCGCGAATCCTTGGAGCGAGGGCCTTGAGCTAGCGCGAAAGAACTCCCCCCCCCGTCGAATTTCTTCGCTTCAGCGCCTCCGGAAGCTGCTGCCCCTCCCGTCATCCCGCCGACGTTTTTTTTTTTTCTTCGCGAAGCCCTGTAGGCCAGTCTGCACCGTTGCAGGTGAATCCTCGTACTGTTTTTACCACAACGACCGTCTGACTTCTATAGATTTCCTAGAAAGCTGCAACGTCAACATGCTTTTTAACGATTTTCGTTTTGTGCGATGCCGCGAGGACTAATAAGACTTAAGACCATTTATTCAACACGTTTGAAGAGACGAGCATATACGCTGCACTGGCTTAATCTCATGTCTGCCATCCTGTGTACTGCGCCCGAAGAAGCGTTCATGATCTGGTACACTCACTTGGAGTTAAAGTTGCTGCTTCCCCTACAATCCAATTCAACGAACGTCGGCGAGCAGGAGGAGTATGGGCCCTCTGCGACACCCGCAAAATTTAAGGTGCCGAGGCAATCTACAACCAGAGTAACCACGGTTTTGGTTGTGGTTCGGACTCTTCCCTTGTAGACTCACCTAGTTTGAGAGACCCACCCTCAAGTTTGTTTTCGCCGTCACTTTAATGACAGCGTTCTGAACCATGCCGACGAGGGCGGCCTCGTGCCCCCCCCCTTTTTTGCCAAACAGCCTTTAACCCGCAACGGTCCGTAAACTCACCGTTTGACGTTCTCTACGACCCCACACCTTGGAGTGAAGAAACCTCCTCAACCTTGAGTCATCCCCTCCTTAACTCTTGCTGCCTCTTGGTCACGCTCCAGGCGACACTGCGTTTTTGGAGTGTTTTTCTCGCCCTGGAACCTTTTTGAAGGGTTACGCGTCGATTAGCGAACCGTAAAACCTCTGAATTGTGGCTTTACTGTCCAACCATGAGACTCCCTTACGATCCGCAAATAGGCTTTTAAGCCTCCCAGTTTTTTTGATGTCGCATCTGTCCCCGATTTTTTTCGCCTCCCTTTTGAAACTCCAGCACCAATGCATCGTTTACGGTCTCGAGAAGCTTGGTAACTGTTTGTGCGTTTTTTTCAGTAGTCCAAAAATTTCCCCACCATCGGCGGTAGATCCGGAAGCGTGTAAATGGGGCACCTCCTTTTTCAACGGAGGTCCGTAGAGGTTCTCAGGTAGGGCTGGCCAGCGCCCTGTGCCTAGCCTAATACGTCGGGCGATTGAGTTCCCCCTACGTAGTTGAGGGGCTTTTCAACATGTCTCCGCTTCCGCCTTTTTTCGACTTGCCCTGTCCCCCATTTCTCGCTTTTAATAGAAAATGCTGGAGATGTCTAAACACCATGCTGACCTAGTGGAATTCGCTCTCTTGAGTGTAAAACCCCCGCAGGCAACGTGGCGTATTGGATCTTGTTTGGGATTCTCGTCCCCCGTGCATCGGTGTCCAAAAGAATGACGATCTTCGTTTTTTCGGATTTTAGTGGGGAGTTTTCTTGTTTTGAGGCCCCTTTCCTTGCAATTGATTTGCTTTCCAGGAGCACGCGCCGGCCCACCAGTCTTCCCCGAATTGCGTTTTACTCTGTTAAGGTTCCGTTATAATTCTCTGGTTCGCTCCTGGGCTTTGAGTCGTTTTGATTTCGGCTGAGCTCTTCCGGCCGTCAACAGCGCCACCACCAGTTTAAGTTATTGCCAGTCTTGCGATTTCTACCCGACCTGGGGTCCTTGCTTTCGGCATTTCACTGCGGTTGGGACACCTTGTGGCCCCCTTGCGCTCCTTTTGTCTGCTTTGGCCTCGGGTTCGGCTTACATAACGAAACGGGCAGGAGTGCAGCTTAACAGGATATTATCGGGGCTTTGACGTTACCCATCTGTGTCTAGTCGTTCGAGACACTCAAGTAAAGTTTTCGTAATCTTCCCACTTGCCCCAACTATATTCATAGCCCCTATGATCAATGGAGCGCAACTTCCTATCATACTGAATGCCCAATTTTTCTTTTCTTGTGAGTTCCCTGTAGCGGTACGCAATAGTGAGCCTGCTCTCGTTCAATCTGGCTACTTGAGAAATACGTACCTCGGGTGCGGCTTTCGGCCCCCCCATCTTATCTGACCAGCCATTCGTTCGCATGTTTATAATTTTCGGCCCCCCTTCCAATGCTACGTGGGCGGAGTTCTCTGGAAAGTCAGAGCCCCCGAAGTCGTCCGCTTTGGGACGACCCAATTTGCCTCCGAATCCTTCCCCTCTTCGAGGGAGGATTACGCGCTTTTTCACCCCCCAAGGTTACCCGACAAAAGACATAGAAGTCACGTGGCTCGATCCAAAGTGTCAAGCGCTCCTGCCCCAAACAACCCTATATGACTTTCCCTGGCTACGACTTCCGGTCAAAGGGAACGAGAGAGCAGCACAATTGACTGGGTTGGGAAGGAGCGGTAGAGATCCACTCTCAGTGCGCACCATGGGGGAGACCGAAGTGCGTCTGTGTTGCTTTGTGTCAAAATATTAGGATTGTTGTCTTGCTACGTCGAATGATGAACTGAGAGTTGCATCCTCTTCCAAGGGACGTGGATGAACATATCTAAGTTTCCTTACTTCAGATAGATAGGACATAGATGTGAGGTCCCCAGGGATTCCCTGCCTGTTTCCAGTCGTATTGTTTTTTGTCCCCCCCCCAGCCTGAATGAATATCAATTGGGGAGGTTTTCGTCAACATATCGCACGCCCTTAGTGAGTATTTCATAGACTAGTAATGTTTTGGGTATGGTCCTATATAGATTTCTCCTCCTCTGCTTCTCTCGATCTCCCAAACAATTCAGAATGGCAGAAACACACGCAGCCCCGAAGGGATAGGAGGTTCGAAACGCCACCCACTCAGTTTTCTGAATTTATGCCACCAGACCCAACCAATGCCATTGTTTCATCCCGGATTGAGGCCCTCTTCCCATACTCGATTAGTGAGACTGATCTTTTCTAACCATTATCATTTTCATGTGAGAGAGTTTGGTTAGGCCCTTCCCGGACTCCGCCGCTGCGCCCTTTTTCAGGCAAGAGTATGTATTCTAAGCGTCCTCATTCCCCGGCCACCCAACCTCTCTGATTGCGACCTGTGGTCCAACTTTCGGGGATTATTGATAAGACCTTTGCTTTTTCCCCCACAATGATTCCTCCGAGGCACAGTAGAGAATGTAAGATTGCATTTCGAGGACGCCGTAACCTTCCCTGTTGTTTTTTTTTCGCCAATCCGACTGCGGCTCCTGCACCGGAAGCTCGAATTTTTGTCCTGTACCGATACACTAATTGAGATTTCGTCCGCCTAAGGCTGACCTTTTCTTTTTTCCATTCGGTCATTTTACTTCCACTTTTAAAACTTTTTTTTCGACGTAAGGACCTCTGTTTTCTCTCACCCCATCAGAGGTGGATTGCTACCTTCTTTTCTCGCCAGCCTAAAATACTGATTCCAGACAGGGATTCTCCTCCCTTGACCTACTCCGCTTCCCAACCTTTCCTTGACAATTGGATTTGTCTGGTTTCAGGGTCCTAAGATGGGGACCTCCCCCAGTAGCCGACCTAAAGCCAACCAGCACCGAGCCCCATGCACTTGGAACTTATGGATAGACGGAATATCACAGAGGCGTAGGTGTCCACAGTGGCGCAGCGGCAATAAATGAAGAACATGAACAATTGACCACCCATACCACAAGTCCAAGCTAGCCCCCCTTAGTCTGAGGCCCAGTCGGCGAAGGAGTTGGAGAGAAGGCATGGATTCCCCTAGCCGACTCGACCGAGATTGAAAAGCTAGGGAAGAGGGATGATGAGCCGCGAGTTACCTGCTTTTCTCTCGAAGTGAAAGAGTACCAATCGCAGAGAACGAGCCGCGCAAGCTTTCTCCCATGTAGCTTACCTAAGAAGTGATCGCAAGTCTACCAGCTCTGCCATTCTTCCCCCCCCCCACCCCGAGAATCCTTCGCTCTTGCCAACACGCAAATTGTGGTCCTTTCTCCTAGAAGTAAGTCATGATAGGTCTGACCCTAAAATCTCTTTCCTGCTCAGAGTTTTTGGTTTTCAAGACGGTTCTTTCTCTGCTGCTCGTCAAGAAAATCTCCACCCGTAAACCCCGCGCCCTGGCCCCTTTTTAGAGAATTCTGCCCTTGTTTTACCTTTCAGTCCTTTCCCCCCCTACCTGTATCGAAGAATCATGGCTAGGGCCGTCACTCTATTTTCATTATCTGAGGGGAAAAATGCGCTTATCTTTTCTTCCTCAGGCATTTAGAGCCCAATCAAACGCACCCCCTTCAGAAAGGTGCCCCCGATTGCGCTATATCTATTGCGTGACAGCCGCCCCAGTCTTTCCCCGATCCCCATCGGCGTCACAGATGATACCTATGACACTGTGGCTGGCCTTTTTGGTCTTGAACCTCCATCGCACGCATAAAGTCCCCCCCCCCTTTCCTCTGAAATGAAGCGTGGAGGACGAACCACTAAAGGTTTATGCATCGCCGTAATAATATCCGATGTTGTTAGACACTGTAAACAGAGAAGGCTTCTCCAATGATTCTACCCCTTCTTTCCCAGACCCTTCGTATTAAGTAGCTACCAAGTTCTGTCCCCCTCTGTCTACCTACTTCCCTCCCCATTGAAAGCCCCGCCCCCCCCTACCTCTCAGACCACGATTTTAAGAAGTTAATCTGCACCCTCATCTCCCTCCCCGGCCTTTTCGTCCCCCCCCCGCATGTTTTTTCAAGTTTGTTCTCGACCAGCAGGCCCCTCCCGTAGGCCTTGTTCCCCTCGTTTTCGTCTGAAGACGTGCCCCCCGGGCTTAACCTGCCTCATTTTTTTTTTTAGACAGTGTTGGCCGCCAAACTTTCCGCACGAGACATCTCAGATCCTCTCCCTTGTTTTTTGTTTTTTTTCTAGCATTTTTCCAAGGTACCCTCCTTTTTGCTCCCCAGACACTTTTTTCACTCCGTTCCAACCACACGAAGTTCCGGTTCGTTCCCTCTCGTCTTGTCCTTCGGTTGGTGCGGTTTCTCGAACTTTCCACAGACGGCCCCTACGGCCTCGTTGCTAATTCTTTCAGCAACTGTTACCCTTCCTTCATGATCGTTCGGAGAAGTGAGGGCGTCGGCGGACCTTACTTTTTGTTTGAGTGAGCGTCCTACCTTTCCGCCCCCCCCTGCTTTAGTTAACAGTTCTAGGCCGTTAGCGTGGCTTTCCCCTTCCAAAAACTCTTTTGTCCCTCTGTCTTTTGCCTAGTAGCAGTATGCCTTACCCATCGATTCTTAATTTTGACACCCTTCCCCTACTGCCCTACGGGCTTTTTTTCTCCCCAGGCCCCCTTGGTTTTTGTTGGGGCAATAGGCTGACCCTGGAATCCCCGGTCGTTTCCCCCCCCCCCCTCCCGACCGGGGTCTTGCTCCTCGGGTTTTCTTCCTTCCTTGCTCTCCCCTTCTTCGGGGCGTGGACCCAACAAACTTTCCGTAGCCCGTGTTTTTCCTTTTCCTTGTCTTTTTGAGGCTCAGATTCCGGATTCACTACTGATTTTCCTTCCGCATAATGCAAACTGTTCACCTTCTTTTCTTAGCCCCCCCAAGTCTGAGAGTATGTGGGCCTGTTATTCTAAGGTACTCTCATGTCTCGTCCTTTCTCGCCTGTGAGCTCCTCTGGTATTTGAGGGGAAATTAAGCCCCCCCAGACAAATAAAATTATTTTATTGGAGACTTTTTTAGTCGACCTATATGTTTTATTCTTCTTTTGCTCAACTTGGTGTGGGGCCAAACCTCTTTTTCCTTTTTCTCGGTTTTTCTTCCTTGTTTTGAAATAGATGCACAGGGATTAGCTCTCACGTCGAATTCCTTTTCATGAAGTGTTGAAGGGACCTTCCGTCCTTTCCTATTTTTCCCCCTTTGGATGGTACAGAGGTGTCGCAGGCGCCCCATCATTTTCGCTTACGCTACGCTTTTGGCCCCCTAGAACCCAACCATATTGCGTAGGAGCCACTTTTTTGCTCGACCGAATCAGATTGCATCAGCATCTTCATTGTTTTCTTCCCCTTGGGCATGCTAGACGTACCTTTCGCCACGAGTACCTAATCTCGCTTTCCTTATGGCTAAGCAACGTACCTCGGTTCCTCCCCTGGGCACAGACTTTCCCACATTTCTCATGAAAAGCCACTCCTGGTGCACCCTGATTTTCGGCCGAGGTCACGTTCTCTGCCTTCTTACTTTGCTTCGCCGCTTGAGCAACGGACGGCGACTTGCCAACCAGTGTTTTTTTTTTTTCCCCAATTGTGCATTCGGCTCTAGTGACGTCAGACTTCGACTTTTCAGTTCTCCAAAAGGTTGGCCCCCCTTCCGATTGTATCCTGTAAGCAGAGTCGCGTCGCCTTCGGCCCCTCTCCTCCCAAATCTCCCTTTTCTTCTGTCTACGACCCCCAATCGTCTTTAACGTTAGATTACGTTTTTGAGGTCCCTTGTACCCTTCTCGATCCCCTTCTATTCTACGCGGCCTGGTGGGACTCCCTTATGTCCCCCATTCGTCCCGGATAAACCAAGGCTTAGCCCTAAGCGGGGCGGTGGTGCGGTGTTCTTCCCTTTCCTTCGTTCTGGGACCCTCAGCTACGGTCGCCTTTTTTCCCTGGCTATCCCTTTTTTTCTGCGTTTCCCCCTGAATTCCCCTAATGACGCCTTCGGCTCCTTCCTCTTCGATTTACCAACCTTCGAGGTGCCACCTTTTTCTTTCCGGTGCACCTTTTTTTTTTGCTGTTTTTGGCTCCTACCTACCTGCTTTTTTCGTCACCTCCTTACGCCTTCCCTTTTCTTTTCTTCTGCTGGTCTGATTGCTTTTGTG
>Ga0179593_1596862_pt1 | contig 36302 bp, 56 predicted proteins | sample CZODoug2_1_08_16_FD_185931 | JGI IMG/M metagenome (GOLD analysis project Ga0179593, IMG submission 185931) | Vadose zone soil fungal communities from Angelo Coast Range Reserve, California, USA - CZODoug2_1_08_16fungal (PacBio error correction) | ecosystem: Environmental > Terrestrial > Soil >... | reverse complement strand
CTATTTCTCCGGAAATTCTGCTCCAAGTCTTTTCTTTCTTGATATCCTTCCACAAGCTCTTTTTTATGATCCAAATTCCAACGACCTGGTGGTATATCCTTTTTGCTTTTCCTCCTTGCCTTCTCACCTCCACCATTTTTTTTTTCTTCCCTTCTCCTCCTGTGTTAAGCGACTTTCATCCCCAGTGACCTCTAACTCCCCCCTCCCTTTCTCGAGTTCTTTCCAAACTTTCTTCCCCTTGAATTTTTTTCTTTCCCTGTTTCTGCTCCCCCCTCAACTATCTTCTTCAACTAAAGTTGAAGCCCTGGTAGTGGAGTTTTCCGTTTTCTTTTTTTGTTTTTTTTCCTTTCAGGGAATTCATCCTACCTTGTTTTTTCTGGAGCAACTTTCTGACCTTTTTCAAACATTTTCCCCGTGCGAAAATGATGCATCCCCTCTTACTTTTCTCAGCTCGAAGTCCCAATTTTTTTCTAAACCTTTTCCATTTTGGGAACCCCATGTTTTGTGTTCCCAATCCCCAATAGCCTATCTCATCTGGGCAAACAGACCCCTTTTTTTTCATAACCCCCTTTTCTTGACCTTTCTCCCCCCGTTGGACTACTGATACCCCCTTTAATTGTTTTTGTGCCTCCGTGCACTCAGCTGGGGACCCCTCTCCACCAAGTAGTTTTCCTTCCCCTACAGGAGTCCGTTTTGGGTCTCTTTTTCATATTTTTTCCTTCGCTTTCCAGTTGCTGCGTTGGATGTTTTTCTTTCCTTTTCTCCACAGATATTTTAGTAAAATTCCCCCTTCAGGCCTTTTCATAGAGAGCTTTTTTCTTCCCTGAATTATAAAGTCTCTGTCAACTTTTGTACTCCAATGCAGGCATTTTTTTTTCGTAGCACCCCGCTTGGTGCTCCTCCCTCCGCTGGATTTTTGACGGTTGTTTTTCTTTGTGAACCCTTTCGCCTCCTAGACTTTCATTGATCTGCGTGATTCCAGAGACGTGATCTTTTTTTTTTTGGAGTTCCCTTTTAGACATCCCTCTTCCTAGTATCCTCCCTATTTTTGTCAGCGCACAAACTTTTTCCGGTTTAGTTCTCCATCGGCTGCCTTTCTGATGAGCGCTTTAACCTTTTTTTTCTCCCAAGACTCTCCTTTCCGGAACCTCCCTTCCTTTTTCTTTTCATTCGATTACCCCGACTCCTTTTTTCCCAACAACACTCTTTTCCTACGGCCTTTTTGCGAGTTTCCTCGCTCAATTGGACAAGTCTGTTCCCCCCACGTCCGGCTTCAAAGCTTTTTTTTGCAATTACTTTTTCAGATTTCCTTCTTTTCTTTATCAGACCCCCAATTTCTCTTTTTTTGAGAGAGATTCGAAATTTTTTTTCCCCCGTCCGTGTGTTAGGAACACTTTCCCTTCCGGAAGATACTTTTTTTCTGCTTCATGATTTTCTCCTCTTCATTAGGAGGCCTTCCTTTTTGAGAGGATCCTGAAGGGTTCTTACATTTGTTTTTTACCCTTCAAACCCTCGGCGTCTTCAACCGGAGTTTTTTTAGAATCTTTCGAGGTTTTTTTTTCAAACTTTTCTCAGTCCCTTCTCACCACCCTGGGATCAGTCTTCTTTCGCAGATTTTATTGTTTCTTTTTCTCCCCCTCGATACTTTCGGGCACCCTCTTCGCAGCCTGTCTTCATTCAACCGAAGAGTCTTTCCTCAATAAACTTCCCCCCTTTTTACTCAGTCTCTGATCTTCTCTTTTTTCATATGATAGGACACTCCTTCTTCCCAGCTTTTCCCCCCACGCTCCCCAACAAGTTTTCGCCTTTCATCGGCCTTCTACCCGGACCCCCCTTGTTTCGCGATTAGGAATATTCCCTTCCCCCACAGGAATTTCTCCTAGTCCCTCCCCTTTTTTGGAAATTTTTTTCCTTCTTTCTGGTCCCCCTCCCCTTTTTGAGGACACTTCCAAGGTCTTTTCCCATGCGATACGTTTTTTCTTCATTGCCCCAGGATTTTGTGTCAGATTTCCTTAAGCTTTTTCTTATAGTTTTCTTTTTACGGTTTTTTCCTTTCCCGGAACTTTTCGTGAGCATCGGGATTATTCTTTTCCATGAGGTCCTCGGTATTTTCCTTTTGCTGGGTGCTCCCCCTTTGAAGCTTTTATGCTCCCCCCTTTACCCTACTTCCCTTCGGTATCGCCTGTGTCTTGTCTTTTCCACCAAAAACTGTGTTCCCTCCCCCTCTTTTTTCAAAGCCCCTTTTTGGCTTTTCCTGGACTCACCGTCAACACCAGTCTTTCTTGCCCCACAATTAGGTATATCGATTTTCCTCTCCTTGCATGCCTCCTTTAATGCCCTCTCACTTTTGAGGGCTCTGTCTGACGTTTCCTCGTTGGCCTCTTCTCCCGTTCTCCACCTGTTTTTCCCGCGAAGTTTATATCCCTTTTTTTTTCATTTAATTCTTTTTAATTAGCGGAGATCTTTTGTAGGTCTTCGGCGTTACCCTTCTTTTGTTTCCCCGTTCTTTTTTCTTTTTCCCCCCCCTTTTTTACGATTACTCTTCGTCCGAGAAATGCGCCCTCACCCCCGAATGCCTTTTTAACTTCAATCCCCCCTGCTGCCTTTTTGAGTAGTCTTCTTCCCGAGCTACGGATAGTTTCTCTTTTCAACCTCTCCTCCCTCGCAACGCCCTGGAAGCTTGATCATTTTAGTGCCATTTTTCAGATATTTTTTCCTCAGAACTTTTCCCCAAGAGTTTTTTTTCCCAGAAAAAGGTTGCTCCCCCCCACCCTTTTTTTATTGCCCTCTCCCGTATGCACCTTGTGTTTCCACCGAACCCCTTGAAGGACTTTACCAGACCCCCCTTTTCTTTTTCACAACCCCCCTGTCGACTTCCCTTCCTTTTCTGTCCTAATCCTCCTTCCCTTTTTCCGTCCCTTATCCAACCACATAGATTTTTCCCTCTTCCGATCGCTCTCCACCAGAATTTCCCTTCCTGACACGCTTCCAGAAAACCTTGGGTTTCCCCTTCTTTTCCGATCGTCCTGTAGCTTAAGGTCGGAGATTTTTTTTCTCTCCCGACGGTCTTATCCCCTTTCCACCCCCCCCGCCCCCTCTTTTCTCTTGGGTTCCCTCTGTTCTGTGTCTCTTCACACCAGTTTTCCCCTACCCTTTGCCTTTGTTCTAGTCGAGTCCCCTTCATCGACTTCCCTTTCCTTGTTCGAAGAAGCTCGCTGTGATTCCCCTGGTTAAATTTTAGTTAGCCTCATGAATTTTCTTTTCTCCCCAGCTTTTCGAGTAATCCTGATTCGCCGTCCCGACATCATGGTTCTGTTGATCCTTTTTCTTTTCTCGGAGATCTTCTTTGAAAGATTTCCTTCCCCCCTTTCTTCCTTTTGGAAGTTTTCCCCCCCTCCCCCTGAGATTTGCTTTTCTGCCCAAAGATCCTTTGGACTCCTTTCCTGTCTTTATTTTTTTTCAGTGACCTTGGGTTTGAATTCTTTCTTTCCATTCCGCAAATCATTCTCCGGTGGACGTATAACTTTTTTTTGTTTCCCAAGTTCTCATCGGAGCCCTTCTCCTCCCTCTATCTGCGGGGACTTCGGCCTACTTTTTTTTTCGATGAGTCCTGGTTTGTTCTCTCACCCAGTTTTTTTGCTAGGTATTGCCCATTTTTCGTTTTCCACGAATACTCTTTTTGGTACACGTTTCCACCTCCTGCCTAAGTCTCCTATGCAATGGATCTCCTGCAACTTTCCTCATGTAGAAGCGTCCAGTTTAAAGTTGCCCCATTCAGGATGCTTGCCCAACCTTTCTTTATTGTACTAGGTTTTTTTCTTTTTCAATCTTCCCCTCTGCTATTTTGAATAGTCCCCTGCACCCCCCCTCTTTTGTGACGATTCTTCTGGACTGAAGACTAGGGATTTTTCTTTGAATCCCTCTATATTAGGGCTCTCTTTTGCTAGTTAGAGACTTCCCTTCAGAGCTATCCCCTATCACCTTCCGTCTTTAAACTGAGATTGATCTCTTTCCTGGACAGCTCCATTTTCTTTCCGTGGGGTTAGTGTTGGCGAGGCCGTTTTTCGCCGGGGTTGTGTCTTCTTGGCGGGGTTGTTGGCGGTTTTTTTCTGGTTTTGTGGGGGTCTTTCTTTTTGCTGGGATTTTTTTTTTTGGGGGGGTTTTGTTTTTGTTTTTTTTTGGCTTTTTTGGGGTTTTTTTGGTTGGGTTTTGGGGTGGATTCTCTCCTACCAGGTTCTTTTACCGCCAGTTCCCCTTGCCCCAAAGTTTCCCCTTCTTCGCCTCTCTTATCACCCTTCTTCTCCTGATGATTTGTCATTTTGCGAAAACTTTTTTCCCACCCTGAGTACTTTTCTCCAGACTGACTCCGCTTCTTCTTCCACGTGACATGTGCCACACACGATCCCCGACAGTACCCTTCTTGGGAGGAGATTGTTATTGACTTTTTCTACTCGACCGGATTCTTTACTGTGCCCCCTTCACCAGAAATCCTTCTCGTTTTGCGATCCGCATCCCCGAATGACCCTTTCGAAAATATTCCCTTCTCTCAACTCTCTTCCATTGGGGGCTTCCGTTTTTTGCTCCCGTTCCCTCTCTTCCCCTTTGGATCAACCTAGGGCTTTAAAATCATCCCCGTTCCACTTCATCTTTTTCGGGGCCTCTCCCAGGGTTTGCAAATGCCTTGTCCCTCAGACACTCTTTTTCTCTCTTTTTTCTTGTACTCTTTTACTCTTCCCCTGTCTTAATTTCTTGAAATTACGGGGAATCTTGAGACGTAGAAGTCCCTTCGCTTCAGCGGTCTTCCCTTTTTGGGGTGGCAAGTCTATCGTGTTCCCCCTCTCCCTTGCTTGAGCTTTTTTTCCCCTTCTTGCCCACGCACTTTTGTGCTACCCTTTAGTTCGAGAACCCTTAGCGCCCCTCTTTCCTCCTTTTTCTCTACGTAGTTTTTTTCCTAAAACTTGCAAAAATTTGGGCAAACCTTGTTGTTTTTTCTCCCTCCACCCTCTCCTCCAAATCTTTTGGAAGATTTTCTTAACCAGACAAGTCGAATCAAACCCCCTTCGCGGACCCCCCCCCCTTTTAGTGACCCTTTCTAAGGATTCCTTCATTGTTAGTTCGTTTCTACTCGAGTCGTAAGATCAAACTTCTTTTCTTTCTCGATGATTTTTCGTTGCCTTTTCCCTTCTTTTTTTGATGGAATACCTCCCTTTGGTATGACTCTCAAGTCGATTGGATTTTCTTTATTTCCTTTCTCAGACCTCTTTTTCTCCAAATTTCCCTTTTCTGTCCGCTTATGGGACATCCTTTTTTCGTTCTCTCTTTAGGACCCTTTCTTTCCGTTAGCCGCGTTCAGCCTTCTGATTGACTTGTCTTTGAAGGTCCTTTTTTTGGCACCCCCCCCCTTCAAATCTTTTTTCATTTGTGCACTCTTGATGTCTTCTTGGTTAATCATCCTTTTTTCGCGTATTTCCTTGTTTTTTTGGAACACTCCTTTACCTTCCCGTTTGCTTTCCGCTTATCTTATTTCTTTTTTCCTGGTTTCCAAAAAACTGGCTTATCTCCTTCGAAGTCCTCCTCCTTCTCCCCTTTCCTCCTCTTGCTCACTTCCCTTTTGAGCCCCCCCCCTTGCCTCCTTCACCCAGACCTGCCGGCAGGGTAGACCCCCTCCCCCTCGTCCCCGTTCACACCAGTGCTTTGTGTCCGAACAGACAAAGAGTTTAAAGTTTCCCTTCCTCGGACCTTCTCTTCGCCCAGATATTCTTCTTTTTATGGGCTCCCCAATCTCCCTCAGCCTTGGTTGATTTTCCGTCCAGACGTCTCTCTTGGTTTTTTTGCTGAGGTTTTTCGCGAATCCTCGAGTTCTAAAGTCTCTATTGTTCGGAACACCATTGCCTTCTCGCCTGCACAGATCGTTTAATCTTTTTTCAGGGGCTAAATACCTAGGAGGCCCATATTATTCTAGCCCTTTTTTCCCTTCTATTCTATTCCGCCTTATGACACTTCCTAAACCCTTTTTAGATTCCCCGTCGAAAGATTTTTCCCTGCTGTCTAGCAATAATCTTTTTGCTCCGGCCCCGTTTTTTAGAACGTCTTCCCCGATTTTCCGCTGTATTCTCAGAGTCCTCTTCGTCTCCCTTCCAACTGTGTTCCTTGGAAACCCCCCTCATGCCTCGATCTTTCACAAAACTTCCCTCCTCTTCTCTGACTTTTTTTTAGTTCTCTGAAGTCCTTTTCTGCGATTCCCTGGCCTATCTTTTCCCTTCGAGCATCATCGATTCCTGATTCCTGCAATTTTCCCTTTCCGTTCCATTGGTTTTTGTGAACTTTTTCCCCTTCTGGGAAACCCTTTCCGCGATTGTCATCCTCTGCACAGCCTTCGGCCCCTAAAGATTTTTGCATAAGACCCCTTCCTTTCTCTGTTTGGGTTAACGACATCCTGGAATTTTTCTCCAAATTCGTTCCCGGGAATTCCCTTTCGGGTCCGTAGTAGAGTTTTTTCCGCGTTTTCTCTCATTTCTCATCGTCTCCCCTTACTCTCTGATTTCTTCAGTTTCTGAAGCCTGGTTGATTTTTTTTATGATCTTAAGAACCCTCTTTTCGTTGCAGTCTTCCTCTTATAGAAATTCCTTTCCCTTTTGTGAGCCCCTTTTTTCGCAGATGTTCCTGGTTTTCCCCCACCGTCTTTCACAGTATTCAGCCCTGCTTTGGTCGAAAAGCTGCTCCCCTCTTCCGTCTTGAGCTTGAGCCCTCGAACTCTCTTAATCCCCTCTTACCCACTTTCCCGACCTGTTTTGCGATTGGAACGGAGAACTTTGTCTAAATGGTCCTCTTAATCTTTGATTCCGGAAAGTTTGTGTCTGTGTCCGTCTCTTTCTTCGTTTTTTCTCCGTAAGTATTTTACGTTTAGACTCTCCCCTTCTTTCGACTTCTCCCCTTACCTTGTGCTTAAGTTTTCTTCATCTCGTTGTTTTTTTTTATAAGACTTCGTCTTTCCAACTTCCTCTCTCTTAACTGACCCTTTTTCCCTTCTCTTTCCACCTGCTATCCCGCCTCCTTATTCTACAACAGTCCAATTGATACCTCCCCCTTTCTAATTTTTTATATGCAATTCTTAGGAGCACGTTTTTCTTTTTGAGGGGAGCTAACCACTTCCCCGCCCGCCACCGACCAACTTTCCTTTGAGGGCGTTCTCTTAAGTCCACCCTTCTTCCTCGCCCAAGTAAATCTATCCTATTTATCTTTTGGTACCGTGACTCTCCCCTTCTGATTTTTCTTAGTCAACTTTTTCCCTCTTTCGCTAGCCTCGTTCAGTTCCACCCAACTCCTTCCCGCCTTTCCCAGTATGTGCTCTTTGAATACCTCTTTCCCTTTTTGACTCATGTCCGTTCTACTCCCTCAGTATATTATTCTTAACCCTACTTGCAAAGACCTTTTTTGATAAACTTTCCCCCAATACCCTTAATGTCCCCCCCCCCCGAACTTCCTTCAAAATTCCCCTCTCCAAGCTTGTTGTGAGTTTTGATATATTCCGTGCATCTGTCTCTACTCCTTTCGCGAAGCTTCCCCCCCCCGAAGCACACTCCCCCGAGCTCTCTCCTTTCTCTTCTTTCCGTTTCCTTCTTCTAGTTCAAAGTCCCTCCTTTCAAGCATAGAGGGGATTCCATTGTGTCTCTTCTGAGCCTTATGCCTCCTTCTTGGATTTCCTCCTGGTTCCCGGCACTGCGACACTTTTGAGACGACATGCAGAAGTAAACAGTATTCCCTCCAGACCTCCCTTCCTGCCATTTCCTCTTTATATTCCCCTTTCTTTTGGGGAGCTTCTTTTCTCGTGCAAGATTTTCTTTCATTGAACCCCTCTTCATGCGAGTTTCAAGCCGAAAAGCGTCCCCCCCTCGCCCTCCGATGCCTTTCCCTTTTTTTTTCTGAGAGTGAATTTTCCTACCACCCTTTGACTCTTTCCCCTAACGATTTGATTCAGTATTCATTGAGAATTCGAGAGCGATTTTTTTTACAATTTCTTTCCTACTCCTTATGGGTTCCCGCTTTTCCTCTTTCCGGTTTTCCCTCCCCGTCTTTTTGTGAGTATCCAGTCTTCCTGACTTTTGCATTAACAAAGACTTGTTCCACCTCCCTTCAGAAACGTCATCCAACGGGTCACCTTTTTTTGGATCCTTCTCCCTATTCTCCAAGGGAATGAACTTTTCTTTTATATAGCGATAGTCCTCGAGGTCCCTTCTGAGGTCCTCTTCCGAACCCTATCTCCTAGTCTCGTTCCTTTTTTCCCGAGGCTCTTTCCGTAGTTTCTCACCGTGATTTTTCCAAGTCCCCCCCTTTTTTGTTCCTTTTTCTGGCCTGTCCTATTTTCTCTTTGATGCTCCCTGGGCGTGCTACCCATTGTTGGACCTCCTTATGGGAACTTTTTCCTTGCCGGCTTCTTCTTCCGTGCTCTTATTGCCGATCCCTTTCTTCTATACATCACGGGGGGTGCGGCATCTTTTGTCTCAGTGAATTCCCCTTCCTCACGTCCTTCCTGGAAACCTTTACTTTTTCGTTCTTCCGGTACTCCGATTCCCCTCCTGTCTCGCCGATTTACAAATTTTCTCTGTCCTTTTTTCGCATTTTGAACTTTCCCCAAACTTCCCCACGGGCGTCCGCGCTTAGACACAAGAACTGCCTTTTTCCAGTCCCTTAAAGGTTTCCCTAACGGGCATTTTTTTTCACTCTTCCTTTTTTCATCTTCCTTTTACATCGACTTGAACCTATCATTCTGTTTCTGTTTATTTCGCGCATCTCTTTCCGCAATCCCCTTTTGGCCCTCCTTTCCACGGCCAACGGATCCCTGACCTTTTTGTGATCTAGGTGGTTCTTCGTGCCCTTGATGACCGCACGAAAAATTTCTTTCTCCCTTTCGTTTTTTTCCCGGCTTTTTCTTACGTGATCTGCCTTTTGCTTGAACACCTCCTCTTGGTCTCTCCTTAGGTTTTTTACGCGGCTTCAGCGCTGACGGTGGAACTCCCCCTCGGTCTCTGACGTCGTTTTTCTGTTAAGTCTTTTTGTTTCGCGACGTCGGCTTTCCTACCACAAACTTTTTTCAACTTTTTCCCCTGACCATCCCCTCCTTTTTTTCTCCGCAGTTTTTCCCCCGGTTCCCTCGGCCTTCTCTTTTAAACCATCCCTTCTTTGGCTCTTTCTTTTTTATGTTTTCTTTTTAGGTTCTCCCAATTCCCCCTCTGGGGTCCTTCCCCTGTTGTTTTAGTCCCCCTCGACACCCAAGCCTCCTTGTTAGCCGCAAACCCCCCAATTTCCCACTTCCATTTCCACCTGGCGTTTTGACAGTTTCTCAAAAGCCACTTTGTTCGGAGTGGATCCAAGGCCCATTGAAGGTCCCTTTGTTTTTCTCGGGTACTGTCTTCCTACCCTCAAAACAGTCTATTTCTTCACATGAGACCCTATCTCTGACTTTCCGGTGCCTTTTTCGGCCCCAGACACTTCTCCCACCTTCACTCTCTTCCCCGCCTCTTTCCGTCAGTCTCTTCCTTTTTCTCCATCGACCCCTCCTCTTCTTACCCCCGTCCTCATCCCCTCCTTCCTCCCTCCTTCCTATTCTTCCACTCTTCTATCCTTTCGGCTTTTTTTTCGCCCTTTTGGCTGGTGGGCTTATTTTTCCGGAACGGGGTTCCCTGCAGGTTGGTTCTACGGTGACCCCCCGCGACTTTTCCTCTTAAACCTCTTTTTTCCTTTTGACTCCCTCGCACATGCTTTTTTTTCTTTCACGCAGTGTTCTGGTTGCTCCATTTTCTCATTTTTCTAGGCCCCCCCTATTCCCACCCTCTAGGGCGCTGTCTTTAGATTTTTCTTTTCCAAGCCCCTCCTTTTTTGCTTTTTCCCCCCCCTTGGGTAGACTCCCAGACACTTTCTTTTAGAAGAGCTCAGGTTTCCCCCGAGCCCCCTTTTCTTGTATCGACTTTTGCCATTTCTCTCAGTCCATCTTTAAGATTTCCCTTGCTTCAAACCACCCAGTTTCACGGTACACTTCACACGGTGTCTTCCCTTCTTCTGGACTCCAGTCTTCTTTATAGTCTTCCCCCAAGCTTTTCTCTCTTCCCCCTCTCATGCTCCCCTAGATTAACGTGGTCCAATATCTTCGGCCCCCCCTTTCAGTACGTCCCCCTCCCCCCTGGTTTTCCCTCCCCCCACTCTAGCGGTGAAAGCCGCGCTACTCATTCCTCCTTTCGAGCTCACTTTTCTTTGGCACCGTCTTCCTTCATTTCTTGTTTGCTTGAACATCTTTTAAACCTGTGTCAAATTCAAGTGATCGTTTTCCCTTGTACGATCCCTGTCGAGCATGATGTTTCTACTTAGCAGACCTTCAACTCTCTTTGTGAACCCCCCCTCTTCCCCGCGTTCCCCCATTTTTTTCTCTTTAGATCTCCCCCCCCGTTCTATTGATCATTTTTTTACCTTCCCCCCAGCTCCCCGCGCCCCCCCCCATACCCCCACCCCCCCTCCCCCCACCTACCCTCTCCGTTCGGGCGTTCCTGACCCCCTTTACGGAAAGTTGTGCTGCCTATACTCCAGTCCCCCCAATTTTCTAGGTATCCCTTAGTTTTTTTTCGGGCACCTCTCCCTCCAGTGCACTCCCCCTTCGCCATCCTCCGGGAAACTTTCTTTTGATTCCCATATTGCACCCCCTTCTTCTCCCAGCTCCCCAACGCAACATTCTCCGAAGGCCATTTTTGGTTTGGTGTTTTCAGCTTGAGTTTTCTCTCGAAGGAATCGTGTCTTTAAGTAACGAATCTTTCCCGGGAAAACTTGCGTGTATACCTTTTGAGTTTCCTTTTTTTTTCGAGGCGATCGGTCTTCCTCTAGTCTCATCTTAGGACTACCTGCTGTTTTTGATTATATAAGATCCCCTGCATGAAGTCTTTCCTTCTTTTAACCAGCCCCCTCGTACCCCTTCGCTTCTTTTAGCCTTTTTTTTTGTTTGGCCCCTAGCTTCGCTCCAAGGACCCTCCCTCTATAACACGGTCAGCTAGCTTTCTGATTCCAGGATCTTTTTTCTTTAGATCTTTTTCCTTTTTTCTGAATTCCTTTCTCTGTGCAGAGGCCCCTTTGTATACTTCCCTTAGATTCTTTGTTCCGTCGGTTTCCCCCGTTGTAATCAGCGGCTTTTTTGTTAACGCCCTCGAACTTTGTTTTTTTCCCCCCTTTTTGTTCCTCGAGATAAAGAGTCGTCTTTCACTGTTCTTTGCCCCCCCTTGATGTTCCCCTTCTCTTTCTCCTCACGTTTTCTCTTCAGATTTTTTTGTGAACCTTACCTCTAAAATTGCATATTTCCGATGCCCCCTTAGACTTTTGTTGATACTGCAGAAAATGCCCCGGCGGGTCTCTTTTTGCTTCTCTGCCTCTTCTTTCCCTCTTTGGTTTTTCCTTTTTCTCGAACCTTCCTTTTCTTTTTCATAACTTCCCTTTCTTAGCCTCATTCTGTCGTCTTTTCCGACAGCGGAGCAGGTTTCCCCCTCTTTTAATCTTTTAGGAGTCTCTCTTTTTTTTTTTTTCACGAACCCCTCCTTCTTCCCGACCTCTCAACCTTAACTTCGCGCACGTTCTCCTCACTCCTTTCACGTTGTAATGGCTGCATTTTTTCCGCGATCGAATTCTTCCACTAGCCTTCTTCTTCGCTTGCTTTTTCTTCTCTTTGAAGGAATACTTCCTCAAAGTTCTACTCTGCCCCCCCTAGGTCTTGCGGCGTTCCTTGCCTTCCCATCCCCAAGCTCGTTCCGTGAATCCTTTTTCCCGTGGATTGTCATTTTTTCTCTTCAAAAGTGAAGCGTCCCTGCGCTTTCCCAACCAGTCTGCCCCAAGGTCCTTATGTGACCGCTTTCCCTGAAACCTTTCTGCCCTCCCTTCTAACCCAATCCGGTTCCAGAATCGATCCTCATTTGCTTATCTGGGCCATATCTCATCTTTCTCCCCCCAAATCTCCCCCATAACCCCCTCTTTGGAATAAAAACATTACCCAACGATAGCGCGTACTTTCTTCTGACTTCCAACCCGAGCGCCGGAATGCCCTGGTCCTCTCCCCTGTGCCCCCTCCCCCCCCTCTACGAGTTCCTTTTCGGGGTTCCAGTTTCTCCCGTCGGAATACCTTCCCCTCAGTTCCTTTTTCTACAAAACACAACTCCCCCTTCTGAAGCTGTCGATCCTCAGCTCTTTTTTCTGAGTTCTTCTCCTCATTTTCTCCCTCTCCGCAGGAAGTAGATGAGCGTCTAAGATACCCCCATCCCCCCGCGGCAGATTGATCGAGCGGCATACTCTTTTCGGCTGCATAGTTCGCTTTGCGTGAAATTCCCTTACCCATTCCCCCCCCCTGATTCGAAGTTTGTCTTTTTCTTTCCCCCGAATGTACCCTTTAAAGATCTAACGGATTTCGATGCTTTTTTTCGGATCTTTTTTCCTCTAGCAACCCCCCCTTTGACAGCTTCCCCTCCCTCCTTTCCATTCACCGAAAGAAAGGTAGGAAGGGGCTTCCTTTTTCATTCCTCGGTACTTTCCTCCTGGGTGTTCTTTCTTTTTCTGGGCGGTCCCTCGTCTTCAGTTCTTTTCCCCCCGAGTTTTTCCACACCCCCACCACTACTTTGACTCTATCACTGTTCCCCCTTGTGCAACCCCCGTTTTCGTAATCTCAGTGCCCCAGAACGTCGGTGCCCTTCCTCTCCCCTCCTAGACATTTTACTCGAAGCTTTAACATACACTCTTCCGGATTTTCTCTTGTCTCCTTTTCCCAGTCTAGTTTTTCTTATTTTAAGGGTCCGAGGCCATGTCTTCTAGAGGCTTCCTAGCAAGTGACAAGATCCCGAGATAGATATTTTTCTTTATTTTTTCTTTCCGAGACCTGCTTCTCCCTCACATCTTTTTGAAATTTTTTTTGATTTTTCTTCGAGAAATCCGCACGATTGTTTCCTTTGTAGAACACCCTCCCTTTGGGGTTCTCGTCCTTTTTCCTTTTCGAGCATTGGGTTTTGTTTTGTTTTTCGGTTGGGCCCCCCAGAGATTTTTCTACCCGCCTTTTTCTTGGCCCCCCTTTCCTTTTTCAAGGGCCGATTCTCAATCTCTCCCCCTTTCAGCCCGCCCTATTGCTGCCCGGCCCCCCTTCCTCAACCCTCCGCTTAATTAAGCGTTCCTTTTTCCCCCCTTACGACTCGGCGCACTTTAACGTGGTTTGCTTTTACTGTTCAACACCGTTCCAGGCCTGCCCTTCCTTCCTTTTCACATAGCCTTCCGATTTGTATTCCTCGGAAGTACGTTTTTCGGACTGGTCCGTCTGACCTTCGCCCAGCCATTCTCGTGGGACCTCAGCCCCCTTGGACTTTTGCATCCGCTCCCCCCTTCCTGCCAAGGACACCTGGATGATTTTATCTCCCAACTTTTGGTCTTACAGATTCCCGACCCGGTTCCCCCATGCCTTTCTCCCTTCCTCTGGGTCTTTTGTCCTTTGGCTTCACCTTTTTTTTTTGGATTGAAACCCAGTCATCAAATCGTTTCGTATTTCTTTCCCCTCCTGCCCCAACTGTCTGTCCCATTTTTTTAAAGAATCCTTTTTTTTCCTCCAAGTTCCCCCCTCCTTTCTGAGTTCAAACTCTTACTCGTAATTTGCCTGCGGGTGAATTTTTCCTGTTGAGGTGGCCCCCCATGCTCGTGGTTTTTTTCTTCTATGCTTCGCCACGATTTTAACCCACCCTTTGCAAAAAGCTCGCTTCCCGCAGACCTTCTTTTTTTAGTAACTTCTTTCTCCTCCTCCCGCTTTTTTTCGGGAGCGTCAGCCAACCCTGTATCTTAAATGTCTTTTTCCCTTGCTTTTCCCCCCCCCAATTCCCCCGACTTCGAGTTTCTTCTCTCCACCTTTTCCTTTGACCCTTTTTCTTTCTACCTTTGTTCCCCCCCCCTGCGGTCTTTTAGAGAACCCCTCCTGGTTTTTCGTGAACTTCTTTTGTCTAACGTTCTCACCGCCAACCCTCTAATTCTGTTTCCGATCTTTGATGGCCTTCTTGTTTTTAAACCCGTTTTTGTAGGGTTTTGCTTCCCTCAGCCCCCCAGACAACTTTGAGCTCGTTGGGGGGTTGGTGGGTTCCTCCCATTCACTTTTACTTCCGTTTCTTTCTCACTTTCGCAGCTTATTGTGAATTTCTTTGGAAAATACGATTCGTTTACTCTCTCCCCATGCCAACTTTTTTCCCGTCCTTTTTATTTTTCCTTCCTTTTGACTTCTTTCTCCCTGGTGGGTGATCCCTTTGGCTCTTGAAGCACCCCGCAAATCTCTCCCGATCTTTTTGAAGAGGCCTTTTCCCTCCTTCTGGCACGCCTTTCTTATGCCGCGCTGTTTATCAATTTTTTCTTCTAGACAGGCCAAGACTTTTTGAGAGCGTTTTTTCCACCCCCTTTTGTTTTACCTTTTTTAACTTCCCTCCTCTAGACGAGCTGGCTCCCACCCTTCTTTAGGAATCCTTCAGATTTTGGCAACCCCCGACCGTTGATGGAAAGTGCTTATTTGCTTCGACCTTCGCCACCAATCGGCAGGCCCCTTGAGGTGATAACACTTGATCACGAGCGCTGATCCCTCCTCTCTGGACTTCCCCCTCTCCGAGCGGCACCCCGACCCTGGACTCAAGCCCCGCCTTACTCTTTTGATTTTTCTCACGATTCTTTTGACATTTTTTTGCCTCCGTTCTCTGCCTGCAACGATCTCCCTGTGTTCTTTTCAGGTAGGCTCCCGTTCGTCCAAGGGATTTTTTTTTTCAATGGCCGATCACTTTCGAAGACTGGGCCAGCCCCGTCCCATTTCTTTTCCTTTCCGCGGAACTCCGCGTGTCACCCCCTTTATCCCCTTAGCGATTCCTATGCAAAGGTTCCCTTCCCTTTATCTGATTAAGTTCGGTACCCAGCGTTTTTGTTCGTCCAAACATATTTCGTTTCCCGACCATCACCTTCCCTACTTTCCCTTCGGCTCTCCCCCCCCGGTTTCTTCGAAGTCTTCCCTTTTACTGTTCTTCTGTCTAATCCCCTAGAACGACTGGGAAACCCATCCCCGAACGCCTGTTTTATTCTAAACCCCCTTACCCTCTCTGATGGCCTCCTATTAATCCCTTGGTGCAGTCCTCCTCGAGGGAATTCTCTTTCAGGCAAGGTCTCTTTGACCCTCTTAACCCCCTTGCAGCATCACCTTCCCTCCTCTCGGACCCCCCTAGCCCGGCACTCCCGCTTAATCATTTCCCTCCTATTGCATGACAACCACGTAGTTAGGCTTTTCGTTTCCGACAGTGTTAAAGGATATCCTTTGCCACTTGACAGTCTCCCTCTTTCCGCGGCGTTTTGCGTAGTTGGGAGCTTTCTTCACAAGAGTTTTGTCTCGTGGAGTTCATCGCCTCCCCCCTAGACGGTTGTCGATTTTGTTTCCTTCAGGTCCTCCTTCGTGATTTTTTCTCGCTTGTAGCCATTTTTTTTTTCCCCTCGGATATGGCCCTTTTATTGATGCGTTTATCCCGAGCTTTCTCCTTGAGAACCCCCCCCCTTTCGTTGGCCTCTTTCCCAAGTTTCAAAAGTCCTTCTTCTACTTTTCCTTTCTCCACTCAAGCCCCTTCTTGTGAAACCCCCCCTTAACGACGTTCTTCCCTGAAGAATCGTTGATCCCAAGTCCCTTCATGGCTCGTTTCCCCGGGCGCATTTGATTTCCCCCCAGACTCTTCCCTCTTTTTCCTCTCCTCCCTCCTTGCGACTTTGATGACCCTCACTCTGTGTCCGGGTTTCTTTTGTACGATACGTCTGAAACTTCTCCCCCTTCCTTCACCGAAGTTTTCCCCTTCTTCGTCCCTGCCTTCCTGGAGGTAATTTCTTGATTTTCGGCTTCCCGTTTAGGGTTATCGAATCGTCTAGCAACTGTTGTGTTTTCCAAAAACCTGTTCCCTCCGTCCCTCTTTTCAGGCTCCCCCCCTCCTCATGGGGGACATTGATGCCCGCCCTTTCCCTTCCGATGGGCCCCTTTACTTTGCTAGGTCTTAAGAGCCCCTCCGCCCCTAGACCGCCCGAGTTCCCTTTTTTTTTTTTTTAACAAGTTCGGAGTCAGCCCGACCATTTAACTCAGCGAACACTTCTCCCCCCTTTTGTATTCTCGAGGGCAACTGCCCTCCCCCCCCCCCCAGCGTCCGTTTGTATAGTTTTCTTCTTTCTTTAAACTTGTTCGCAGCGTCTTTTTTTTCATTCCAAGTGGTTTGCCATATTTTTGTTCCCCCCCCCCCGGCTGGGAGTTTCTCCTTAACCTCTCTTCCCCTTAGTAGGTGCAATCCCTTTTTTCATTTCGGGTCCCCCCTACACCCTCCCACGTGTGATTCATAAGCTTTCTTTCTTTCTCACCCTCGCTTCCCCCCTTCTGGTTTCCCCCCCATCCCCCCAATGTCCCACCTATAATGCCTTCCACCCCAACTCCGGCCCCGTCGCTGATAGGGTTTTTTAAGTCTCTTCCCCTCTCACGATCTTTTCTTCCGACGTCCCCCTTGGTCCCTGCCCTAGCTCCTTCTGTGACAACGCCCACCCCCTCCATTCTCTTTTTTCCTCGATTCTTTGAACTTCCATGACTCTCTTTTTCCAAAAATCCTCTAACCTTCTTCTCTTTGGGTCATTTCCTTTCACCTCTTTTTCTTCCTGCAGTTTCGAGTGCTCTTTGGAGGACCCAAATTCTTCTGAAATCCCGTCGATTCTTCTCCCTTTTATGCCCCCGCTTTCCACAGAACTGATTTGTTCGTCAAGTCCCATGATCTACCCATTTCCCCTCCCCCTCTCTCGCTTTACGGGCTTCTCTTGCGTCTTTACTCTTGTTCAAGAACAGTTGCCCCCTTCCTTGCTCCCGTACTCGTACACGTTCAAGAATGCTAACGACGTCCTCCCCGATTTTCCTTCTAGGGGCCGTTTCCGTTCTTGCTAAGCTCGCCACACTTTTGATGAAGTGCTCCTCCTTCTTTTCGTTTTCTCTCTTTAGAGGTTCTCCAAGTTAATATCCCTTCTCCTTTTCTTTCTTTTCCTATCCCTTTTTCTAATTCCCGTCTCAGTAGAATTGTCCGTCTGATTATTTATATCTACCCTTCCCTCTTCGAGACTTTTGCAGCCCTTTCAAACCCCCCCCCAACTTCATTCCCTGACTCCCCTGGCAATGTTTCCCTGCGCCAACCCACCCCCTCTCCCAAGACTCTCTTTTGATCTTTCGGGAACCCTGTTACTGCTTTCATAGGAGGCTCCGTCCTCTTTCATCCGATTGCTGAATCTATTGATCCTTTCCCTGTACTCTCATAGCCTTTCTCACCCTTTTTCTTAGAATATTCGTGGCCTCCTGATCGCCTGTTTTCGGCCGGGACCTTTTGTTTCCCATTAGCCACCCCCCCCCCCCCCCCCCCCCCCCACCCCCCCCCCCCCCTGAACGGGTTCGTCCTTGACCCTCGATTCTATTGCACGAGATATTGAGATTTAATTGTTGTTTTTTTTTTCGCCGAGTTCTCTCATTTTTTTTTTTTTTTCCCCTCTCTACTCCCCTACTGGGGAACACCGATCTTCCCCAAGCGCGGACCTTTTTCTGTCCTTTCTCTACTATGATGAGAAGAGATTTTTCTTCCTTTTTTCTAACTCCCAAGTCACATTCAAACACACGTTACCCCCCCCGACTTCCTTCAACCCCTTCGAGGTTTACTCATTCCAATTTTGATCCGTTCCATTCTTACTTCATGTCCCCTCTGCATTCAGTATTTCTCGTGATTAAGTCTTTTTTGGTACTTTTTGCAAACCAGCCTTGGTGGATTTTTTCCTCCCATCAAAAACCCCCTATCTTGTTCCCCCCTCTTTAAGATCCCATATTTTTTCGGAACTTCCTGTCCATCTGGTCTTAAACGCTGGTACTCTTTGGAGTCGCCCCCCCCTTGAAGACACCCCTTGTTCTTCACTTTGTCCCCCTAAGTAACTTCACCCGAATGTTGATTGAAAATTTTCCCTTGTGAAAGCCCCTTTAAGCCCTCGCTGGTGGTAGAGCGTCCTTGAGTATTCTCACGAGGCCCCCCCCCCTCCTTTTTTCGTTAACTTAAGTCAAATTCTACATTGCCCGCCCCTATACAGTCCCCTTGTCAGTTCCCCCCCCCCACTGATAATTCCTCGGTGGTTTTTCCGGACCCCTTCCTTCCCACACCCACCCCTGGTTTTCCTCCCTTCTGTTTTGACCATCTACTCTTTATTGTCCCCTTTTGTTTCTGGAATTTTTTTTTCCCCCCCGGGGTTGCGCAACTCCACGTTCAACCCCGACCGGCTTTGGAGCGACTTCCCTCCTTCTGGTAGACTCCCTCTTCACCCCCCTCGTTCCAGTCCTCTGGTCCCGCGTTGGCCTCTTTTCCAACCCTTCCCCCCCCCACCTTCGAGGAGTCCCAAGGGTCCTTCCCCCAAACCCCTCGATCCCGCGGAAAACCCCCCTCCTTTGCATGGATCCTTCTCCCCCCCCTTTTGTGATTTTTTTTGTCCTCGGTGTAACTCTAGTACCGCACCCCGATCCAACTTTCAAAACCCTGACAGTACGTTTTCTTTCCTCTTGTTTCTTTTTGCAACCCCCCCCCCGGTGAGCCCTTTTTTATTCCCGCCCCTAATCCAACTCTTCCTATCTTCTTTTTGAGATGAGATCAAGAAAACGGGCAGTCCCCGAAGGATTCATATGTGATAATCCATAGCCCTTGCTTAGTATGCCTTAAAGTTGTCCCCAGGCCTTTCTTGGCCGGTTATTGATTCCCCCCCTATGCAACTGGTTCCCCAGGTCATCCGTTTCTTATTTTTATAATCGACTTGATTTTAGAGTTTTTTTTGGGCAGGGTTTGCTCCTGGTCCCCTTGCCCCTAACTTCTCTTTCTTTCCAGGATGGCGCGACGTTTTTATGCTTTATCATTTCTTTAAGAGTTTGCCCGCTTGCTTTCATGGTTTCCAATGGCTTTCTGAAAACGCCTCCGCCTAGTCTCCCTCCTCTTTCTGGAGTCTTTTCAAATTTATTTTGACAGCTTTTCCTTAATAGAGCTCTTGGCTTCTTCACTCGGACTCCTAACTTTGACCCGATGTCTTCTATTTCCAGAGAAAGGATTCTTCCCGGCAGTTCTTTTCCATCGCTTCTCTCCCCATCTTCAAGATTCGCATAGATGTCGATTTTCTTTTGCTCTCCTCTTTTGACTGCGATCCACTCCTTTTTTCTTGAAACTTCTTTCGTCCCCCCCTCTGCCTTCCGCTGTACTCTTTAAACTCCTCTTGAACCGCCTTTGAGTTTTTCCCCGCCGTTTTTCCTCTCTTCTTCTTCACGTTTTTTCGGAATCGCGCTTTATCACTCTTCCTCAAGTTTTCTTTCTGTAGTTGGAACTTTTTTTTCCCTTCCACACTTCTTCTTTCCCTTTTCTCTGCCTTCAGATCATATCTCTCGCGTCCCTTGGACGACCTGACAAAGGATTACCCCCTCCCTTTCCATGTCCTGAAGACTTTCCTCTTTTCTCTCGACGTGGCTATTCCGTGGTAAATAAATTCCCCTGCTTCCTCGGCGCTGGCCCCTCCCCTTCTCAGTGCTGTGTCCCCCCTTTAGGCTTTCTCCCTGGCACCTTTTTTTTTTTTCTCCGTAACGATCCTCCCTTCCCCCTATCCCTTTCGTTTCCTTTTCTTTTGCCATGGTCTTTTTTTCGAGAATTATTTTTCGAGCCGCCCCCCAACATTCGACAGTCCACCGGGGGTCCCTGTCCCCCCTCCCACCAGTGCTTTACTTAACCCTTTTGAACCCCAAGAAGATGTCGGCTCTTCTTCCACACCATCCCTCCTCAGTATCTTGCGTTCGGCTCTCACCTGTAATGGCGGAGTACTTTCTTTCCTTTTTTCGGGTTTTCCTCCCAAGCACTCTGCTTAAACCAGACGCCTCCTCGGGAGCTTTTGCCATCCTTCCCTCCCAAAATAGAAGAGTTTGGGATCTTCTCAGCTCCCCCTTTCATCTTGTTTGGCCTTTTTCCGTCCCCCCTCCCTCTCACCTTTCTCCCTGAAATGGGCGCGGCTCTGCTTTTTGCAAAGAGACGTTTTAGTTCCCCGGTTAGGTTTTCCCCCTTCCGGCTATCTTACTCAATAGCCGCCCCTTACTTTCGAGTTAGCTTCCAGTTATTAGGTTTTGTCTGAAGGATACCTGTGGGTTTTCGCCGGTCCCCTGCCCCCCTATTCAGGTCCGTTTTCGTTGTTATAGGTTTAGGGACGAACACCCCCTCCCTTTCTTTCGGGATTTTGAGTTTTTTGCGTCATCATCCTGGCTTAGGTTAATCCGCAATTTCTACCCTTTTTAGAAATTTTCCTACAGCCGTGACCTTCCCTATTACGAGGGTACTTCTCTCTTTTGAGAGTAAGCAATCCCGTTTTGTCCCTGTACGTTCATATTCGAAACCCTTTACCACCGGGCCTTTGTATTCAAGACTCTACCACTCCTAGAACCTTGCAGATTGTAGTTCTTTTTCTTCCTTTACTTTGTTGCTTTCTTCCAATGCCCTTTTTTCTATCGGGTTTACGTCGGGCCTCTTTGAATGATTCTAATTCTCCCCCCTTTCCCCTCATCGGACTGGAAATTTCCTCCCTTTGATATAGACATTTCAAGGGTCCTTCTTTATCGTCAAAGTCATTATAGACATTATTTCTTTCTTTAGGAGCGTATTCGAAATCTCTTGAGTCAGGTTTTGCCCTTTGACCCTTCTTTCTTTTTCCTTTCCGTTGTTGTTTTTAGAGTCTATCTTTTGACAACAACCTGCCTTCGCTTCTCCGATTTTCTAGATCCATCCTATAATCCCTCCCTTCTTCCATTCTTTCCTGACTCTTTACATGTTTCTATACTCTTCCCTCTTCTCCTTTATATGTTCCCTCCCCTTTTTGTTGATGCACCCCTCTCAACTTGGCCGAAATCTCCCCCAACTTTCCAGGCCCAGTGTCTTCCAATATTCTCCCTTCTTTATACTATCGCTTACATCTACCTTTGAAATGTTTTTTTTTGAGGGGTTTTTCACCTTCCCCACTGTTTCTTCCCTGTGGTAAGAAGACCTTTCTTCTCCCTAAGTTACCTGTTTCTTTTTTCACGATCAAAGTGAATCCATACGTTATTCGCCGACCTTCTTGCGGTAACCTCGCATCTACCTTTCTTTTTGGAATTCTGTAAAGGGTTCCTGATCAGATTCAGATTGACCTTTTTACCCATCCCGTGCTCCTATCTATTTCTCTCAGTCACAAGATCCGCCCCCCCCCATCTTTCACTTTTTCCCACGGGCTAACCCCCCCCCCAAAACTTCATAACCCTCCATTTGACCAGTCTCCATTCTTTCTCTCCCAGATACGTACGTTCTATTCCAGTGCCTGATCTTTTCGGGTTAATTGTCCTTTCATCTCTCAGTTTCCCCTCCCCTAATTAACCAGATTTGGTTGCCCTGAGGTTTCTTCCTCTGCATTCCGTTTTCCCGGCATCAACCCCTTCATTTGCCAAGGGATTCTTACTCAACCCTTAGATTCTAGGTTTTCAATTCAGTCTGCATTTCTCATTCCCCCTTCTCTTTCAGCTTTTTTGTCGAGTTATTGATGCCTCTTTAAGTCAATGCGAACTGGACTTTTTCTCTCCCGGAGATTCCGTCGCCTTATTTTCCAACGCTAATTCACGCTGAATTTTCTCCGAAACTCCCCGTCTTCACTCTCATTCGCGTGGATTTGAATGGTCTCCTCCATTCTGAGAGCGTGTCCCTCTTTTTGAAGACAGTTGCCCCCTCTTTTTGCGTCCTTTGAGTCCATCTGCAACCCCACCCGCAGCCCTCTCCCCCTCGCTTGACTATGCGGGCCTTCTTCATTTCTTTTCCTTGCGCCCCCTTTGCCTAGGAACTCCTTTCTTTCTTCCCTCAAACGCACCCCCCTTCTGTTGTCGGACGTTTTTTTTTCTTAGAGGGTGGCTTTCTTTTCCTTCAGCCCTCAGACTCTCTTGGATCCACCTTTTTTCTTGAGAAGGTTTTTCGTCGGCTCCGCCATCAGTTCCTTTAGAATATTTCTTCGCCCTTCCCCTTGTGTGCCGCACTCCTGTTCACAATTCCCTTTCCCCTTTAATCTCCCCCCTTTCTTGCTACGGTTTCAGTAGCCACGAAAGACTCTTCATTGTTAATCATCATATTCTCCTCTGGCCCTCTTCGAGAGGCGGTTTTATCAGGAGTTCCCCCAGAGCGGCTCTCCTTGTCCCCCTTCTTCTCTTGGATCGGCACCCGTGAATCGCTTCAAGCTCACCATCTTTGCCGACTCTATTCGTAGCTTCCGAGGGAGTCGTGCTCTTTTTTGTTTTTAGTGACCTTTCACCTTTTTTCTGATGTTCTCCCGTGAAAACGGTCCTCCCGAGCCCTTCGTGATCTCTCGTCTAGTTTCTTGAATCGCTTACACTTGGAAGTTCACTTCCCTTCCCCAGCGTTCTAGTCGCCTTTCCTGATTTTCTCTTGATACGAGAAGGGGTTTTTCCTGAGGATTGGCCACAGCTTACCTCCTCGGGCTCCGTGAGGCTTTCTGTTGACCTCCTTACATTCGAAGCCGCTCTTTTACAGTGGTTTGCTGACCCGTTCCTTCCCAGTTTTCTTCACCCGTTAAAGACCCCATGAGACTTCTCCCTCTATCCCATTTTCCTCCTCTTCCTCTGTGGGACCATTTCACGAGCTTTTTCCCCATCACGTTCGGAGTCCCTCCGGCGGTCAACATTCATCGATGCTTTTTTGCACATTAGTATACCCCCCCTTTAGTTCTCTTCGGAAGCACCAGTTTTTTATAGTTATTTTCTCCATACCTCCTTTTCTTCGACATAGGACCTTCGTCCCGATAGAAGTCCTGCTTTTAGGCCACGAGTTTGTGAACTTCTTTTCCCCCTTGAGTCAACACCAGGCTCCCCTCAGTGGCCTTTCCCTAACTCAGGTGGCTGTTTCTTCTGTTCAAGGCCCTTTTATCGACTTTTTTTCCCTTAATTGTTGTTTTTTCTATAAATAACTTATTTTTTAGATCTATTTTACCAGGTTTTCTTCCCCTCCTTTTTTACTGAACATTTTTCCCCCTACATCCCTAAACGAAGTCGGTGAGTTCCTTGATACCAACTCGTTCCTTTTTCCCCTTGTTATTCGTCCTTCCCCTTTTTTTTTCGCCCGGTTGGCAAGCTTCTGAATATCCTTCCCTCCTTCCGTTGTTGTTGTTGTCTTATATCTGTCAGTATTTTTCCCACCTACCTGTGGTTTTTTCGCACCGCTTCCTCCTTCCAGTCTCTCCACCCCCGCTCTCTCATTACTTTCAGTCCCTTTTGCTGTATTGCCATACGAGTATCGTGATTCCCTCATTTTACATCGATTGCTTGGGACAGATTTCCCCTCCAGACAATAGACTCTCTCATCCCCCCCCCTGTTTCTCCTTTATTCAACCTGGAACTTTTTCCCCTCCCTGGCTTTCCCCTGTAAGGGTAAATAAGGCTACTTCACATTCTGGAGTGAAAGGTCCCCCCCCCCAATTTTTCTTTTGTGCGACGGCCCACTAAGAGTTCCCCCCCAGAACCCCCCAGGGCCTTTACCCAAACAAAGCGAGCTCCCATTGTTACTTCCTTTTGGCAACTATCTTTGATGGCTGCGTTCTTTTCAAAACTTCGGTTTCCTTTATTTCCAGGCAGCCGGACTTACATTTTGGTTTATAGACTACCTCTTTCCTAGGATGCCTGAATCTTTGACCCCGCGAATGTACTCCTTGAATTCAACCTAACTTAAAGGGATTCCTTTCTTTTCTTCCTTTCCCTTTTCTCCTTTGATTTGGAATTTTTGGTTCTGGTCTTTTGTGACTGGGAAACCACCTCACATAAATCTATATTCCGATTGTGTCCCCCCCCCCTTTTCGTTATTACCTTCCCCGTGCCGCTTTTGATTCCAATTGGAGGTCCATCCAAACGATTCTCCTCTTGAGAAGAGTAGCATTTTTTTCCCACGTATGAGCTTTTTTTCATCCCCCTTTTTAAATCGTTCTAGCCTTCTTCCCCCTTTGCGGAGATCGTAACAAACCCGTTTACCTATTTTAAAGCCCGACCTCCCCTTCAACCCCGGCCTTCTTCCCGATTCTCTCAATTTTCGAATTAACCCTTCCCAGGATACTTCCACACCCTTGTTAGTCTCGAAGAGATTCTCTACAAGTCCTCCCATCGAGGGCTCGCCCTAGAAGCGCCCGAGGACTTCCTCTTTGTTGTTTCTTACGCCGACGTCAGCCCGCACGCCTCTTTTCCACGGAATCCCCTTCGTTCCCTGTCGAGTAGCGCTCAATCCGCGGACACGATCTATAGGCAAGCTTAACGACCGTGGGTTTCGTCTTTCTTCTTACCCACCAAACTTTCTCTCCGCCCCCAATAGTAGAGTCAGGATGACTCACCTTTCTTTAATTTCCTCCTTCGGCGGACCTTCCCATTAGAAGGACTCCTATTGATCACCTTTCTCTCTTGAGTACCTTCCTTTTTTTGGTAAATGCCCTTTGATTTTGCCCGGCCCACTATGCGATCGGGGCGGTTGTTGTATGCCTGTTAATAGTATTCCTTTCAAAAAGTTTTGCAGTCTCTCCTAGCCTCCAACCGACCCGACCCTCGAGTGTTGCCTCCCTTTTTTTCGAGAGTTATTTTCCTGTTTTTTTTACCAACCTTCGCAGAACCGTGCAAGGTTCTTTGCGCCCTTCTAAGAGATCCCAGTTTACATACCATTCCCCCCTCAAATCCCTCTCCTCCCTTTGACCTCCGGCCCCTCCCCTGGGTTTTGCAATGAACCTCCTGGAAGTAGCGTGATCGGACGAGGCGGGTGCTTTTTACCTCCTTGGCGGCTACTTCCTTTAGTGAAGGGAACCCCCCCGGGAAGTTTTTTTTTCCTCCCCCCCCAGGCGGGACAATGAGATGGCGACCGCCCTATACACTTTCGTTCGAATAATTCCCTTTCCCTCTACCCCTCTGGACTCTCTCGTTTTGCTGAATTCCCCGTAAGATGTTACCCACTTTTCTGTTTTTTAACAGAATTCTTGGACCCCTGCCTCACCTCTCCCCAGAGTTTTCCCCTGGTTCGCGTTTTTTTTCTCCCTCCCCCTTTAGTTACAAGGGACTCTTCTTCTTTTCCATCGTTTTCTTTCTACGCCGTACGCGCTCTAGATTCTTCTTTTTCCTTTTTGATTTCCCTTTTTTATTGATGGCTGCCCTTCCCTTTTCTACCCGGTTTTCTTCCCCTTCTTGGCACGATACAGAAATCCCTCTTGCCTTCGCTTCTTCGTAAGGGATTTTGAACCTCGGCAAGACTTTTTTTTTAAAACCTTTTTTTTTTCCTTTCTCACCTTTACTTTCCTGCTTTAGACCCTTTCCCACTCCGTTTTAAAATCTTCCTGATCTATTTTCCCTCAATATGGCTTCCGGTGATTCCCTCCCAGGATTTTTTCGATTATCTCTTGCCTCAAGCCCCCCTTTGCTTTATTTTCACCCCCTTTTCCAGAGAGAGACCTTGTCTTTTTGTCGTAGTTTAGGTTTCGGTCTCTTCTTTTTTTGAACTGTGCAAATGCCTTTGTTTCCGGCTGGTCTCTGAAGTTATTGCTCTAATTCTCCCATTGCTACCCACCTTTACTGGTATTTGAATACCGGTCTTCTTTCTCTCCAATTGGGTCCTCTTCTCTCCCAGGGCGCGAAGTTATGATAGAATTCCCTTCGTTTTTCTTTATGTCTTTCCCTTCTTTTTCTTTGTTGTCAAACGTTCTACCCCTGGTTTGTTTTTTGATATACCACACCACTGCTCTTCGGTCCCCTCGAACGACGACGCCGTGTCCCTGATTTCCTCCAACTACGTTTCCCTTTGCCCGAGACTGCCTCCCTGTACCTTTCTGCTAGGAATTTTTTTTTAATATGACTACGTTTGGCCATACTCCCCCCTCACCTCGGATAGCCCGCCGACCCCCATTCCTTTCTAGATTTCTCACTTTTCCCCGAACCTTTCTATTCCCTCAAAATCTCAATGTTCTTCTTTTGCATTTTTTTACTCCCAATCCTTTGATTTTCAAAGAACGTGAGATTCCCCCTTCCGTTTCCCACAGGATTTTCTTCCCTCTACCCTTCTTACCTAGATTAGCATATGTTCCTTAACCAACCTAGTCTCCACACTCCCACCGGCTTCCCTTTTCGGACGTGCCCTCCTTGACGAGCTTACTTGCTTCCACAAAGAAAGGCGACCACAATCCAGTGCTACCTAATAATGATCGTCAGTGGACCCCATCAGATCTTCCCTCCACTTTCAGGTGTATTTTTCCACGGTTCCCCCATAATTCTATTCTTCCCAACCTAAATCACCATCCTGGAATAATTTTATATCTAACATCTCTGGAGTTTCCTCTTCCCCATCCTTCCAGACTCCTCTTTCAGAGTATTTTCCCACTCCAAGCCTTCCTCCCTGATTTCCAGCCTCGGTTTTTTTAGATTCCTGGATTTTCTGTTCAGCCCCGCTTCCTCTTCTTATATCCGCAAAACTATTTATATTTTTTTTTCTTGATTCTTCTCTACCTACTCCGGAATTTTTTTTTTTATTTTCCAGTCCTCGCTTTGACGGTAGTCCCCCCCTTTCGGACCCCCTTTCCCCTCCCCTTCTTTTCTTCACGATGCTCTTTACTCCGTAAATCTTCCTCTGACAGATTGTTACAGCCCGACCCTTCTTGAGCCCAGATGCCTCTTCTTCGCTTTCCCTCTTTCTTTGGAGCATACATAGAATCTTTCCTCGTGCAAGACTCTTGGACCGAACTTTGGTTCGGTCTGCTTCTTTTCTTTTGACTGCGTACCCTTTTAATTCTCCCCTATGCTTTACATTTTCTAGCCCACTCGTTTCCTTTCAGATGAGGTCTTCGACTTCGTGACGTTTACGGCCAAATTTTCGATGATGTACCTTCCTGGCTCAACACGCCCTTCGGAAGGTCTGCATTATCCCTTGGTGTGTCCTTACAACGTTCCTATTTCGAGCTTCCTCCTCAAGGGTCTTCCCTCCTTTTTAAGGTTTGTCGCGTTTTCCTTTCTATTTACTTGCGCCCATTCTTTCCTATATGATCTGGCGCTTTTCTACGACCACTTGTTCGGTACCCCCTTTCCCCCCCTTTCTTCCTCCCCGTACAGCCGCCCATTCCTGGTCCTTCCACCCCTTTCGCTTCTTACGCCTTTTCAACTGCCTTTTTACTCGACGCTGCACCCGTGTGAAATCAATTCGGAGTTCCCCTTATAGTTCCTTACCCGATCCTTCCTCTCCTTTTTGGACCCTCTTTCTTTTCCGAGAAATCCCTAGAGCTGGCAAATACCTTTGCTTTCTTTCTTTCGGGAGTCTCCTCGAAGACGATTTCTTTCCGTTAACTTTTTGACCTGTCTATTTGTGGATTCGGTCGTCGGGAAAAGGGTTTGCTTTTTGGAAGGTATTTCCAAGGGCTCTTCTCCTATTCTTTTCCCCTCCTTAGATAAATCGATCCGTCCCCCCCTCCCCCTTGGTGCTCGTGGAGCCATGAAGTCGATCGATAATGGTGGTTCCTTACTTTTTCGTTTTACCTTCGTTCCCCACGCGCTGCCAAGCCGCGGCACGTTTAGTGATCATTCTACTTTGTCCGACCTCACTTTTCCCTCTCGAAGCTCCTCTTTCATGCCGTGGTGTGCCATTCCCCGAACATTTCTCACCGCCCTTTTAAATCCAAACCTTTCTAAGAGGAGCTTTTCACTGAGTTTTATTCTCCTCCCCTTTCTGATAAATAAAAGTGCCTCTGACTTTTTTCCCCCTTTCCTGGAATCTATGTTCAGTATTCCATTTGAACTTACGTAGTTTTTGAGGTACGAGCCCTTCTTTGGTGCTTTCCCGCATAAAATACTCACTTGATTTTCTTCCAGCGCCCAACCAGGAACTTTGTGACCATCAAGATCTACTCCCTCTTTTGTATAGGACGGTAAACGGTTGTGTTCTGGACTAGCCTCGCCCTTTTCTCCCCTTGGACCTTTTTCCCCTGTAATTGCTGTGTTTCAGTTTCTTCTTTTTCCCCCTTGTGGGAAAACTGCCTTTTCTGGTAACTCAACCGCCACTTCTTCGAGATTCTGTATTGTAATTCCGTGGCCACCCTCCTTTTTTTGGAACCCTCCCTTCTTTTATTAAGGCCGTTACCCCCTAAAGACTTTTTCTTTTCTCCTTTTTCTCCCACTCTTATCTTGGGTTTTTTCTCAGCCGTTTTCCGATGTGTTGAGCACCACTGTCCATAATGAACATCTATTCTCGCTGTTTGGTTGCTTCTCTTGTCAGATTGTTTTTCCCGTGCGCTCGTCCAACTCCTTCTGTCTTGTCCCACACCGCAAGGGATATGCGTAAAGAGGTTGGAGCCCCCCCTTGGTCGTGAGTTTTTGCTTAGTTCTCCCCCTCTTTTTCTTACTTTTTTCCCCTCTGTGCTTCCCCGTTCTAACCATGGAGTTTTTTGGCCCACATTACCACCCCCTAAGAGATCAACCACCTCTATTGAGTTATCGCACCTGAATTCGTGGTAACAATCACCCTCTAAATAACCTGCGCACGCCGGACCCCCCCGTGACTGTTTTCCCCCTTGCGGGAGAAAGGATCCCTGGGGTGAGAACTGGTTGAGACGGCCACCTCACCCTGAAACCGCTCCACCAACTCCTTTTCTTTGTATAACCCCCTCCTAGGGACCTTTTTTGATGGTCCTTATGCGGAAAAAATTGGTATTGTTTTTTTTCTCAAGACCTTTTTGTGTTACGCTTTTTAGTCCTCAGGACAGCCGACTTCCCTGCTTTGATAATAAATCTCGAGAGGATTGTCTTCGATGTGACACCCGTAACGGTCATGACACCTCTTTTTAATGGCCCTCCCGATTCCTTCTTTCATCCGAGGACAGCCGTTTTCCGAGTTTGGTTCGAATGTGCCCTCTGCAACCCCAAACTGAATCTCTTTTTTTCTTCTTAGTGATTTTTGAATTTTTCTCTAGACTCACTTTTCCCTCCGGGTGGCAGTTATTTGCCGATTTGAACCTGCCGTCCTTACACTCCTTAAGCCTTCTCTGTCTAGTTCTTTTTCGAGCCCACCGGTTGAGCACGGTTGTTTACGTAGCCTTTGAATGAGGAACTGAAAGTTCTCCCCCCAACCCCGTTTCCCTCTTCTAGGCACACCCTAATCTCACACTACCTTCCTTTTCTCCCCTTAGAGAACGACCTGCAGGCCCTCTGCCGACTGGCAAACCAACGTTTTTTTCCGCTATTCCACTTCTCCTCCCGCTTTTCCATAGATCCCCTTCTTTCTAGATAGGAAAAACTCCCCTGCTTATACTTGGATTTTTAAACGCTCTCCCCCCTTCCCCTGAAGAAATAATTTTCCAAGAAAGCCTTTCCAGCATTCTATTAGCGGCTCCTTTCGAGGGGTACTCGAGAGAAGGTCACTCTTCTGTCACGTTCTGCGGCTTCTTTCTCCTGAAGTTTATTAATTTTCTTTTTTGTTACTTTTCACGGTCCCCGCTCCTTCAGAACTGTGCTACAAACCCTTAAACCACCCCGAACCCCGAGCCAGGTCCCCTTCCCTAGTGAGCCCTTTCTCGTCTTCCGGCTTTTAGGTAAATGAATTTTACCCTTTCGCCTTTGGCCGACGAAAGCGCAGTGAGGTGGGGATTTCCCCCCCTCCCTTAAGTCGCGGTCGAGCCGCCTTCAAGCCCGCAGTCTGACCCCCGTCCGGCACCCCCCCTTCGCTTTCTTCTTTTAGAATTCGGGACTTCTTTCTAAGGCTACCCCAGAAGAACCGGTTCACACTGTCGGTCAGCATCGAGCCTACAGCGCCTTTCCATTCAACCCCCCTCTTTTTAGACGATTCGGCTTTTTCTTTCAGGCCACACTTTGTCTTTTGACGCAACCAGCGTCAGCCGGGCCAGAGCCCCATGGGACGACATCCGTCTCTCCTCCTGGCCCCCCGGCGCGGCTTTCTCCCCCGTGGAAGGTCATTCCAAAGAACTTGAGGGGACAAACCTTTCCCCGACTTGGTCAGACCTAACTTTATTCCCTTCCTCCTGCAATTCACACCTCCCCCCTTCGTTCGCGACAGTCTTTTTTGCTTTTTCCCCGCTCTTTTTCTGGAATGCCGGTTTTCACGGATTTGAAATGAACGGCGGCTGCGCAATAACATCGTCACTTCCATAAAATTTTTTTCGAGCGGCCTCTCTTCGGCCTTCCAGCTTTGCCCCAGGCTATCGTGTAGTTCTTCCGAATCGCCGCCCAGCGGATCGGTGTCGATAGTTCTTCCAGCTTTCCTCAATGATCTTTCTTTTTTCCGTGCAAGCAAACCTCTATTGGTTCCTTTTATTCTGTTTTGTTCGAACCCCCCATAGCCTGTTTTGCTTTTTTAGCCCTTTTGTCGCATTTTCCTCGGAACTGCTTAAAAGTTCTTTCATCAAGTAGACCGGTATCCTTGGGAGTTTTGTATCCCCCGCCAGTTTGTTCCCTTTCTTCCCTTTCTCTTCAGCCATCAGATCCCCCTTTCCCAAGTTTCCTCCGTCGATCGGTTATAACGTCTTGCCCACCGGGAAGCCCACTTTTTTTTTCCCCTCGTTTCACCCCAAGAAGCCCCCCCCTTGCTCTTTTTCCTGCTCTTTCTGAGTCCCCCTATTTTCTGAGACACGGCGTTTCCTGGTGATTGCCGGCCGTGTTTCACTACTTAGACCACTTCTTCTAAGGTTAATCCGACGGTCCCTTTCATTTAAATTTTCTTCTGACATGTTCCTTGAAGTATGAATTAGACGGGTCGTTCGTTGAGTGTATAGAAGAGAGAAGTTTAGGCATCTCCTCTTTCCCCCCCGGTTTTGGAGATTCTCTTTCTTCCACACGGCTCCGTTTTCCCTAAGAAGTTTTCGACTTCGCCCCTCCAGTCTACCTCTTTACGTTGACTCCGAGACGCCGCCCATTCCTAGAGCAAAGTTCCCTTTTCGGCAGTTCATAAGTGGTCCCCCCTCGCCGGCAAGCCCTTCAACCGCTTGCTGCTTTTAAAAGAGGTCCTTCCTTCCCGACCGTTCTCTCAGAGACACTCTGCCAAGGTCCTGTGTATGCCGATGGTTCCCTCATTTTTCAGGTGTTACTACCATCCCTGCTTACCCCTCTGTCCTCCCTTTGTTCGCGCCCTTTTTTAGCTCAAGGCTTTTGTTAGTCGCGATGATTCCCCCACCAGAGGCTGGAGTTTAGAACAAGGCGATACCGGTTCCAGTGGACTTAGTTTCCCTCCCCCCAGTCCTTTCTGATGGAACACACCCCTTTCAAATCCCGTGCCTCCAAGAATCTATTCTATTTAGGGCTTTCTTACACCCGTGCTTCCTGGCCCGATCGAGTTTTCCCTCCCCCCTTCCCTCCGGGACACCCCCATCCTCTAAAACATTCCGTCCAATGAACCCCTTCCTCTCTTACCCGATCGGTTTTCTCGCGATTGCTCTTCTTCGCACGTGCCGATCGCAGCTCTGTCCTTCTCCCTGTGCCCCTCCCAAAGCCCCTCTTCCCGTTTAGGGACGAGGTTGTCTTTAAGCCTGCCGCTCGTGAATATCACGTTTTTAACCTGACAGCAAGTTCTCCTATCTCCTCCAACCCAATCTTTTGTTTTTCCTTTTTCAATGCTTCATTCTTTCTGACACGCTCTGATACGCGTCTTGATCTGGTTGTCCGCTAGTGGAAACCCCCCCCCCCTTCCCTCACTGCTTTTTACGCCAGCCATGCCTCGATGCCTCGGATCTCGAACGAGACTTCCCGCTGCGCTGTTCAACCGACCAGTGATTGCTTTGAAATAGTAATCGTTCCTTTCTTTTTTATGTGGAGCATTACAGCGCTCTCGTGCACTTAGTCTTCATCAGTTTCCTTTGATCGCAGTTGGCTTTCCTTCCCGACGCAAAAGGTTCCAGCTGCTAACAAGACTTTTATAAATTTATTACGGTTTTAAGTGCTTCTTCTCCCTATTTCCACCCCTGTTCGCTCCTCACTATGAGTTGATTCATTCTCCCCCAGCCCCGCAGGTGGTTCTTCGGCTCGCGATTTTTTACTTTCCAATAGCCTTTTTTTTCGCTCCTCTACCTTTACCTCAACTGTGTTAACTTTGCCAGTCGAATGGGCGTCGCGGCGCCTCGTGACATTTCCTTTTCCTCTTCTAGTCCTTTTCCTTCTACCGACACCCCCCGTCCGAACGGGGTACCCAAAATTAACGGCCGAAAGTCATCCTTGGATCTTCTCCCCCCCCCCCCTCTATTCCTCCCTCCTTCTTGCATTGAAGCGCCCCTTGCGCCCCTTCTTCCCTTCGCGGAAAATCTTGGATGCGGGCTTTCTTTCATTTGAAAACCCCTCATAACGAGGTTTGGTCTCTCCCTTCCCATTTCGAGGCCGCGATAGGCTTTCCACGTGATCTCGATCTTTCAAGATAACCTTTGCCGAATGAGAGGGAGGCGATGTTGTCTCTTAATTTCGGCATTCATGCCTTTTCCCTTTTTTACATGTTCTCTTTTTTGGTCCATCTGTCAGGGTTGCTTTGGTAGCGGACTCCTCTCTGATTGAAAAAAAGGATCACCTACTCTCTTGTAAATCTTTTTCCGGCTCTTTTAATTTCTCCCTTTTATATACTGTAGACGTCCGGCAGGTGCCTATTTTCTCCCCAGGTCTTGGCCAGTCTGAAAGCATACGTTTTTGTTCTGCTTCTTCTTAACGAGTCTCGTACAGCCGATCTCTTTTTCCTTTGTTCCTCCCCCAGGCAACCGGTCCCCTTTTATCACACCCCCCCTTTAAATCCAAACGTCCTCAGTGCGGACTCAAAAGCCTCAGGCTAAGCAATTCTTTTGAATATTTTTTCCATACACACTTCAAGTCGCAGCAATTGTCGCACCTTTAGGCTTCCTTTCGAGATGTTTCACCCCACATGGAACTTCTTGGTACTTAGGCTCGCAGACTCTTTTTTCTCTCAAGCACAATACCCTTTGGTCCTGGAATCAATTGGAACGGAAACTTCCCCCCTGTGGGGGACTGGAAGTTTCCCCCCTGTTTTTGTTTGTTACCTCCCACCCCCTTTTAGACACACCCCCTTTCCCCCCTTTGGGATCCTTCCCCCCCCCAAGGTCACTACGCAGGTCCGGTAGAGGCGCCGGATTTACAACGTCGGTTTTGATTGAAACCACTTCCCCTTTGTCCTCCAATCCACCTCTTTATTGTTGAGCGGCGCGTGTGCTTTACGCGGCACCCCTCCCTTCCCAGCGCAGGAATCCATTTTGAAGGTGGACTAAGAACTCTGTTTTACGACGACTGTCGCTTTTCTGCTTCCGCCCTCCTTTGTTTTATCGCTGACGCGCGGTTCTCTTTGAGCACCCTTGTTGCGTGGCCTCTAAGAATGCGTTCTCCTCCGTTGGTTGTTTTTTCTTCTTTTTCTATTCTTCCGTTCCACCACGCACCCCGTGTCGCAACCCTAAACGATGGCCTCGTCAGCCACCGCGCTTCTCTTCCCCCGATGTGGGAGAAGAAGTTTCCTGTCGTTCTTGAGTTGACCAAACAGATTGGAATATTTCCCCCCAAAATGTCGTTCCTTGCTGGTTCCCAAAATTTCAGGCGTGACCCCGACAATCGCACTCTCTCCTCCTTGGCGAGTTGATTCCAGCCCCTTTCTTTTTCACGGAGATAAAACCGTTTTTACGTTTTTCCTCCTACGGACAACAAGCCCCCCCTGAAAAGTTTTTCCAGGCTCAACGCATTTTTTGCGGGGTCCTCCCTTGGACCTCCCCTGAGAAGAACCCAAGAAAACCCCCTCCCTTTCTTCCATATACCACCCCTAGGGAAAGTCGATGTTTTTCGTTGCGTTTCCTCTTTTTTTCTTTGCAATAAAGGGATTTCTTCAGACCGCCAACGACCATCTGGCTTTTTTTAGTCCCCCCCTTGACCCAGGCAGCCGACTTCCCCCTTTTTTTCGATGTGATCCATCACCCGCAGATGATGCCTGAAGATCCTCCCTGAAGAGGCCCTTTTTCCTTTCACCCTAAAGCTCAACCTTTCCTGTGACAGAGACTTCCCTTCTTTTTTTTGTAAGCCAGAGGGGTTCCAGAAGTTTGTTCTCTTTATATGAGCCCCTTGGTCCTTTCTGGCACCACCCCCCCTTAGCAAACTTCTAGGGAGAGTTTGAGAGGAGTGTGTATATCGACCCCCGTTACTCTCTTCTTTTTCCTAGCTTTCTTTTGCCGCGGTGTCCCTGGCTTTTTATCCCCTGCAAAGCATTCCGCCAATTCTTTTCCCCCGAGACCTCGTCGGACGACGAAGCTCACCATTCGGCGTGGTCGCCTTCCGGTGATAATCTCTTCCCAAAGGTGGGGGCTGCCCCTCTCCCACGTACCGGGCGCGACGATCTGTTTCACGATGGTCGACCCCTTGGGAAAAACTCTTCCCCCTCGGTAATTTAATTCTTCCTCCCCTCGCTCGTAGCCGGAAGAGCCCCCCCTATAGGCTTCGGCAACCCCCCCCCTTTTATCTTTGCCAGCTCTCCAGTTGAGCGTAAAGTGATGAATAGGACAAGTCGACTCCTCTTGCCCAACCTATGACCTTTTTTAACCCTCCCCTCCCTCCCCTCAGCAGAAAGTTCAGAGACGCAGCCCCTTTATCAGTCGCTGTCTCCCGTGCAGGGGCTCGCGCTGCACCGTTCAATGTGAACTTTTTGCTGCCTTCGGCCGTTTTGGCCTTTTGTGGTAAACCCGTTCTTCTGATTCGTTCGGGAAGGAAAAGGCCCTTTTCCCATTACTTTGGAAAAGTAATCCTTTTTTTCCCGCGGACAATAGACTCTTCCCCCACCCTAGGTTTCCCCCCTTTCTCTCGAGAATTCTTTGACGGTGGTTAAACCCAATGAAGGCAAACCCCCTTGTCCTCCACCCCTCCTCCAGCGCCGTGCGTGGTTTTCCCGACTCAAATAATTTTCTTCTTAATAGCGGCCCTTTTGAGAGCATGTTTACCCCCTCTGCCCCCTTTCCAACCCTCCCCCCTCTTGCGCGTGTTCTCTTAGAGAATTAGTTCCCCTGGCTCTGACGCCCTTTCCATCAAAGTCGCCTTCCAGGGGAAACTGTCGGGTCACCTTCTGACGAGATAAGCGTCCCCTCCAGGCTCACTACACCCAATTCACGTCGGATGCGGCGACTTTCCCCCCCACCGGTGCGGGCCCCCAGCGGCAGCGTCAGAGCGGGATCGGTCCGATTTTCGAAATCACGTTCCTTGCTTTCGCAGTGCCGTCCCCAGTGGAGTGTCCTCCACTCCCTCCTCTCCAAAACCAGAGCGTCCCTAGAATGCGGCGCAGAAAATCGCGATCCTTCTTGACCCCATCTCCCCCAGCCTCCTCGTTTTTTTTAAGATCCCCCCTTCTGCTGATTTTGTTTTTAAAGGCCTTCCCCCTTAAACCGGCAGGCTGTCCCACTCACTCGTCCCTACCGCGGGGCATCAATCGGGTGTCTTTGGTCCTTCGAGCGTTTTTCTGGACAAGACAGAGTCTTGGCTAAGGAACGGGCGATCTTTCGAGTCGCCTCCCTTTTTCCGGTGTCGTTGTTTCTGATGGAGGTTTTATCCCCCAAGCCTGGTTTCTTGATTTTCTCATGATATGTTTTCCTTTTTTTTGCCGAGCAACCGAGGATATTGGCCCCCCCCTTTTCTCCGAGCTCTTTCTTTTTTCTCCCCCAATCCATCTGATTTTCTTAGTTCGCACGTTATCTTTTAGTTTTTCCCCCGAATTTTCAGGGATTCCGTCTCCTTAGTGACCGTCTATCGCTTGGCGTTTTCCTCCCCGACGTTTTGTTGACCCTCTTTGATCTCCTCGTCTTCACTTTGAGCGTGACTCCTTTTGAGAGAAAAAACCGTCACCCTTTTCGATTCCGTAAATCCCTTCCCAATACGCGGTCTTGGTCGCATACACGGCCCGTCTCAGAACCTTGCAGTCTTTCCTTTGAAGCGATATCTTTTGTTGACCTTGACGACCTGAAAGACAATCCACCCTTGTTCGGGGAGATGCTTCTTCCCCTTTTGGCCTCCTTTCTCCCCCTTTACCCTCTTCCCCTTCAGTCCTCCCCCCCGTTCTCCGCCGGGACTTTTGCTCTCTCCTTAAAGGGGCGGCTTCTCTTTTTTTCAGGTAACGTGCGCGACCTTCCTAGAGAATTAGCGTTTTTTCTTGTAGTTCTAATTCTAGAAGTTTTTTCTT
>Ga0179593_1256803_pt1 | contig 36378 bp, 34 predicted proteins | sample CZODoug2_1_08_16_FD_185931 | JGI IMG/M metagenome (GOLD analysis project Ga0179593, IMG submission 185931) | Vadose zone soil fungal communities from Angelo Coast Range Reserve, California, USA - CZODoug2_1_08_16fungal (PacBio error correction) | ecosystem: Environmental > Terrestrial > Soil >... | reverse complement strand
TTTTGGTGTTATCCGCCGAAGGCCTGGTCTCATGGCTGTTCCCCCATTTCCTACCCCCTTTCTGATCAACCCTACTCCCCGGAGTTTGTTTTTTTGAGTCCTCGGCCCACAGGAAGCCTGATCTGGATTTTTTTTTTTCTGTGGCTGCACGTTCCCCTCCATTAACTTCTTCCCCTCTCTCCCCGTCCGGTCGATGGAGGAGTAGTGATTTTTGTATAAATTTCAGAGACTTTCCATAGATCGTCAGCTATTTATGCAAGTCTCCCTATGGCTTTCTTGTTTTGGTTGATTCCACCGGGGAGATCCCAAAGCCCTCAATGTTTTTTCCTCGTGAGCCCCGGCCTCCGATTTCGTACTTCCAAGTGTCAGTTCGGAGCCTCGCCCCCTCCTCCTTGAGACCTGGAGTCTCGAGCTTTCACTTTCTCTTTTAGAACCTTTGAGTTGGTCCATGATTTGGCCGTGGGCCGTTATTCCGCCGGGCATGCGTTTGGTGAACAAGTTCTCCGGCTTTTGGCGGGATGAGAGGAGCCCCAGGTTCCTGGCCCGGTCCCTAGTGAGATCTCCACTACAGAAAACTTTTTGTCACACCACAATCTGGCCCCCCTTCCCTGATCTAGTTCCCGTTCTCGGACTTTTCCCCTCGTTTCCCAGTCCAAGGAAGACCTTGATCTCGACCAGGCCTCTATTCGGGCTGGAAACCCCAAACCATTGACGGCGACGTTCTCTCTTTCGGGTTGAACCAATTTTTTTGGTCCGGACGTCAAGACCTGGTTACTATTCCCCTTAATAAAGCGGAAGGATGTGACTCCTCCTTTTCTTCTTTCCCCCCCCCCCCCCTATCTGGTAATCAACCTTCAGTCCCCAGCTACCACCGCCCACGAGCGATTTTTGTTGCAGTTTTTTTATCACTGGGTCTGTTTAATTTTCCACCACCTGTTCCTCTTCCCCCCTCGATTGCCCCTCGTAATTGTGCGTTGGTTTCCGCCCCGCCCCCTCTCTTGACCCCCTGCACATGGTCCTTTTGTTTATTGGTGACCCCCACTGGAGGTCACCGCGTCGTCCTGACCCGGTTGTGCGCTACCCCATCGTCTTGGGGGTGAGGCACACGGACTTCCCTTCTACTTCGGCTTCTTTTGATTTTGCCTTGCCATTTTCCCCGGAATCGTTCCCTTTCACGGCGCGGGTTGTACGTATCCAACCTTTATTGGATACCACCTCCCGAGGACGTCCCCTTTTTTCGTCTATCTTTTGGGTTTTTTTTTCCTGGGTGTAGGAAGATAAGGCGAGGCGTTCTCCCAGTCCCTTTTCCATTGCGCCATTCCCCCTTTCCTCTTTGGTACCACCGAGATTGCAGAGAACGGCTGCAGAGAGTTCTTTCTCGGCTTTTACTGCCTCCCGAGCATCTTTCTGCCTTAGTGGTCCCCCTGCTCCCATCGCCGTGACGGAGTTCCGAAGTCTAGAGATGATAGGTCTGTGGAGTCAGTAGTTCAGGATTGGGCTCCTCATTTAGGACTTTTCATTGTCTTCCAGTTTAAGCAGGAGCTTCGTTCCTCTTTCATTCTTCCGTGATTTTTTTTTTTTTTTTTATTTTTCGCTGATTTTCCCCCTCTTGATTTTTTTCCGCATCAAATGGAGTCCCCCTTTGAGCCGGATTGAGGTCTTGGACGAAGATGATCGTCTGCCCCCCTCTCTTTGGCGGCTCACTTTCCGTGATTATGGACGCCTGACCGGTTTCAGATAGATGGTTTGGCCCGTTTTTGGCGAGGTTGAACCTCCTTGAGTTCTTGGGTTTTGGCCCACGAGCTCTGCAGTTCGGCCCAGGGGTTTTCATCTTCCTTTTTAGTTAATGTTTCGTTGATTTTCCTTTTTCCTGTCCTGAAGGTAATCGCGCGAGCTTCCGATGTTCGGTGAGGCGCCAGATCGGACTCTATCCCCCGTCCTTCAACCCCCCCTCTTCTCTATTTCGCCACTTTGAGAAGTTATTTTCTTCTAGCTGAGCTCCGAACCGATCACAGCCTTTAGTTTAACGCTTCCGCGGGGCGGGCTCGTGAGGGTAGGAATCCGCCAGCCCTCGCTGTCCCCCTTTCCTTCCCATCCCTTCCCCCACTTTCCCGAGTTAGAAGGCGATTTTGTTCCGCTCTTTGGTTTCGACAGAACCAGTAACCGGCCCCCCAAAGTCACCCTTGCATGGACCCCAGATGAAGGTGTTAGTCCCACGGTCTCCCCCTCTCTGGAGCCAACATGCCCCTTTCCTTTCTTTTATTTTTTTCCCTGGTACTAGAAACTTTGCGGCCGCCCACAAGACCATTCTCACAAACATAAAGTGTTTCGAGCTGATTTTAACTGTCCATTCCTAAAACTTGATTCCCCCCGTCTCGCTAACACGTGCCACTTTGGTCACCACGGTCTTTCTTTTTCCATTCCCTTCCCCTTTCAAGACCGAGGTATAGACTTGATCTGTTGTCAACGCCATCCCTGGTCTGTGTTTTCGACATTCAGGCCAGGGTACCCATTTTTGGCACGGCCGATCATACGGGATAACGTCCCTTCATTGGGTGAGCATCCGGGGCCGGGATTCCTCCCCTTCCCAGCCGCATGGAAACGGGTAGGAATTTCTACGGAACGGTCCGCAGACTGGATTTTTTTTTCGGTCCGTTTTTCCACCAGTCACGGAGGCTTCCCCGGTCCCTTGAGTTGGTTCCCCTTCTTCTGCACTTTTCCTCAGTTGGGTTACTTTTAATCTCCCTCACCTTTTTTTTGATTCTGAGCTCCAGACGAAATGGAGATTGACTCGATGGGTCAAAGGATAATTGTATCGAGTCCTTGCGGTGCTGCCGACGCACCATGACGCCACCCGGACCTCTGACGCTGTTTGGCTCCTTTCCTTCTTAACCCTTTCCGCGGACTTCCGGTGCTGCCTGGATTTTTTTTAGACTTCCCGGATGCGTACAAAATTGGAAGGTCGTTGATTTGTTTTGCTGATCGTCTTGTTTTTTCGCTCTTGTGTTCGGGCCTGCGGACGATGTCCCCAACCGCCTCCACTTTTCATGTTTTTCGTTGTTACCCCTCCTTTTTTTAAGCCTTTCTCTTCCAGGTCTTCAGCTGTTATGTCCCCCAAAGAATCCGTGGTTGACCCCATTTTCCCCTTTTTTTGTGAGCGGGATCCCTTATCCGGGTTCCGCATGTCCAGGTTCACCCGATCCCCTTGCTGTTCTGCGTCTGTTCGTAATCGAGATGGGTTTTGCTAGACCTTCCTCCCTAGTCCCTTCCTTCCCGTGGCTCTCGTCCATGTAATAAAGGGAATTCCTTTTTTTCACTCTCTTTTTCCCTTCCTGGGACTTTAACCTGGTTAATGGCTGTCTTCACAGTCGAGGACGCAGTCCCCTTTCGTCCCCTTCAGCTTGTGAAACTGTTGGTCTAGACCACTTTCTTCCTCTTCATTTGTTCCTTCCTTTGAGACCTCAACGAGACACTTGCCCTGGTTGGACTGTGGCTTTCCCAAAGGTCAATTTGTTATAGTTAGAGCCTTTTTCCGGGCCTGCGTGCTAACGCATCTCGAAATTGGGCACTCGGGGATGCTGCGAGAGGCTCTTTTTTCAGTCCTCCCCCTCCCCCCTTCCCTTTTGCTCTTAGTTTTTGTATTTTTTGACATCAACAGTTGGCCCGAAGAGTTTCCGCCCAGGTTCGCTTGGTTAAGGGCAGCGTTTCTCTTGGGTTCCACCTATAACGAGAACATTGCTTTCCACTTCTGTCCCCTCGATCGTCTAACGGTAAAACCTTTTCCAAGCCTAAGGACGTTCGCCGCACTTGCCCCAGTTTTTAAACGCCGACCGAATCTCCCCATGGTGAACTCCATTTCGCGTGAGTCCCCCCTCAAGCCCAGCGAGTCCATGACAAACCCGCAGAAATCCCGCCCCTGTATTATCACGCTCCGGTTGTCCCTGGGCCGAAATGACCAGCCTAAACTGCGGTGCACGGCTCAGTCTACAGCATCCCCCTTTCCCTTTAGCCCCCCCCCTCTCTCCCGGCAGCACTGCCTTTTTATTTTGTTCTAGATCAAGCGCACCTGAGTTCTTTTTGATTCTTTGAATTCTCGCCGCACTCTGAAGCACAGCTGAAAGTTTCTTTCATCGTTTATCTTCCTCTCCGTCTTCTGCATGGAGCATTCACCTGGCCCGCTTCCTTATGCGTGAATTTCACCTCACGAGTGTCTTTCCCCGCTTTTCTGTGATTGTGATTCTCCGTTTGGTTTTGAACGTACGCAGACCCCACGCGGCGGGCCCCCGTCCAGGAGATGTCAATGACCCCGTTCCGCGCGAGATTAGGTTCGGATGACAGTTTTTTCTGGCTTTCCTCCGCCGTTCCTGTTCTCGTTCCCCCTTTTCCGCGGCAGCTTGAAATCCCTTTTTTTTCCCTTGAGTACAGGTATTTCTGGTCAGGGCGTTTCTCCCCATAGTGAACCACGCCCCTCACCCCATGCTCGCGTTTTTGGCTCGATATTGACCTTTACCCAGATTTCCCTTAGCTCCCCCCCCGTGCTTTTCGCGATCGTTGCTTTTTGTAAGTTTGGCCTTTTGAGCATTCTGGATCTATTAATTGAAGGTTCGGTAATCACGTCCCCCCTTATACTCTTTATCCGGCCTCTTCCCCTAGGCTTCACCTTTATTTGACCCCAGTTCCGTGTTTTGTTCGGATTCGACCCACTCGTTGCCGCTGCTCCGGGCCTAGTCCTTCCCTTGTTCACGTTTTTCCCCTTCCCAGATGCCCAGAGAATGCTTAGCGTTCTCCCAGATTTTTGGTGACCCGGCTTTGTAGTTTTTAAGAGCCCTTTTCCGGTCATCCTGGGGTCCCTCATCGCAGGCAACGGCCTTGAGCTCCTCGATTTCCTCAGCTCTTTCCCCGCCTCCCTTCCCCTTTTTGCGTGTCCCTTTCCGCCTGTTCTAGTTTGCTTTTTTGATCTCCAGGTCGTAGTCGGAGCGGACGGTCCCACCTTAACCCCCCCCCCCCTTTTAGTCCTCATCTTAGCCTCCTCCTCCCGTGCTCAGGTCTTCGGTTTTATTACACCTTCTTTCCGTTTCCCCCGAACCACACTCGATGACTTTTGTTTAAGCGGACTGCTCTCGGATGCCGTCGGTAAATTTAGTTACCTAACTCCAGCATTCCGGACCTCTTCCCGGCAACATTTGGATTCCCCTTTTTCCAAGGGCGAAGGGGAACTGTCCACCCGGCCGCCTACGATCTAAAGATCGAGGATCAATTCTTCCCCTTTTATTTGTCCCCGGTGCCCGAAATGGTAGGCTTTTTCCCCCCCGGTGCCCCTTCCCTGTCCCCCCCCCCCCCCGGGCCCTCTCCTCATCTCTCTCGTTTGTTGTGGGGAGAGAAGATGAGTCGCTGTTTTTTACTCGCCCTTCCTTGCGAGTTCCCCCGCCTTTCCGGTTTTTGAGCCAAATGTTCCCCCCATGGGTCGTAGGAGAGATTCTCATTCCCGGTCGTTGTGTCGGAGCGGTACGGTGGAAGTTCCCCAGCGCCCTGGCCAGGGACCCCTCTCTTCTGGATTTTCTTGCTGATTTTTCTTTCCTTTACTCTTTTCCTTTACGCATGATTCTCACGTGCTTTTACGCAAGCCTCCTATCTGTTGTCGGGCGGAGCGCCGCGAGATCCCGTCCTGCCCTCTCCTTCTGCGCGGCTCAGATTTATCTTAACTTTTCCAGGTGGGCTTTCGCTCCTTAACGCTGCTTCCCTGGGCTATTCCCGGCGAGTACGTCATTTCGACCAAGGCGGTAGGTTGACACGCTGGTTTCCTTCGCTCCAGCAGGGAATTTTTTCCTCTTCGGCTTTCTCCCCCTCCTCCCCCTCGGGTGGCGGAGGTATCGCCCAGTGAACTGAAGCTTTGATTCTGACCCCGCCCCAATCCTGTCACCCCTCTTTCCCAGGGAAATGTTGTGCGCTTCCCGTTAATGTGCACAACCGTTTCGTTAAATTTTAACTCTTTCGCTGCCTTTCTGCGATGAGGGCCGTCGCTGGCGAGGTGACTTACTACTTTTCCGGGTGCCAACAAGGACTGTCACGACGCCCTTCTTTCTGGATTCTTCCCTCGGATCAGTTCGTGGGCAAGCCCCCCGGCACGTCGATGAGAAGAAATATGCTTCAGGCCGACGGACCCCCCCAAAGTTCCAATGAGTAGTTCTTGCCGAGCTTCTGGCCCCTTCCCGGTTTTTTTGGGTCTTATGTCCCAAAAAGATTTCAGCCCCACTCTCTCCTCTATGGGTTTTTTAAGAAAGAAGCACCTCGATGACCCCTTCCCCCCCCCTGGTCCCCGGACTTGGACCCAAAAATGGACGCCCCTCGTTTTTTTCTGCGCCGATCTCCCACGTATTTTTCTAGGCCCGGATTCATTGTCTAGGAATTTTGATTTCCTTTTTCTTCTCAGCTCCCCTGAAAGAATAGTGAAGAACCTTCCGCGTGGGTCTACGTCAACGTTGAGACCGGCTGGACTTTCACCCATCCAGCCGGATAAGTCTTTACTTTTCCTTCGTCTAATACCATTGGAGGCCTTTTGAGGCAAACAGTTCCTGCGCCTGCAGACTCTGTCTCGGCTCACTTGATGAATCTAAAGGGAAGAGTTTTCTTCTTCTTCCCGTCCGGCCTGCTTCCCTTTTTGACTTTTTTTCGGGACCACCAGAGACTCCTTTCCTCCTAAGCTAAACAAATTCCCGTGCATTCTCTGCCGACTTGAGATGACCACTGATGGTGTCCGAGTAAGTGCTTCCTCATTTCTTCCCCATTTTCCTTCTGGAACTGGTTTTCTTTGCGCCCCCTAATGGTCCTCTCGGGCGTTATGGAGGGTGGTTAGGCGGTTTTCTTGTCTATTTTACTCCCATTGCCTTTCTGCCCCCTTTTTGTGCCATTCTTGCGTTCCCCTCGGTTTGTACTTCATGAGAGCCCAGCCCTGTGGCGCCTTTCTTTGAGTTTTCCTCCAGGGAACTTTTTCGTTTTCTCTTTTTCCCACGGGAGAATTTGAAAGACTCCCGGGATCTTGATCTTGGTTTCCCCCCTTTCGCGCTGCCCTTTTTCCCGTGCCCCCTTTCTCATGGTTTTAGACTGGATTCTTTCGGTCCCGGAATGACTTTAGCTAGCGAGCCAGAGTCCCTTTCGTTTTGTCCTGTGAAAGTCAATGATAGCCCTCTGGCATTCCCTCTACACCCCTCTGTCTCCTTTCTTGAGCATAGGTCCATCTTCTCGCTTGAGCCCGATTTCCCTCCGTGACCTTGCCAGCCCGGAAGAAATGTCCCTTTTTTATTTGCAGGTTCCTTTTCTCGTTTTCCTTCTCCCTTTTTTATAAAATACAGGAACAGTTCCGGCGTCCGTCCTGTCACACCTGCTTTCGGGTAGACAGCCAGTACTTTCCGTCCCGATTTAACCATGAAGGTGTCCCTCTCCTCTACAAGTTAGCTTCCCACCATGCAACCGATTCTGATGGAGGGACTTGCTAGAAAGCCATTTTTCTTTTTGTTTTTTCTACCAGATTTTCGGATACAACAGCAATTGGTTTGTTGAGTGGATCGGGTCCCCGGAAAGTTCATGGATTTCCTGTCCCTCCCCCACGGTGGTTCACCACGGATTCGGTTTGCCCCTCCCGCTTAAAGACTGAGGACCTCTTGCTACCTGCTCTTTCCCCAGAATCTTTTGGCCCCCGGTTTAGGCAACTCGTCCGGCGTTTCCGCCCTCTTTTTTTTTCGTTTCCCAAGACGATTTAAGGACCGCAAATCCTTCCCAGGTGACGAATAAGGTCCTCATGGCGAGTTCAGCCTGCATCTGTTTCTTCCTTCCGTTAGTTCTTCACGGTGTTAATTACTTTCTTTAGACCCTCCTCTTTTTTTTTTCTTGTGTTAGTAGGGGGCACCCTTTTTCCTCAATGCCGGGCGAGGGTACAGCTTGTCCCATCTTTAAACCCAGGTAGGCTTATCTTCATCTATACTTCATCCTCTCCGTTTTTTTCTTTTTTCTCCTTCCCCTTTCCTAGAAATGGAGATTGAAGCATTTTGAACCGATCTGTTCGCCTTCTGGCCGGTGCTGCCTCCGCAATGAATGAAAAACTTCCTTGCAGCTCTGGTTGCCCGGCTTGCCGCGGCTGCCTGAAATTTGTAATGAATGATCGTTTCTATTTTTCCATGCGCCCCCCGTCTTCGTCCCTTTTTTTGGTTTTTTTTTTTTTTTTTTATTTCTTGTATGTTTCCTTTTCACCTAGGTGTGATTCTAAGGAAGATGTCTCCCCACCCCCCGCTCCAGTTGACCCTCCTTCGGCCGTAGCTCGAGTCTTCCCGATACAGAAACCCGCTCTTTTTTCCACCTGCCTTTTTTTTTTAGCGTTCTCCCTGTTTTACTAGTTTCCTCCTGTAACCCCAGTTAAACCCTGACCCCCTTGGTGTCCTTCGGTCCCCACGACTTCTTGATGGATAGCACCCATCAGCAGCTCTTCCATGTGGGCTCCATCGCAACTGGTCCTCCTTTTCTTGTTTTCCCCTCTTCACTTTTTTAATGAAGGGTCTCCGGGTTTTTTTGTATTTACCCCCCCTTCCTTTTTCCGCCGGTCTCCCTTCGACGGTGCACTGGCGGTCGTCCGCCCCGCGGGCTTCTTAAGGCATGGCGCGAAATCGACCATGGCCTTAGCCGGGTTTTGGTTCGGAAAGGTCCGGGCTGTTTTTTTCCCCCTTTTTTCGCGCCTCTCTCCGACGGGACATGAGGCTCACTCCTTTTGACGGCTTTTTCTGCCTTCGTACTCCTCTTTTTTTTCGCCTCCCCAAGACTTCCTAGGGGCGTGGCCGCTATCTTGTACCTTCCCATTAACCATCCGTTCGCCAGGAGGTCACCCTGTTTTTGGACCCCCTTCTCTTCGCCGAATTTCCTCTTCGTGGGTCACAAGATAACTTTCTTCCTCCGCCTTTCCCGGTCGTCCGTATGAAATAGAGCTTCTCCATCCCCCTGGCTCCTGAATTATCAGGCGCAAGTCCCATGCTTGCTCTTCCTATTTTCCAATAGGCACCTTCTTTTCGACCCCTTTTTTTTTCCCTTTTATACCCGTGCGGAAACCCATATCACGCCAAGCGCAAAAGACGCCAATCCCTCCACACGTCAAGGCCCCGCGCCGGACCTTTTTGTCTCCTCGAGCGGAATTTCGCAAGCCTCTCCTCGGCCTCCAATGCACGGTCGTTTTCTTCTCACAGATATTCGGCTCGACTGTCCCAGCCCTTCTTTTGCCAACTAGACCGGGAGGTCAGCTTAGATAAAGGCGGGTCCTCCCGTTCCCGACCAGCGACCTCCTCCTCTGTCTTCTATGAACTATAGTTGAGCCCTTCAGTTTTTTCTTTTTTTTCTTTTTAATCAGAAAGGAAGGGCCGCCTTCCCGCTACTTAGGCGAAGCGCCATCTTCGGACTCAGGCCTAGTTGGTCTTGGATAGGGCAGACTGGTCTTTGAACTTTTCCGTAGACCAAACCGAGGACCTTTCCTTCCAAGATGCTGTCATGATCAGGCTTCCCTGGTCGCTCCTCCGTTTTCAGGATTAGTCTCTGCCCTCTGTACAGACTCCCTGGTAGCACCGCGGCCCCCCCAAAAACCATGGTCGACCTGTTTTCCCCTGTTCCCCTTCTTTCCCAGTTTTTTTCCAGGTTTTGGGCCTTTTCCAGCAGGGGTCTTGAGGACCCAAAAGCCTCCTCTCTCGCGTGGTGGATAGACTCTTGTGGTAAGACCCAGTGCCTCTTGCTCGCCTTTCCGCCCCATTTCTTTCTTTGGTTACGGGTCGTCTGTTCTGGGAGCTTTTCTTTTTTCTTATATACTTTGCAGGTCATCAAGTATGTACTTCCGCCCACCTTTTCCCAGAGTTCTGACAGTTCCTGAACCTCAGGGTTGTTCCACTTTTACTTTGTCAACTTCACCTCGTCAATGTGCCGATTCCCGGGCGCTCCTCCTGTGACGTGTAAACGATTTCACAGGTCCGATTTAGAGGCATCCAAAGCAGAGTCCTTTTCCCCCCCTTTTCTTTTTTTGACTTTTCTTGGAGTTGCGCAGAAGACTTCTCCTTTCTCCCTTTGCTCATCTCCCCTCCTGCACCGCGCGGCATCTCTTTAAGCAGTGCGGACTAGCTCCCTTCCCCCCCTGTTATACGTCCCTCTTGCTATCCCCCCTCACTCTCTCGTTATCCCTTCCTGGCGAGGACGCCGAACCCCTGGACACTTTGGAGTCCGAAAAAGATCAGCTCTAGGTTCGGCGGCGATATAAAATGTTTTTTAATCTCCCCTCCCCCCCCCCCTCCTGGAGCTTGCCTTTTACCTGCGGCGTAAGTGATCTCGTTAGGCGTTTCAATCTCGTAACAGCTCCTGCACGCTGGCCTTCCTGGGCAAAGAGATTCCCTTGCCTGCGAATGTGGGAGTTCACTGCCGCTTACGCACGTTTCTTGCTGCCTCCTTTTCCTTCCCTTCCTCTCCCATTTCTTCCGTGTTTCTCAGCCATGGTAGATGGGTTTCCCATCCCGGCGACAAACGGAGATTGCTAACGTCCCATCTCTCTCCCTCCCACTCCGTTGTTTTTTTCTCTCCTTTCCTGGTTCGCTTGTTTTTCCGCGTTGCTTACTTTGGTCGCGGGTGGTCCCCAAAATGAATCCGGGCGATCCCTGCCTCCACTTTAGGAGGAGATCTTCCTGTTGGCCCTAATTCAGTCCCTGATGCCTTTTCGGGATTGGTGGTACCCCTTTCCCCTTTTCCCGGCCCATTTCCCCCTCCCCTCCCCTTCTGTCGGCGTTCGTTTTTTTTTTGCGCTGTAAGTCTGTCAATTTGCATCATCCTTTTTATTCTTGCCCTGCAGAGTTTCTGCAAGTCCTAGAGGTTGGCGTGGGAGGACTTCCAGTTGGTTCTCCATTCCTGACTAAGCCTTCTGTCGGAAGATGCACCACAGTTTCCCGTTTCTTTTTGAAGCGCGTTAATCTTCTCCGCCTTCTAAAGTGAGAGTCCCCGCGCGAGTAAGGCAAAAGAGGTCGGGGCCCCCCTTTTTTTTTTTTTCTCGTATTCCAGAGGAGCGGGACCTTGGCTTAAGCTCTTGGATTTCTTGCTGAGAGAACTGCACTCCAGGAGTTCTCATGCTTCAAATACGCCCACCTCCTTCTGTCACCCCCCATCTGTTTCAAAGGAACTGGGGCGGTGTCCGAGGAATTTTCCACCAGCGTGCAGCCCCGGAGATTATGCTCGCACGGTCGCTAGGTGTCTTTCTGTTTTTAGAATTCCCAGATGTTGACGTTTCTTCTTTCAGTTTTTTCTTTTTCCCCACCTTTAAGTTTTCCGGCCGAGGCAGAGGCCTTATTAGGTCCCTTTTCCTTGATTTTTTACCTAACTTCTTAATGCTTCCGATTCCCCTAAAAATGAAAGAAGACATTCCAATCTGTATATCTTGGGGCCGATTTGCACCTTTGGTCCTTCCCCCAAAGAGTAGAATCCACGAAACAAAAAGACTCTTTCTTATTTTTACTTTGTAGGTTCCTCACTCCCTCATCTTTTTCCCGGCCCCCACCTGGAACGGACTGTGTGACCCCTTGAGGTCCACCCCCCCTGTCCGACCCCGGGCGCAGGTCCGGGATCGCCCCATGTCTATGGCCTGTACAGCGCTACCGGCATCCTTAACTTCTGAGAGATCCCCCATCTTAATCCCTGGAAAGCAATTATTGACCCAGGGCGAGAGGTGTTATTCCCGTGCGCAACTTCCCGTTCCTTTACAAAAATTTCACTCTTGTTTTTTCCGAGTAGTCTTTTTTGCCGTCTCATACCTTCAGGAGGATGGGTCCAGCGTACGGTGAACGAATGTGCTCCCACTACGATTAATTTTTCGAATCTTCCGCGGCTGCTATTTGTGCAGTTTTTTCTCTAACCTTACCTTGAAGTGCGCTGTTCTGTCCCAGAGATCCCTTCTCCTTACCTGAATCTCTTTTGAGCTAAGACCTGATGCTGGGGTCCTAGTGTCCTATGGGTGATTAAGTTAGGATCGTCCCCGGTGGCACAGGTGCTTTCCCCCTTTGAGCTTCTTCCGTCCCTGAGCGATTGCTTCGGTGAGGGGGTGTTCGTGTCACTCCCATTGAGAAACTTTTTCCTTCCGGGTTTTCTTAGTTTTTGTTCTACGTCCTATTTCGATCTTTCATTTAAGCGATGGTGCGAACTTCCTGGATTATGGAAAGAAATGGGTTCACCGGTGGAGGCAGTTAGTGTATGTGATCCCTGGTCGGAAATGGCCCAGAAGATGTCTGTCTCTTTGAGCGGGGGTTCCCCCCTATTCGATGCACAGCAGGTTCTTTTCAGTTCTAATTGTCCGTCATGTCTTTTTAAGGCCGCTGGTTCAGACTTTCAGTTACCTCGAGATGATTCTCCTAGTCTCCTTCATTAGGGTTGACTTTTTCCCCTTGATCTGCCTTCCGCACCCTTTCTCCTCTTTTTCCTGATTTAGAAGTAATGGCTTCCGGACTAGATGCGCGACGAGAACAGAAGACTGCCCGACCAGGACCGACCCATGTCCCAGTTTTTTTTTTCTTTAGGTTACCCCTCCAGATTCTCTTTTTTCTCCGCCCCCCAGGACCTTCCCACCGTCGTCGACAGTGCGCCACTGAGGTCCCTGATTTCTCCAAGCCACAACTGGACCTTTCCCTTCATTTGTCCCCATTGATAGCCGGTGGTCAAAGTTTATCAGTCCTCTTCCTCCCACCTTCCTTCTGCTGATGTTTTATTTGAATTTTTCAGCCCTCCCCTCTTTTTCGGCCACAGAAAGAAGCAGGATACCCCCCCTCCAGGTTGTCGAGGTCGGGTCCCTGGTGAAAAGGCCGGTCAAACTGTAGTCTCCCCCTCACCCCCACGCACGGTGTCCCGCCCTTTTTTTTTATTCTCCGCAATTTACTTCCCCTTTTTCGACCCTCCCTGGAGGCGGTGGTCGTACTTTGAGGCAGGGAGAAGCCCCCCCTAGCGGGGGGCATAACCCTGCCTCTCCTCCCTTGCCTTGCAATAACAAGGAATTTGTTTTGTCTTTTTGCCTTTCAGGCTTTTTTTTCCTTGTCTTTATGCTCCTTTAACTCCCTGCCCGGGCCCCGTCAGGAGACAGACAGAGCTGATTTTCCTGTGCGTGTGTTCATCTAGTGCCCGTCCGGGCTCTGGCTGGCGGTGCCAAGCCTTTCCTCATAGTCCATTTTTTGCTGTCTTTTCCTTCCTTTTCCTATCCTCCTTTTTTTTTTCTCCTTTTCTGCCACGCCCTTTCTCGCCTATAACGTTTTTAAGGGAATAATGGTAACTAAACTCTTTCCGTGCCCTGACTTCCCAAAGGGACCGCATCCTTCTGTTTTGAGCAAGTCTTCGGAAAAGTAAGCGGTGCGGTTCTCCCAGTCCGGTGCCTGCCTGGCTCTCTCCTGGCCTCTTTGCGTCCCCCCTTTTCTGTCTTTTCCGGGATTTGATTCGTATTTCTCCCCAGCTCTTTGTGAGGAGAATGTGACTCTGTCTCCCCCGCCTCATTTGCGGGGGAGTTTGACGTAATTTAGAGTAGTGTCCTAGGTTCTTAATTCCTTCTTTTGCCCCCTAATCCCTTCTCCCCCATTCTTTTGTGAGTCTTTTCTACTTTTTTTTACTAGTTCCTTCTGTCCCCTCAAAAGATCAAACTAGGCCCCCCTTTCTTGTTAGTCTCTGCCCCGATGGGCTTGGCTAGCCGCTCCGCCGAAGGTTCCTGTTTTGCCAATGTGGCTTCCTTTACCCTACCCTTTCTTTTTCCCCTAATAGTTTTAAAGCCGGCCTTTCAACTTTTTAAGATGTTCCCCCCCCCCCCCCGAGGTGTCGCATTTCTCTTAGAAGAAGGTTTCACTTTTCCTTGAGAATTGCGGTGCTCTGGTCTGGTTAAGGTCCCTGTCCCCTTACGGACCTTGAAATGGCTTGCTATTTTCTTTGCCCCCTGCAGTCTGGGATCCCCCTTTTTTTCAGAGCCGCCCTCTCCCGTGCCTTGAGGATAAAAGAATTGTCCCCTCGGCTGGTTATTTTTTTTCCTCATAACTAGCAGAGTGCGGAGGGAGAAGCCCGCGGTTTTCTTTCAGTCTTACACAGGTTGGCCTCCCGATTTGCGCCCCATGCCGCCCCGATGTCCTTTTAAGGAAGGTGACGCGCTAGTGGGTCTGATCCCGAGCCCTTCCTCTGATGCAACGGTAGAATGGAGGCAACGAGCTTTCCCCTTTTCCCTGCCAGATCCGGCTGTTCCGCCCCCCCCAGTCCCTGTTCATGATAATCTTTTTAGTCCTCCTCGCTGCAACCGCTTGGCCTCCGTACTCCTGATGAGGTAAACATTTCGAAAAGCAGCGAGCCCTCCGCACCTTCCCCTCCGCGGTCACCGCGCCGGAGGCCCCGTGACGAACGGCCCTCTCCGAACTGAGGACCCAATAGGAATATCCTCCCTGGCATTCTTCCCCCCTATCTTCTTTTATCCCTCCCTTTTTGAAGCCCAATGATCCACGGCGTTTTTCTCTGTGCTCCCCCTCTCCGTGTTCCCCATAGACCCCCCTTCTTACTAATTCCTCCTGTCCCGTTTATCAGGAACTCTCTTTGTGATCTCCTCGGCAGCAGCCTTCCCGTACTGGCCCCCTCCTTTGGGCGAGTTATCCCATTCTCTGACGCTTTTCCGCTGCATTTCTTTTTTCTTAGGCCGCCCTTTTTTGCTCTGTTTAGTTAAACCCGAGCCCTTCCTTTTTCAATCTGCTGTTTCCTCGATCAGGAGACGAGCAGCTCTGCCCTGAAGTGCAGGTTTTTTTTTTTTTTTTCTTTTCTCCGGCTTTGAACTCCCCTCCTTACTGGTCCAAATAAGAGTCCTTTTCCGCAGAGAAGATTTGACCTCCATTTTTTACACAGTGGGATTAAATTTCGTGCAGGTTTTCTGGGTCCCTTCCTTGAACCCAACCCCCCTTACTCCGAGTAGAGGGTTTTTCTCGGTGTTCCTTCAAGTGAGCGACATCATCTGGACAGTACCCGTAGTTGATTTAATGTGCCTGGAGTGGCTACGGTATCTTCTTCAGGACGTCTTTCATAATTCTCCGCTTTATAGGTCAAAACAGAGGAGTTCCCACTGTCGGTGAAAACGGATTTTTTTCAACTTTTTTAGTAGTTCCCCGTCCCCCCTCTCACAGTTCCACTCCCCCCCTCCTTCCGGCCAGATCTTCTTCAATAGGCCGTGTCCCCCCCCGCCCTCTTTTGTGGCTTCTTTGATCTCCCAGACCCCCTCCAGGTCCAGTGGACCGAGGAATAGGCTTGGCCGTAGGTCAGAGAAGAGCGGTTCCTGAGAATTCCCCCCCCTCCAACGACCGGGCGGAGCGCTCTATGTAAGAATGAAGGCTCCGGAACCGACGCACCCCCATCGCTCAACGCCCCGCCCCAATTCTTCGATGGGAAGCCTCGAGGCTGTTCTCCCCCTGTTATGGATTTGGGGCTCTTGTACTGAAGAAAGGCAAAACGGGCGCAGCCCTTTCGCCTAGAGAATGACTGCGTTTCCGTCTTCTTTCCCCAAGTTCGCCTCCAACCTTCCCACTCGATTTAGTTGAGTAACTATTCCCTGCGTTATTCGGGCTATCCCTGTAGTACAGCTACACAGAAGACCTTTTTTTCTCTTTTTATTAGTCTTGCTTCCTTGACCAGGGAGACGGGGAACCGTCAACCGCCAGAATAAGAAGATACCGTTTCCGGCCCTCATACCCCCCGACCGGTCCTATGTTTCCTCTAATGTCGGATGGAGGGCAACGGAACTTCCCCCCCCTCCTTTCTGACATCCCTGTCCATCTCCCTATTTTCCCCCCCCCCCCCCCTTTTGTTTTTTTATGCGATCTGGTAGATTTCCTTCCGCTCGAAGGTGTCGACGGGTTGCCCAAACCATGAAAAGTTGGTCGTCAATCCCTCCACAGGCAGTAGGAGAGAATTTCCTCTGCTCCTTCCCTTCATCTTCTGTAGAGGGAGGGTTTACTTCCCCCTTTCCACCTGGCAAAGCTTTTTGAATAACCTCCCATTACCGGAGATGGACTTCCTTATTCTTTTCTTCGGAGCTGCCGACATTTCCTCTAAGGTCACTAGCCTAGTACTCTTTAACACCCATAGATGGTCCTTTCCGAGGAGCCTTTGTTTCTCCCCCTCCTCCCCATGGCACGTACCTTTAGAGGTTCAGCCTCATTCCTAACGTAAAGGTGGGACTGATTCCTCTCTCCGACGACTCCCATGGATATCCAGAGCTGAGTAACCATAGACATCGAGGTAGGTTCCACCGTCCTTCCTTCCGCTTAGGGTTTGCGGACATCTCCTTCTATAATGGTTTTCTTATGAGTGCCGAGGCCATGCCGAGTAATCGATGATGCCCCCATCTCTGTCACCACAAAATAGGGAAACTCTTTACCATGCGTGCGCGTCATGCCTTTCCACCTTTTTCGTAAAGCCGAGACTTCTCCTTGGGAGCTCGCTGAGTTCCTTTTGACGGGTGCCGTTTTTTGGCGTTTTCTGTTTGACAACAAAGCACGTTTCACGACCTCCGAGGTGACGCTGACATGCTTACTCTCAGGGTACCTTGATGTCTTTACTCACTTAGCCCTCCCCGTTTTCTTACCCCTGCCGTCCCGACCCGTTTCCAAACTGAACCCGCGCGTGGTTTTCAAGAGTCGGATGATCACGGTGGCTCCACCTAGTTCTCAACACCCGAGTCTGCGAGATTCCTTTTTTCCTTTTCCCCTCCGAGCTACCCTTCACTCCCTTTGTTGTCACTTTTTACCACCTGGGATTAACCTCTGCCCCTTCTTACCAACGCGAGGAGGGACAGTTCTCCTTGGCGCGAACCGCTCCCGTCCGGAACCGCTTGCCCCCTAGATCTCTTATCCTATCATACAGCTAGTACCGGCCCGGTTTGGTCTACTTTCCTTTCTGAACGCGGACTACCCCCCCCCTCTGGGAACGCCTTCACTGATGGAGCCGCTCCCCTTCCCCTGGGCGTGCTTTGTGGAAAGTAAGTTAACTTGCTCTCCGCCCTCCCCAATGCGCAGTCCCCTCTCTCAATCCAACTTGTGCAGCGTTCTGTTTCGCTTTGCGATTCCCCTTCTCAGTCTCCCTCCTCCGTGGCGATTTATTTCAAAGCGCCGTGCAGGCCTTTGAAAGAGAGGTGATCATTCCCAGAACGGGTGTCGGAAGAGGCGTAGTGGCGCCTTTTCTTTTAATTCTTCTGAACAAGGCTGCCTCCCTGATATGTTTGTTGTTTGTCACCCCCCGGGCCCTTCTTCGTCTTTTGGAGGGTCCTCTCTCTGTCGATCTTCAGACCTCTGATAAATTCACCAGCGCCTGGCCCTTCTCGAGGTTTTTTCCCCAGTCTGCGCGCCCCCCCCAATTCTTTCTCACTTTAATGAATTTTTATGACGGTGGCTCGTCATTCCGGGCTTCACCCCTTTTCAACACGTCTCTTCTTGGGTGGACCCCTGATAGATGAAATTAGGTCCCTTTCCAGATCAACGGGCATGGGGCCCGTCTTTCCCTCCATTTTCCTTCTGAGGCTGACGGCCCTCCGTCCTAAGGATAGGTAGGTGACGTTCGTTACCCGTCAGCCTCTAGGTTTTTAGCCCCCCCTCTAAGAGAGGTCTCCATAGCTTCTCCTCATTCCTTTTCCCCTCTTCTCTTTCCCCTCTTTCCCCCAAGCGGACCTTTTGAGAAAGGGACAGTCCCAAAGGTCCACGTTCCTCTTTCCTTTGTCTCCAAGGACTTTGCCCAGCCAGATCCTACCCCTTTTTAGCCAGGCCCAGTTTTTTTCCCCGCGTCGAAGACTGCTACGCTTCTGGGTCGTCTTTCACCCTTGCCAGTCCGGCCTTCAACCCGTTATAGGTGAGACAGACCGGACCCCATTATTCCCAGTTACGTCCTGGCCACCCCCAAACACCAAAAACCCCCCCCCCACCCCCACCCCCCCCCCCCCCCCCCCCCCCCCCCCCCCCCCCCCCCCCCCCCCCCCCCACACCCCCCCCCCCCCCCCCCCCCCCCCCCCCCCCCCCACCCCCCCCCAACACCCCCCAACCAACCCTAATTGCATGTGCTTTGAAGTCTGAGGGACGTATCCCCCAGCTTGTAGGACCCCACTTCCCCCTCGAATTTACAACCGCAAGTGGTTAGTGGATAGGTCAAGTGTTATAAATGCGTGAACACCATGGCTTCCCTTCTCCCCCCCTTCCAAAGGTGGTCACCCGATTCGGGTTCGGACCTCCCTCTGCGACCGGAGAGACATTTTTTATCCAATACATTATTCCCGGTTTTTCCCTCTTCTAAGACTTCTCCTCCCCCCACCGATATGGGATTCACGGGACTCTTTCCCCATAAGGAGGACAGGCCAAACACGATCCGGGCCTCATGGATGGTCTGCGCAAGCAGTTGCACCTTTTCTCATTTCCGCGTCACGTGCCTCCTCCCATACCAGGCTCGGTCGTGGGACAAGTAAGGGTGACTGGTCCGCCACGGGTCCCATCTCCCTTTGGCAGACGGCCAATCTCCAGGTCGGTCTTTGAATTTACTATCTTTCCTCCTCTTTTTTTTGATTTTCGTCACCTTTTTCAACGCTGGGCACCGTCTCCCTTTTTAGAAATCAGACCCTTTCTTTCTGCCGCCGTGCAAATGAATGAAAAAAAGACCCGTCTCTCTGGTTTTATACCCCACCCCCCCCCCCCCCCCCCCCCCCCCCCCCCCCCCACCCCCCCCCCCCCCCCCCCCCACCCCCTCCGGGCCCGTTTTTTGCTCCCTTCCCTCTCAGCCTTTTCCTTCCTTGCTTCCTTTTCTCCGGCATAGTCGCCCCCCCTGTTTCCCCCGGTTCCGTCGGCGTTCTCGCTTTTGCCTGTGTTTTCCCGCGTTTTTTCCGCCTCCAGGTCTTGGGCGTCCCAGTTTCAGCTTTTCCTCTTTCTTCCCCAGAGGTAAGAAAAACAGCTTCCGTGGGAAAAAAGTGGCCGTTGTTTTTGAGGGTAGAACCTGATGTTCTGACACCATTCTTCCCCCCTTCCCTTTTTTTCCTTGAGTAGTCGTCCGACTCCCTCTTTGGCTTCCCCTCCCCCATGGCAGGCAGTTGAAGTTTGACATGGGGGTTTTAAATGGAATACCGGTGAGGCTCATCATTTGGTCCCTTCCCTTTGACCCTTTCACGGTTATTTGTCGACCCGAGAGGTCCGCAGGTTTTTTTTTCTTTTTTTTTTTTTTTCCCCTGTTCCTGGTTTTTTTTTCTGAGCTGGCTGAGTTCCTTCCCCGGGCCCCCCCCTCCCCGCTGGAATGGATGAATGGGAGGTCCCAGTTATTCCACGGAGGCGGAGGTGCTTCCTCTCTAGCCGGCCTGCTGCTCACTTCCCTGTAGAAATAGCGGCAGAGGGGATTTCGCTGGTCCCCTTCTTTTTCCGCCACGGACCTTGCCCCTAAGCCCTTTTCTGCCGCGAAGTTCCCGCCTGTACAGTCCAGACCTCTTCGCCCGACTGTACCTGTAGTCCTTTGTCAAGTCAAGGGCATGTTGTCACGACCCTAAGCCCTCACTTCTCAATGTCGCCCCTGGTGGATGCCAAGATCTTTGCAAATGTCCCCTGTGCGGTAATCCCCGGCATTTTCCCTCCGCCTCTTTTCTCATCTTTCCCTGTTTGCCTCCTCCCTTTTTCCATGGTGCAAAGGGGGCCAACCCCCCTCCTTTCGGGGGGGGGTGAAAAAAAAAAAAATAGAATGCTTCTCCCCATTCCCACCGCGCCACTCCGTCTGAGACCCGCGCCTGCCTTGACGGCACGCCGACTGACGATCCCGAAAGCTTCCCTCCACTCTATCTTCAGACCCCCTCCATCCACGATTGAGGAGCGCCCCTCAAAGGCGTGCTTTCGCGGATCTAGCACGGCCGGCGAGGTTTTTTTCCCTGGCTTTCCCCCTTTCAATCGTCCTCGCCCTGTAAGTCTGCACATTTCTCCCTCGTTTCTCTTCAAGAGAGGAGTTTCGTCAGGGATACGTGGCCTCCCCTCCACAAGACCCCAAGTAGGCTCATTCCAGGCAGCTTAAGCCCGGAGCAGAGGGAGTTTTCTTTCATTCTGTTTCAACTGACTCTACCCCCACCACTCGAGTTCTTTCACGATGCGGTCATTTCTTGAGAATCCCCTCTCTCGAACCGTGAGGTCCAAGTGCGCTTTTCGTCTTAACTTACATCCATGTTGTCGTCTTCCGTCTTTGCGCCGCTCTCCATTTTTTTTCCCATTTTTTCCATTCTCCGTGTCAGCTCGGTGAGTATTTCTTCACGAAACTTCCTCCGCTAGAGTGGGCTATTTTTCTGGACCCGTTTTATTGGCACTCCCTCGGCCCGCCCTGAGCAGGTGATGGGGTCAAGAGGTCTTCAGGATCGTCATCTTTCTTTGAAGGTCGTCATTTCCCTGATGCTTTGATAATGTTTACTTGTCAAAGTTACCCCTTCCCCCTTTTTTTTCAAACTTCCTCTGGTCGAACGTCAAAATTTCAGAAGATAAACTGGAGAGTCCCCCCCGCGGCTCCTCACCCCGTCCCCTTCCTTAGATACGCGCATCCAGAAGTTCCTTGCCCATATGTTGGGTGAACCCTGGAGCTTATGCTCCTCGCGCGTGATCTTACAGTCCCTCCAACGCGCGTCTCCTCCGTATCCAGGCCGCGGGAAGACCAAGCATGACCAGCGGTGTCCACTCACTTGCTGGTCCGATTGCAAGTAACTTTCTCCTTGGGGGACTCGGCTCTCTTTTTCCGACCCCCGGAGCCGCCCCCCTGGACACCTGTGATTGGACAGTCATCCTTTCTTTGGCCTTTTTTCAGGTAGGTGGGGATCTCCCCGGTTTTAGAAACTCCCCGCCACCTAATTGATGAGTAAAGCCTTTTCTTGAGGGGCTCTTCCCTGTAGCCCAGAGCCCCCCCCGGTGGCCAGCGCGGCCGAGAGTATTACTTCCCCGTGGTCGATTTCGAAAACTCCGCTCCGGGAAGCTTCCCGATCCGAGTTCTGCCTGCGGCCCTCTCCTCCTCAAGGGGATTTGACCTCCCCTGGTAGGCCTGGTTTTGGAAAGCACCCCCTTCTCGTAGAACCAGCTCACAGTCCATCTTCTTTTGACTCCTCAATCTGGATACTATGAGGTGCTTGGTTCCGCACGGCCGGGGTAGCCTGCTGGCCCCTCCAGTGATGTGATCCCCCCTCCGTCCGGTAGTAGTTTCTAGATGGCCAGCAGGCCTTCCGCGATAGTGAAGTGGTTTTTTTGTTGAGTTTCCCCGTCGACTGGAGGCCCTCCTCCTTCCTCTGCCTCCCTTTGCTGGCATGTACGTACATTAGCTAATTGGCCCGCGCGGAGATTCCCTCCCGAAAGCGGTACGACCTTCATCGAGGTGGGGGGTCCCGGGAGACGGGAGATCCCGATCTGTCCGCTCTATTTCGTCCTAAACGTTGTTACAGTGGGCTTTGCGTTGTAAGTCCATTCTCACTTCGAGCTACTTTCATCCCCTTCGTGGCTTTTCAGGGCCTGGGATGTTCTCCCCTGCGGCCCCTCGACGAGTTTGGAGGAGGAGTATGCCTCGCCCGCTGGTCTGCCCTACTCCCCGATGTCCCCAACATCTGCAAGCTGTTCTCGCGCTCATCTGACGTTTCCACCTTTGCAGTACACCGTGTGCCAGAGATGCTTAGAACTGGCGTGAGCGGCCGAGGGACCTTTTCTCTTTTAATGTTGACCCACGTCGGTAAAGGGGACCCTTCCGCCCGCGGTGACGGCTGACCTTCCCTCAGACTTGTCAGTTGAAACGAAGCCACTTCCTTCTATGAGCCTCACTTGATACCCCGCCTCCTCGTACCACCAGCATTCAGTCTTCCGGCTGAGCTCACGGTTACTCCCCCAAAAAGTCCTTCGCAACCCAGCCCTGATCGAGTACGTTTCTTTTTAAGTCCTGCGATGTTGTCCAACGGCTGCACTGGGACAACCCTGTAGGTAACCTCGTGCCTCGACCCTGCGCCGGATCCGACCTCGGCATATTTCACCTTCCCTCTAACTTAATCCCTTCACAGGAGGATTCATATCCGTGGATCATGCCTTTTCAGCACGCCTTTTTTAATTCCCTTTTCGCAAACGGTCGCTTGATAAACACCTTCCCTGGCCTTAGTAGTAAGCTGGCTGATTCTTCCCGTGACGTGTGAGGTCCTCCTTACGGCGCCATCCTCTAATGAAGGCGCCCCCCCGAGATTCCATAAAGGTGTAATCCTTCGTAGTTTTGTTCTCTTCTGATCGTTGCACCCCAGCGCCTATTCTGGCGCTGTGATCACAACCTTCAGTCTCAGCTAGGCTTGACCTCCCTTATGGCTTTTTGAGGCCGATTCAAGATTTTTTCCTCCTTCGGGCCGGTCTTTGCCAAGGGAAGTACCGGCCCGGGGACTTTCCGCTGACGTCTTTGGTGGGGGGCTCTCTTCGTAATGGTTTGAAGCAAGAGTGCCCCTTCTCACAATGTGAGCCGTGGCGGAGATTTTCTCCTCTCTGTATCCCGCCTTTCTTTAGCCAATGACGGGGTATTCTGAAGTCTTTTACCTGTCCTATGTCACCCTTTCCCTCCATTTTACCCAGCAAGCTGATTTTAGTTTAGGTTGTGACCCCCTGCGTCGACTTCACGATACGGCGTCTGGTCGACTTCTTGCCTGGTATGTTTAAGGCTGCCTTTCCCTCCCTTTTTGCTGCGCACGGAGTCAGAAGTGCCGGACCATTCTCCCTCTTTCTTAATACCGAACTGCCGCGAGGTCTAATCGTAAGGAAGAAGTAGGCCTTCGATGTACCAGCCCCTCCCTTCCATTGCCGCCCCGGTCGAGGTCAAGGGCTGTGGGGATCACCAGGCTTCACCATCCTTTCGGCTGTGAGGCCCCTCCAGGTCCCGCCCAGTATCATTCTCCTCTTCCGCTATGGGTAGGGGAAAGAAAGTCCCCCCCCCTTTGCCAGTCCGTTCCGTTTCAGTGAGCAGACGTCACCGGTATTACAGTTCTTTAGGAGACCCTGCACCTTTCTCCTTTTTCTCGCCGTCGGTGACGACAGACTCCCTTCCCCAACCTCAATTTTCTGAGTGGATCTTTCCCCCTTTTGTCCCTTCGGCACCTGGAGTCAGGTATAAAGCCCCCCCCCGGTCAACCCAAGGACTCGTTTTGACCCTCACCGCTGAAGAATCGGACCTAAGGTACACTTGATTTTCAACTCCTCCGTGTGTCGACGTCCGGCCTGCCCCCTATCTGTTCTATCCATACGATCCTCCGGGCCTGTGAAAAGGAAAAGGAAAATGGTTGTGTGAATTTTTTTCTAGCGCAGCTTTTCAGTGCAATTTTCCTTCCAGTTGCCTGACGCTTTCACGGTGCCGTCTTCCCCATGTCCTCTCTTCAGGTTTTCCCGTCTGGCGTCCGCCCTCCATTTGCCGGGGCAGTAACCCTTCCTCGGGACCAGTCGGACTAAAACTGCTCTTCTCATCTCTTCTCGGTTTTTGTTGTGGCGATATTCCAGACCCTGAACGACCTGGAGATGCGTAATTTCACCCGGCTTTCCCTTCCCACGACCTTTGTCAGCTTTCCTGCCGCCCCCCCCTGCACCCCCTTCCCTCAGCTTGTTTATGGAGAATTAGGAGGAACAGCCGTTCCCTCTTTGACCAGCGTGCCTGCCCTCTCTTCGAAGGTACACTCCACGGTTGCGTCACCCCATGGGCCAGGTCTGCGGGCCGGCTTGTCCTCTTTTGGTAGGAATGGACGATGTCGCCCCACCTCGGATTTCCTTCCCAGCAGGATCAGTAGATTCCTCCTTTCTTTCCAGGAGGTCCTCCCCTCACCGACGTGGGTTTTGGATCCTTTTTTAATCAGTGCCTTTCCCCCCCCCATTGACGAGCCCATCGACCCAATGCGGTTCTTCCTGCGTCACGATTTGATGGCTAGCAGTCCCCTCCCTGCAGGATTTTTTCCCTTTTTGCTCTCGTAAGGAATAAAGGGGACGGAGTTTCCCCTTCATACTGGTTACCCTGCAACGGGCCCCTTTTCCCTTTCCTAGCGGACGCATTTGCCGATTCCGTGCCCCTGTATGGTATTTTCGCGAACGGGCGTTCTTTTTTCGTTTAGGAATCACTGATCTTTTATGATGTGTCTGTCCCATTTTCCCCGGCTGGGAAGGTAGAGGAGCATCCTGCTCCGGGATTCCACGCTGCGTGTCCCCCTTCTACGCCCAGTTGCTGCTGCGCTGCGGCATCTGGTCCGGCCCGACCCTCGACTGGGGTCGCACTCTCTTCCTTAGCCCTCCCCCCCCTTCGTACGACGAGGCTAACATTACTACCGTTATGCCTGGACGCTTTTTCGTGCTTTGTTTTTTTGTCCCCCCTCCAACTAGCTGCCCCCCCTGTCCCCGGACGAAATCGCTCTTCTTCCCTTCACATCTGCCCTCCTTCCGGCAGTGCCCAATCCCCTCTTTGACGCGCTTTCCTTTTCGCTCGACTTCTTTTCGCACCCTGTGGCGCCATGGCCCGCTGCGGAACTACCCTTGAGCCCTCCTCCCCCTCAGACATCCCGCGTAATCGAACGCAAATGTTTCACTTCCTACCGTGTCCGTGACCCTTTTTTAGAAGAAATGCCAGAAATAGTCCTAGGCACTCAGTATCTCTTCCTTTTTTTAGGTCAGAATCCACTGCTCTTTGATCCATCTCCACTTCGTGTGGTGCGATCAACGGCTTCAGGTATAGACCTGAGTAAGATCCCGCACACTTATCTGCCTTTTTCCTGGATCTCCTCTGGGCCTCTTGATTGGGAAAAGTGGGACGCCGTAAAGGACCCGCCCCCCCCAGAAGAAGTAGGTTTGAAGAAGGACCGTCTATTCTTCTCGTCGGTTTAGGCAGGCCGCCTTTGCTCATTTTCCCTGTAGACCCAAAAGAGGCGGCCCTTTAACCTCTAACTTCTTCTTTACGTTTTTTTCTCTGAAGCGGCGTATGGTCTCCCTATTTCCACGAGTACTTGGTCTTCCCCGGCCTTGTCGCGGCCGAGGTTCCCCCATCCAGGTTCACTTGACGTTCCTGTAGTGCTTTTTTCCCCCCCTCTTGGACGTATTGCCGGCCAGACCTAATCGGCGCGTGTTGTCGCACTTGTTGAATAAAAAGTGATTGTCATATTTTTCTGTTCCCCTTGCCTCTCGTTGCCTTGGGCTCGGGCTTTGATCCTAGTCTCATATTACGGCGGTCTGTCCTTCACGTCCTGATTTAAGCTTTTCCCAGCCACTTGAGGTAACGTCGTGCCAAACATTGCCGTGCACCCGGTCTCTAACGTCACCTATCCAGAGCCGCCGTTTTTCACTCCCCTTTGGAGTCTTCTTTTGCTCCGCACCTCGTGCGATTTTACGATGAACCGCACCAGCAGGTCCTTTTCCCGTCTTTTGGGTGGACTGTATGCGTATTTTCCCATCCTCTTTTTCCCGGTTCCTGGCTCAGGCCGAAACATCTTCTGATTCGCTGGCCAGTCGCTTCAACCTCTCCCCGGTTCAAACCTCTTTTACCCCGCACCTCCTTTTTACTATCCAATGCTGCGTGTTTCATACCGACCTAGCTCCGCCTTCTCCCTGCACCACCTGGGAACACGGGATTCCCTTCCATCTTTAGGAAGCTACGTGCGCACGTGACTTCAAGTATACGCCTCCCCGCCACCCATTGAGAGTCTGAGTAAAGCTTCTGCTCCTGCTAGAGGCCGTCGCGTCCCCCCCTTAATCGTCCAGCCCTCCTACAGGCAAAAGCGCCTTCATTGCGAGGCTTTTTCACTGCATCTATAAAGTAACCCCACCTCCTACGCTCCCACTCAAGCGCTCCCCATTTTCCTTTCCATATAAACTACGGGGAGACGTCTCAGGCTTTTCGCATTCGGACCCGCCGGGAGAGGCTACCAAGACCCTCCCTCCTCTTTCCTCCCCGTGTTATTGATGACCTGGTCGCTTGCCGGCTGTTTTTCTGGATTCCCCCATGCCTACAAGGGTCTCTACTCGCCCCTTTTTCAGGCGATTGCGAGATTTTCGTCCGGGCGTCCCAGAGTCCTCGTGACAGTTCCTCGTGCGTTTATTTTCCCCTATGTCCAGTAACCTCTTCGTTCCTAGGCCCCCTCTTTTGAATTCAGGTTTAGGCTTACTGTTGTAAGCCTTTGACTCCGCCGCGCTCACCTACGGGCCTCCCCTTCCAAGCAATTTTTATCTACCTTGAGGTTCCGGAGGAGGCTTCGAAAGTTGAGTCCCCGCCCCTTGCACCTTCGTGGCGCCCTGGAGCCTTTCGTAACCCCCTTTTCCAGTGTCCGGTACGTTTCTAATCAGCCTTAACCATTTTCGACACTGCTTCCAGAGAACTTATTCCTCCCCCCTGGGGGACACGCTGGGGGTCAATTCGGTTCTCCGGGCCGATTGACCATCGAGGGACCTTCGCCCGGTTGCGGATTTGGATGTAAGGTAACCGAGCCCTCCGTCTTCTGCGAATAAGACCCCATCACTATGTTCCCAATAGTTCCAAGGCCCATGACCGTAGTGCTCTGTCACCCATGTGCCACATTCTTGATTATTACCCTTAATATTCGTGAAGACCATTTTTCGGGATCATCTGAATGAGGTGACGTTTCTGACCTCTTCTGTTTGAAAATACTTGTCCACTACGCACGCCTGGGTACTAGTACCTGATCCCCCCCGTTATCAGTCCTGTCCAAGAAATGGTTCACTTTACGATTTTCATGCCTCTTTACCCCCCGACCCCGTCCAAAAGTCACATAGCGCTCTTTGCAGCGTTTCCATGTTGGTAATTCCACCCCTAGTCCTCGAAAAAGCGGTGATCGATTTACTTGCTTGATGGTTTTTACTCACCCTGCTGACCGGCAACCTCCTGGACTTGCCCCTGGGACAACCCCTCCCCGCAGCCCTCCCAGCTTCTCTCCCAGATAAGTAGTGTCCTATCCCCTTTACGGACCGGCAATCCTGCACGGCGTTGTTATCGCCTCCCTCTTCATGTAAGCTTTTTAGTGCTTCCACCCGGCCGCGGTTGTTTGACGTACCTTCGAAAAGGAGGGAAATGATAAAAAATCCTTATCGTAGAGCTTTGTCCTTCTCTCCCTGGTTTCCTTCCCGTGACCCTCCCGCGCTCCCCCTTTTTTCTAAAAGAGACAGACGTTGTGTTTGAGGTTTTTCATTTTCTTTTGAGGGACCTGCCGCCTTTATCTCAACAACGCGCCTCCCGTTGGCGATGGATAAGCTCACCAGCGCCGTGAAGGTCGCCGTACTATCCTTTGATTGACCTACCGTGATGCTTGACTATTCTATTGTTTTCCGCACTTCTTGATATGTTCTTTTTCTTCAAGGGGCAGTAAGGAGAGGGGTATGACTTGGTCGGTGATTGGCGGCGGGGGGTGAGGCGTCTTTTTCCTCTTGTTTCTCTTCAATCTATCCCCTTTTTGTTCCTCCCGGATTGACTGATCTGTTGACTTCCATGATGAGCCGTGCACGCCTTGTTGGCTCCAATGAGATGTCCCTGTGCTCTTCAGAGATCCCTTTGCCCTTGAAAGAATGATTTTTTTTTTTGGATTTTGTTTGACCCCCATATCGTTCGCATCCTGGCATTGCCTTGTGCTGATGTCAAGGGCCGGAATCCTTCCCCGCTGCGCTCCCCCCTTTCAGAAGGCCTTTCGGTGCCGGCGGAAGCTTTTCTCGCAGCACGCTGTTCCGCGAGGTCGACCTTTCGCCGTGCTCTCGCTTGTCTCGTGACCCTCTTCCCCCAGCCGTGACCCTTCAAAAGTGCTCCAAGTCAGCTTTTTAGTGCAGGTTTTTCCCAGGGCTCCGCAGCCCCCTCCTTTGGCTCGAACGACATTCACTTTCCACCGTCGCTTCGAATTTCCGCCTCTTGTTTCAGCAGTACCCTTTCATCCCCCTTGCATTGGAAGTATGAAGGTGGAGATGTAAAGGATCTGTTACGATTGCCCCCTTTTAAACTGCTGTGTTTTTGATTTTAGCCAGCATTTAGTCGGACAGAAAAAGAAGCATTCACTGTGTTTGGTCACTTTTCCCTGCCGGCCTTTGAGTCGGTCTACTTTCCCCCACTTCAAGGGTGGTAACCATATTGTTTGGACCTCCTCTTTGATCGGACACTCTCTTCCTTTTTTTTTTTTTCAACGCTCGGGCGGTTCGAATTTAAGCAGCCTGTTGCGCATCCATGCACCCTCCGGGGCCCTGGTTTTGCTCCTCGGTCAGCTGACGGCGTCTCCTTCATTTTTTCCCATTTCTGCTTCAGTTCCTTTCGTTTTTTCGTGCCCCGGTGCCGCCGAACATGTTCAGGGTCCGGAAGCCCTGGTTCTTCGTCCTCCGTGCATCCGGGCTTCCCCTGAGCCTTTGCCAAGATACGGACCCTTTCTGGTTGGCTCGCATCTTCCCTCGTTGTTTTGTTTTTTATTTGGGATCGACTCACCTGGAGATTGACGCCCCCTTGTCCTGTTCCTGTCAGACTGCGACGCCCCCACCCTTTACTTTCCCACCTTCCCGCGCCTTTTTCTTGCGTCCGTTCGGCGTAAAGGGAATGCGGCTTCCTCAAAGCCCGTTCATGCCGTTGCGCCGGCCATGTTTTCTCCGCCCGCCTCCACCAGTGACCGTTCGTTAGGTCAGGATGATCGTTCTGCCCATGTGTGCGGCTCTGCTGCGTTACTTGCTGTAGTAACTCTCCCTTTCTTGTGGGTTTTTTGTACCCCCTCTTTAGAGTCCTCTGTAGCAAGGGTCCGTCTCAACTTTATACGGGTTACCACCCTGGTGTGGAGAATCTTTTTCGTCCCTTCCCCCTTTACACCTCCCACTCTAAACCTCGGTGGTGCCTTTTTTCTTTTTCTCCGTGACGTTTTTCTGTCTTCTGATCGCTTCCCTCAGCGCATTTGACTTCTTGCCATGTTGCTCGTAACTGGTAATACCTTTCAGGCTTTTTCACCTTCATACTGGTTCATGTTGTACGTTCGGATGTATCCCCAGAGCGTCCTCATGTCTCCTCTCCGGTGGGCCCCTTTCCTTTTAGTTCCGTGAACAAGGGAGGCAGATTTCTCCTTGCTTCGGAATTTTTAGTTTTTCCGACGCCCTTCTCCCTGGGCTTTTTTTGGCGGACGGTACGGAGGGCGGACCAATATGAGACTTCCTTCTGCGGGTCAATGATGTCTCCTTTGGGGGGCATGTTGATGTGCGCAGGAGGAGATCTCGTCTTCCCGGACCAGATTCCGTCGGGCTCATCTCCCGCAACCTCCTTCCTCCCATTCCTTCCCGCCGAGGAGAAAAGGAAATAACGTGTCCCGGTCCATGGCCGACTTTGGTCCAGTCTGTTCTTTTTTCAACCCCGATCACGCTCCCTCCTTTCTTTTTTTCCACTGTCTTGCCGGGATGCACGACTCCTCCCGCTGACAGCCTTGCCTGTGCGCTACTTCGTTCCTCTTATAGTAGAACTTTTGCTTGCGCAACTGTGTGTTCCATGGTAGCCGTGAGGCCAAATAGACCTCATCTCTCCCTACGCACCCCTCCTCCATAACCCCGTCGTAAGAGAAGCCCTACCGGCCTTTTGTTGGCTCCCTGTCCGAGCGTTAAAATTGCCACCCTTCGTTCCCGGTCCCCGGTTTTATAGTCCCCTATTTCGGCCACGCCTGCATTTCGCTGTTCTCCTATAAAGAGAAAAGGGAGATTTTTCGCTCACTTCTGCCGGTCTCTGCAGAAGCACGCATCCTCTGCACATTTCGGCATCTCGGCGGCCTCCTCTCCGGCGGCTTTTTCGGGAGAAGTAAAGTTACTTCCGCAAGCCTTTCTTCTTGGCAAAGGCCAGCTCGACTTTTCGCGTGCGGGTTGGTTGACCTTTCGCCGTTGACGATTTCACCAGCGGACACGTTGGCGGTCATCTGTAATGATCGGCGCGGAGCTCGCCGCTTTTACGTATGTAGTAGAGGATGTCCCTTTAACGCCCGTATTTTTGTTCGTTCGCCTTATAGTTCGCCTTGAAATCGTTTTCCCAATGTAGACTGGTCAGGGTCCTTTTTTTTTTTTTTTTTTTTTCTGGGTTGGGTTTTTGGTTCGGAACCTTTTTTTTCACAGCCCCCTGCTTTGGTGTGCTCTCTCGGTGTTTGAATTAACACATTCCCAGCTCGGAACGTGTACTCTTTTCCGGGTCGGGGTTCTCTTCGGTCTTTGTATAATCTCCTCCGGTTCAGTAATCACGTCATGTATCCGCGGCCAGGTAATGGACCGCTCGGTCCCCCGCTTTTTTTTCACGTTCCTCTCTCACGTCAACCGTAAAGCGGGGCACCCTTTTTGGCGCATTGAGCTTGTTCCCCTGCTTATGAACCGATGCCCCTCTAGACTCGCACTAACCGAATGTCCGTGGCCCATCGTTTTTTTTGACATGTCTTGGTAGTAGTTAATCTGACTTCCTCCTCTCCTGGTGCATTTCGCACCCGAGGGATGAGAGACCGTCCTTCTAAGGGAAGCCTCCCGGGGACATTTTTTTTCCCCTCCGCCTTTTCCGATGTAGTATTTTTTTTTATAAAGGTCGTCGGAGTGGCGCGGTAAGACGCCAAATGGAATTTTTCAACCGCTCCTGCGCAGATCCGTTTTGCTTTTTCCTTACGGGGATATACAAGGTTTCCCTTGACCCGCCCCCGCGCTGTTGTTCGTAAAGAGGCTGCTGAGCCGGTGCCTCTATTTTCAATGTAGTAAAGATCACTCCTCCCGTACCTTCGGGAATCGCGGGAGCAATGGAAAGCGCCGGAAGTTCCCGCCCCGCTCCGACGACAACATTATCTCTTACTTCCGAGGGCCCCTAATATAATTCTCTGGCGCTTTCCCCTCTTTTTCGTGACTGGGTTTCCCCAGTTTTTTTTGGGTTTTTGAGTTGGGTTTGGGAGTTTTGTGTTGGTGGGTTTTTTTGGGTTGTTGGAGGGGTTGTTTTCCCCTTAGAGGAGAAAAAGATCCCCCCCATTCATCTCTTACCCCTAATAAGTGTTTTTTTCTTCTGTATGGTTCGATGTTATCCCAAGAGCGGAGGCCCCTGTCCACCATGAAACTAGGTGATCACCCCTGCCTCCCTTCTTCTGAGAGATGGCAGCCTTCCCCATGGCACTTTTTGGCATTATGTATGATGGGGGAGGGTGGGTTATGTTCCCCCAGGGACATTGAAATCATTCTTCCCTGCGGTATTTTGTCACTGAGGTCTAATCCCGACGCGAAGTGAACTCCGACCCTGGCAGCCGCTGACTGCCCTGCTCCCTCGGCGGATTGTTTTTCTTTCCTTCTTTTTATTTTGTCTCATTTTACGCTCCGGTGCTGGACCGGTCACGATTTTAGTAATTTTCCCTTGCTTCTCCGCGCCCCTCCCCTCAAAGGCTATCCAAGGCCGATTGCCGTACGGCATCTCTGCACCCTGTTCGGGTGAAAAGAGTGGCGGGTCGGCTATAAGGGACTTCTTACCGCTGAAGCTCCTCTCGGTGGATTGAGGCGTTTTGTTCCTTTTCCCGTTTCTTCGCGCTTGCTGGAACTACGACCCCCCCCCAAGAGTAACCAAATCTTGCCTTTTTACCCCTGCTGGGCTTTCTCCTCCTCCTTTCCTTGTGCCCCCAGAGGAAGTACCCGTGCCCAGCTTTTTCTTTTTTTGAGCTCGGCGTTCCGCTGGCGAGGTTTTTCTGTTCGCCCATAGGAAGGGGTGTCCCAAAACCCGGTCCCCCTGGTTTTTAACGACTCCCGACCTCGGTTGACTTCTGGACATTCTACAGAGGATACTGCACATTCCATGCAGCTTTTGCGGACGATCCCCCCCCCCGCTAATAAACAGGCAAGTAGTCCCGTCCCCAACAAAAGAAACTTCTCGTTGATTGGGCATCTGTCTGCGTCCTTGGTAATTCAACCCCCCTATTGTCGCCCCCCCTCTATCGGATTAGAGCTTCCATGGTCCGTGGTTCCTCACCTTACTCCCTTGAGCGACCCGGCAATACCTTTGACCGGCTGTTTAAAAATGGGGTCCCCCCGCGCGTCCCCAAGCGAGCGCCCTTCCGCGTTTCCGATGCACAAGCGTATTACCTTTCTGCCGTCGCTCTCGCGGTCTACGACGCCAGTTTGCCGGACCTCGCGGGTGGTCACGTTTTCCCGTGTGAACGGAGGACTGAGACCCCTTCCCAGAGGAAGATGATTCTCCAGATGTCCGCGTCTCCTGTGGCCTTCTTCTTTTAAGTAGGTCCAGAAATAGCGCAGCTTTTTGACTTCTAACCTGCAGATAACCCGTTGACTGTTCTATCCTCGTGCTATACCGCAGCCCTTGAGTCCTCACCCCGCCCCGCCTCTTTGCCTTGTCTTTTTCCGCTCCAATGCGCCGGCAGGCTGACTGCCGAAGCTCCCCCTTTGTGATTCAAGACAGGATGCTGAGTCCGATTTCGTTTCTGACTCCTTCCCCCTTCTCTGGTCATTTCGGCCAATTTTCCTTACCATTGAGATTTGACTGTTTTCTTCGGGGGCTTTTGGCGGCGGGTGCGGAGGTCTCGCTTTGTCGATTTTCACCCCGAGCATGAGAACGTTGTCTCTTTTGATTTCTTTCTTCACTTCCCGAGCGACACGTCTTGCTGGGCACTGCTTATTTGGCAAGACTGGACGGTTATCTAGATTTTGGCATCCGTGCGTTTGTGCATCTTCTTTCTTTTTTTCGTTTCTTGTGGTGTGACCCCTCCCCTTTGTCGTAGTAAGGCCGATAATTCTCTTCATGGCTCCATAGGACTTCGCCTTCTTTCATGGCCTCCGCGACTAGTCCCCCCTCCCTTCTCCTGTCTTCTTCCCGTGTGCGTAGGAACGATAGCTATGCACACGATGCGTATACAGGGATGTGTGCCGCAGTCCCTTGTTTCTCCTAGCTGCGTCTCCCTCCCACATTCCAGTGACTTTGACGCCCGTTTTCAGCCAGTTCCCTGCTTGGAGTGCCTTGGGTCTCCAGGCCTTCTTAGCCTTCCTCCCAGTGGCTTGCCACTTCAGGAACAGTTCATTCGTCGCAGGAACCGTTTCGTCCCGCTGGGAGAAAGCCCCCTTTCCCCCTTTACCCTTTTTTTTTCCCTTGCAGGTTTCACCCCCCCTTCATATTCCTTTCGAAAGCCATCCGTGTTCCATACCAGTTACGGAGCCCATGCAATTCCTGCGACTGATGATTGAAGGGCGAGCCAGCTTGTCGAACTTTTACCCCCCCTCCGTCATCCCCCCCCAAACAGTCAAGTGGGTTTGTTTCTCTGGTACAATGGTGGACAGGCCGGTCCCCATGGAGTAGGTTTCCCGTTCCCCAGACGGGGTACCCCCGTTCTTTCCCGTTTTCTTCCCCCTCTGAAGCACCTAGTTAATGGCTTTGGTCCACGCTCATTTGGTGGTCCCTGACATCGTCCGGTCATTGTTTCTCCTGACCCCATCTTTTTCTTCTCATCCATCATGGCCGAAAAACGAACGGCCCACATGGTTGGTGACGTGGTCCCTCGTGTCATGTCCGTCAAGTGCAGATTGAACTTTGGGTTTTCTTCTTCTCTTTTTTGTCCACCGGTTTTCCCTCCTCCGGCGCGCCAGACCAGATGCTTTACTTTTTTCAGCAGTCGCGGTAAGCTGATGGCTTTCCGTACCGGGCCATGTTTCGGCCCTTCCCTTGGCGCTTTTGGCATTATCCAAGTTTGTTGTGTGCTTTTTTGACCTCCCTCTTCTCTTTCTCCCGTCTTTTCCTTTCTGGATCCCCTCTCCCCTTGGTTCTGACCGCCGGGAAGGGCCCCCGACCGCCAGCGTGGTTTGCGCGCCTCTTGAATTCTGAGCCAGCCCCTGTTCCTGCCTGCTTCTCCTTCTGAATGGACATGCGCCAGGTATGCGTCATCGCTTTTCGTTGTTTATAGTTCCTGCCTCCCCCTTCTGTGTTGCGGTCCTTGGTCCCCTCTTTTTCCCTCCCTCCTCACTGGAGTTTTCCTTTTTCAAAGCCCTTTTTTCTTTAAGGGATGTCCTCGCTTTCCTTGTCGGTCTCCACAGTGACACCCCCCGTGAGCTTTTTTCCTTTAACCTGACTCCAGTGTGCCGGCCGTACCTTGACCCCGCCCACTCGCACTGCTTGTTTTTGTCTGTCCCTCTTTCTGTTTGCGTCCTACTCTGGATTGGTAGCCTCCCCCCCTCAGTCAGCATTTTAAGTGCTCCTCGTACTGGTTACCTTTAAAGTTGGAATTACCTTCATAATGGGGACCACTGGACTGTCTTCTTCTTGTAGACCCACTCTCCTTCCTCAGTTTCGCCCCCTCTCGGTTGCAATGTGTTTCTTTTTTTCGACAAAGGTTTAGAGGGTGGATCTTTGGGAGACCCTGCCCTCTGCCCATGATTTCGGGCACACACTTTTTGGGACTTTCGCTGAAGGACGTTCCAAGAGGTCTCCCCCGCCTGTCTGACCCCCCTAGTCAGCTTGGGATGATGCATTGGCTCAGCTGTTGTACATCGGCACCGATTAATTCTTCCGTCTGAGAGTTTTGAGAGGTCTGCAATAAAAATTCGTCAGCCGCGTCCCCCCCTACCCTAGTCTCTTCCTTTCCAGACTTTCTCTCTCGTGGTTCTTTCAACCTCCCCCTCTCCCCCCCTCAGGGTCCACACCTTTCTCCTGGATGCCATTTAGATCTGACAAGGTAATTTTTCCCAGCATTGCCTTTTTTTTTTTCGAATCCCCTGCGTGCTCTTTTTTAATTCCTTCTCTTTGAAAAATTGTCAGCCCTAGGCGGCAAATGGTGCCCATGGAGCTATTGGAAAATACGACACTCATTTGTTCCTCGAAATCCTACCCCCTCCTTTCCCAGAGAAACATTCACCCTGATCTACTTCCCAATGGGATGTATTACAGATCTCCCTTCAGCCCAATAGTCACTCTCTTCCCCGTTCTCCCACACTCCTTGCCGTTTCACTTCTTGTCTTTTTTTTTGATCGTCTCCCCAGCGTACGGCCCTTGCTTTTTCTTAACTGGCTGCTGTCATCGCGCCAGTGCCCCTTTCCCCCCCCGCTGTCCAGTTATCCATCTCGTTTTTTTTTTGCTCCTGGCAGTTTGGGCAGAGGCCGAGAACGTCTGCCCGCCCCCGCTCGCCTGTAGGCGTTTCCCTCAAGCCCAGCTCTCCTGAAGGCGGCCTGAGGTCGTTTTTTTTCTTTAAGCTCCCCCTTTTGATCAACGTTTCACTGTTTTAGACCACCCGCTGTTTGTCCGGGCCGATGTTTAATGATGAGGCTCCCGTGATCTCTTTACTTTCCTTGATCCCCTTTTTCAGACTTGTTTTTGAATCGTCACAAGACCCTTTACTTTCCCTCTAGCGCTTTTTCCGCCCCTTCTCTGCGCCACCTGTTGGTAAAAAGTTCCGTTCCCCGGATATTTCCTTATTTCCCCTTCTGTAGTCTCCGAGGAAAAAAGACCCTTTTCTCTCTCGCTGGTGGCTCTTACTCGGTTGGGAAGTTTTTACCCTACTGCATAAGATCGGACAGCCGGCTCCCCGTTTTCTTTTTTTTTTCCGTTTCTTCTTTGCTGGTTCTCTTCTTTCTTCCTCTTCTCCGTTTCCGTTCTCCATCCCTCCCTTTATCTTTTATCAGGTCCTCGTCACCTCCCCTGGCACCGTCCTTTGGAAACCAGGCTTGGTTCAACTGCGAGGAAATTTTTTTGCCCTTGCACGCCTCTCCTCCCTTTTCTAGCATTCGGGTGTACTGCACAGCTTGTCACCCTCCCGATGTGACGTCCCCAGCACGCAAATGAAGGTCAGTGTTCAGATTTTTTTTTTGCCTCCTTCTGGAGTCTTAATCCTCCTCTTCTTCCTTCCTGCATCGCCTAGGCCCATCCGCGGAGTCGTTTCCGCATGACCTTTTTCAGAAGGCTACGGCCCCAGCTTGTCAAAGATTTTGTGTAGATGCCAGTTTTCCTTGAGGTATTCCCAGTTTAGCCTGGGGGGCACCGGTTTCCCACCATCTGGAAGCAGCCAACAATGGAGTGATCTTGCAAACAGGAGTCTTGACCCCCTAGTTTCTGCAAGTAGGCGTTTATCTGTAGCGCATCCACCTGGACAAATCCTATTTAGATGGATACGCTATTCCCTTGTATTCAGGATTCCAGTCCGTCCTTTCGTACGCGAAAGCACAGCCGACCGGCCCCACTCTCATGTTACCCCATGATAGGATGTCAAATGGACCTTGCTCCGTTAACTTCCAAATAACCCGTGACTCTCAAGTTCACCGGATGGTTCGGACACCTCTCCCTCAGGTTTGGAGTTTTTCCTCTTTTCTTTTGTCGTTTTGGAAAGAAAGGAGGACTGGGCGGAGAACCCATCTCCCC
>Ga0179593_1433190_pt1 | contig 36399 bp, 40 predicted proteins | sample CZODoug2_1_08_16_FD_185931 | JGI IMG/M metagenome (GOLD analysis project Ga0179593, IMG submission 185931) | Vadose zone soil fungal communities from Angelo Coast Range Reserve, California, USA - CZODoug2_1_08_16fungal (PacBio error correction) | ecosystem: Environmental > Terrestrial > Soil >... | reverse complement strand
TGCTCGATCCCGGTTTCTTTTTTTTTTTTTTTCCTTCTTACTAGGACTCTCTCCTCGTTCTTTTTAACCGATGATCTACCCTACCTGCCCGGTACCCGCTTGTCTTCGCTTTTGGAAGACCATCATTCGCGATCACGCGCGTTTTCCTTCCGCTTTGACACCTCCCACCTTCCTTCTCTTTTGTAATTCCCTCTCTTCCCCTATTTTTCCCGCGTTTGTGCGGCCCACTTTGCGCCCGAGTTTTTTTAACGGTCCACTTTACGGAGTTCTAGTTCGATTTACCTACAAGTGTGTCGTGTCGGACTTTGGCCTGTTCTTATGTTTTACTTCTCTCTCTTTCACTTACTCCAGCTCGCAAACCCCTCATCTGCGGTGCGGATTTGGTGCCCCCCCACTATAAAGAGTTGAAGAGCAGGCTAACCCTAGATCGACATGAGGGGTTGGTGGGGGGGTTGGGGGGTTTGGTTGGGTTTCTTTCTCCAGCCGACCTCTTCTTTTTCTTCTTTCATTTTCGGTGTCTACGAAGCCTGGAGCCTCCCCAAATCTATAGAGGCTTTTGTGATTCAGTATGAAGGACCTTTGAAACCGTCTCTCAACCCGTTGTCATCACCGCATCTTCTTCCCCTCTCTCGTGACTCTGGCTTCTCTTTCCCTGGGAAAGCCCGTTTTTTTCCTTCTGCCATGGTTACTTGGATCCTCTAGACTCGAACCCCCGACCTAGATTTTACCCCCCCTTTAAGACGACACGGTCCAGTTTTCGACCCTCTCCCCTCCCTCCCTCCTTCTCGCCCCCCCGTATCGCGACAGATTTAGCTTTTAGGTGATGTAGGAAATGGTTCAGTTACCGGCCAGACGCCGCCGACAGATCTTGTGTTCCGTCTCCCTTTTTTCGTGCTCCTGCTATTTTTCCCAAAGAGACCCTCCACGCCCTCTGCCCCACGTAGCATCCCGCTGCACGGACTTTCTGTTGAAGGAGACAAGTAGTAGACAGACCAGACCCCCAAGTCAACGGTGCCCCTTCTGGAACAGCTCGTGCTTTTCCCCTTCCAGATAGTTTTTTTTTTGGTTCCCCACTCGGACTTCGCCTCGTACCCAATTTTTCCCCCAGAGATCCGCGTTGAGCAGCCTCGCGTTTTTTCCTCCTTTCTCGCATTTTGTCTTCCTCTTCTTTTTTTGATGTGTTAAACCAGCCCCGCTTGCTCAAGTTAAGATCTCTCCTTCCCTTTTCTTTCGTCGACAACCTTGAAAGTTGATCGAACCGCACGTGCCCGCCTGCTGCCTTGCTTCTCCATGGTTCCCTTTTTTTTTTGGACCCCCTTTTCGTCTCTTTCCTTTCACACACCCCCGTTTACTTTCTCAGTCGACCTAAACCTGCGATTCCTTTCCCAACTTACGCTTAGATCAGTTTATAGTTAATGCCTGGTAGTGGCTTCGTCAAATAAGCGCGGCCCCCCCCCTTGTCCACTCAATCCCACCTCCTCTTCTTTGTGTCTCCCTCTTTATTGATCCAGATTTCGTTAGTCCAAGAGCCACCCAGTCTTGCGTTGGAGTAGAAGTGCTCTTCAGCAGACCGTGTTTTAAAATCCAAGACGTTCTTTCTTTGTTTGCTCCCGGTCTCTCCCCTTCCTTCTGCCCGTTGATATTTTTAACCTTCCTTTTCCCCCCCTCCCCCAAGTGTTGATGTCCGGCAGGGTAAAAGACAACCTCAGAATAGGTTGATGGTGCCTTTTTGCGGGTACCCTCTCTTGTAAAGTCTTTTTTCCTTACTCAGCCACTTGTTCCCCCCATTTCGAACTAAACGGATCGGTGGATCTCCACTTTACCCTCCTCCAACCCCCCCAGTGCGTGCGTTCCCCTAGCGCAGTGCGTTTTTTTGGAATCTCCCCCTTCTCTTTCTCTCTTTTTCGTCGCAATTACGTTCGTTTTTCACAAGCCTAGACGTTGCGGCCTTAGGAGTGGGATTGGTTTCAGAGTTAACCCCTCGCTGTTCTGCCCCTTCCTCTTTTCCGCGTCTTCTCAGCTAAATGGTTACGATGGTAAACCTTGACGTCTTCCCCGAAGGATCAGATTGGAGGCGGTCCCCCAATACGCTTTCCCCTCGCCGCGCCCTTCCTCTCTGCTGGCTCCCTTTTTTTCCCTTTCCCCTCCACTTTCTTTCCCAGAATGCTCCCCACCCACGGTTCATTTTGTTTGGTTCTGCCCGTGGATTAAATTCACCGAACTCTCGTTCCGTAAGGTCATTGCCATTGTAGACCGTCCACTTCTCCCTTTCCCCACCACCTCCCTTTTTTTTTTTTCTTATGGCCCTGCAGTTTGCTGCTTCTGCCGTACTGCCAGCTTTTAGACTCCCTGGTGATTTGTAAACGCTCAGTTTTTTCCCCGACGTCTCCTTTTTTGCTCTTTCTGGACGTCCTTCGTTGTACCGACCCAGAAAAGAGTTTTTCATGACAACATTCCGTTTTTTCTTTCTTTTTTTTGTCGTTCCTGATTCCGCTTTTTCGTCAATGGCTTCCCTAGGACCCAGCGTCTGGAGACCCATGCCCGGTGCATGGGTGATTGGATCCCCTTGTCCTTTGAAGCGTGCTGTACTCTCAACCGATATTTACCTGCTCCTCTTCATCTATTCTTTTTTTTCTCCCCCTCCTTTATGTTTTTTTTTGTCGATCTCTCGCGGGGTCTATAATATAGGGGTTTGATTTGTTAGCCCCTTTCTCTCCATTGGAAAGACCCCCCCCCTTCCCGTTGGCCCCCAGGCATTTTCTCCCTTTTTTTCCTTTTTTGCATCTGTAGCCGCTTGTTGGCCCACGCTTTCTTCTCCAGCCCAAACAGAACCTCCTGTTTTTTTTTTCATGTTACTTTCTTCTTGATTTTTTCTTCTCTCCCCCCCCCCCAAAGCTGCATACCGCCGCTCCCCCCGGCCCCCGTGCCACGCGTCGACACTTTGTTGCACCCCTTTTTGGCTTTCTGCTCTCCTCCTTTTTCTTGCCGGATCTCCCTTTTTCTCCCCCCCAGTGCGTTTATGAAGTTCCCCTTTATTTTCCCCTTTTTAAATGGTACAATCCAATTTCCTTTAGAGTTTTTTCTTTAATCCTCCAAGTGGCTCCACACCACGCCACAAATTTCCCTCCCTTGCTTGCAGCCCTGCCCCCCTTTTGTTCCTCCCTTTTTTATCCCATACGTTCACCGATGTTCGATGCTGTTAATTCCTTTCCGTTTCGCGATGTGCTCGTCTAGTCCCTCTGTCCTTTTTTGCCCCCAAGAGCGTCCCCCTTTTTGCGGTTTGCTCCATCCGCTGGTATGCTTGAAACGAAGCCTCGGTCGTGAGAAACTGGCCCTCATCCCCCCTTTTTTTTCCCTTTCGGCCCAACCCCTGTCCTCTTCTCTCACCCCCTCTTTTTTTTCCCCCCGAAACCGTTCCCTTCGCCCGCCCCACACTCCCTGTCTTCAAAACCGATGCAGTCGTTGGCTAGAACAACCTAAGTAGTTCGCAAAAATGCGCCCGCCCTTGGTACAGGGCAGGCTTCTTTCCTTCTAGTCCACTCTCCCCTTCCCTCGAAGTGTGGGCCACTGCCACACCTAAATCCTTCCCCCAAAAACGGACCATGTTTTTCAGATTGACTAATTTTGACCTGCCGGATCTCACCCGTCTTTCCCTTTCATTTCTCCCATCTTCCTTAAGGGTCTATGTTGGGGGTCCACCACCCCTATAGGCAAGTTGTTGAGACTTTCGGTTTTGCCCCCCCACATTATAAAAGTTTTTCCTCGACTCCAGTTACTCTGTTTGGGTCTTTTGGCTCCATTTTCTCAGAACGGTACTTTCTTTCCCCCCTCTCAAAGATAACCTTACCTTGGCCCCACGCTTTGACTTAGTTTTCTTGGTTTCTTTGAGCGCCCCATTTCTTGAAGATTTTTTCCTTTTTAGATGATCGCGGGAATCGCGTGAGCTGTCTCTTTCTTTTACTTTTTTCCTTGAGTCCTCGTCCACCCGAACAAACATTTTACCTCACAGATTGAGCATTGCGGCCCCCGGCAGGTTCGGTTTTTTTCTTTCTGGTTCTTTCGCGCCGAGGCTTTCTCTTCTTTTTCGTAAGATTCCTTCTCATCCTGTCTTATTTTTAGCACGGTCGGGACTTAATAGTCTGCCCGGAAAATGGTGTGTTCTTCCAAGAGTGTCTTGTACGACCTCCCCCTTCTTATTTCCTTCCTCCCGTTGTGGGCGCTGCAGAGCTAGTTCTTCTACAGGTCTCCGGACCGGAAACACGACTTTTATGGAGTTCGTTTTTTTGTGGGTTGATTTCGAGCTCTAGATTTTCCCGATGGATGGGTATAGGTTTTTTGATGATGATTTGAAGGTTTCACAGCGACAACAAATTCTCCTTAAGCTGTTTCATTTTTTTGTATTTCCCCCCCTCGGTGACCTCAATTATTTTTTCCGGAGCCGTATATAATTTACTTCTTTCCGGCTTGCTTCCTTTTGATCTTGCTTTCACCTTTTTTTTCAGCGATAATCCCGTCAAGGGGACTTTTCTATTGGTAGGTTGGGTCTTTTTCGGTGCTGAGGTTCCTTGCTGTTGGAACCCCTTGGCCTGTTTTTTTTGTTAGAGTAGATATCAGAGTCTTAGTAGGGCCGTCCTTTCACCCTGCCCGGGCAGGCCCTTTCACCAGCTTTTTGTCCCGTCTTCTTTACCTTGCAGACAGTCGTGCTCTGCCGCGGCCTTTATGTCCCCCTTTCCGGCTGGTGATAGCCTATTCCGTTAGACCCTTCAGGTTTTTCCAGGAAGTCCGGGCTTTGTCGCGGGCCGGTCTGTTCCCTTCTTCCATCTTTTACCCCCCCTCTCTAGAATCATCAACACCGTTTTATTCGTGGAAGGCATAATTGGTGCTCTCGGATTCCTGTTTGACATGAACTCTTCCCCTCTTTTTGACAAATTGGTTTCGCCCCATCCCACAGCCTCAGAACCCGCATTTTTTTTTTTTTTCCTTCCGGATCCCAACCTTAGCGGCTCGGCAAAACGGTCCCGTGTTCTACGATGGGGTCACTCAGTTCTGAGGCGCCCTCCTGTTTTTTAGTATTTTTTTCCCCCTTTCTTCCGGGTTTTGGTGCCGGCCGGGGGCGAACGTCTTTATTACCGGACACTTGAGTCTAGAGCCGACGATAGGCTATGCTTTTTCCCTTCCGAGCATTTCTTCTCCCCCTCAGCGCTTATTTTCGCCCAACCTCGCCCCTTTTTTTTTTTCCCCCTTTGCAAAGTTCTTCCCCTTTCTTTCTGCTGATCTCCTCCAACTGACCTCTGTCCCTTACTTCTTACTCTCCCCCAACCACAGTTTTTGATTCCCCCTCGTTACATCTCTCTCTTTCATCCTCATCTTTTTGTTCCTTTATGTACTTGTAACTTTTTCCTCTCCGGGTTAGGTTTGTTTTCGTCCTCCGGGATTACGTCTTCAGTTTGACGTCGGCTGACTTGAGCTTTCCAATTTTTTTTTCTGTTTCTCTCATACTTCCCTCGATCGCCTTGCTCGGCGGTGAATCTCCCCCCCCCTTTCCCGTCGCCGGTTCCTGCCTCTCCCCCCTTTGGTAGTTATTCTTTTTGGTGCCATTTACTTAACCTGGGTTCCTCGTGTGGGAACGTTGGTATTCTCCCTTATTTCTTCTGCCTCAAATCCTTCGTCCCCCCTCGGTAGGACCCTCTGCCGGTTTTATGGACTTCTTGTTCCAATCTTCCTTTCACTCGTCAACAATCATTTCGGTTTAGTGGGAATGTGTCCCAACGCTACGCCTCCCCTTCCTCTTGCTGTAATGTCCCACCTCCGCGCCGTCCTCTCTGATGACGGCAGCCTCTCTCCCCTTTGTCTTTTTGGATTTTCGTGGCGGTTAGACAATACGACCGGTCCTCTGCCTGGCAGTCAGGATTAGTCTAATTGTCTTCTTTCCCTTTCGTTATTAGATTTTTGCTCGTTTTCCGATGCACTTTCCCCCACGGACTCCTTCCCTTATCGCGACCGAAGAGCAAAGACTGGTCCGCTATGGGCCTTTTTCACTGGTCCCTTGCGTGTGAACTATCGCCGTGGTCTTTTTCCTAGCCATTCCTCCTCTCGTCAGTACAACTCCCCGTAGGTGCAGCGTCCAAATAGAAACTACAAGGCCACCCCCCAGCTTACTACCTTCTTTTCCCTCTACTCGCAATTCTTGATCTAGGTGATGTTTGGTCCGCCCCCCCCTTTGTTACCCGTCCCAGCCCGCGAAGGATCATTTTCCGATCTTGAACCCGTTGCAGTTCCATTAGATTCTTAGGAATCGCTGCACACCCCCCCTTTGGCTCCCCCCTTAAAGCGCTGCTTTTCTGGTGTCCTTCTCTCTCAGTCCTTCTACCCTCCTCTCTTATGCCAGTCCGTGCAGGAACCTTCAAGGAGAATACAACCTTTTTTGGACGGCCTCCGGTCCTCCTTTTCGAAGCTTTATCCGCACGCCCCCCCCCCATTAGGCATTTCTCTCCTTGTCGAAAGAGTATAGATCTTGATTGAGTCGTACTCCTTTCCGTGCTTAAACCCCCTCCTTCCCGATCATTCGCCGATATTTTTTTAAGTTCTTCGACCCTACTTTCTTCCTCCTCGGCCAACTTTCCCCGGATGTCAATGTGACTCCAGCGCTGCTCTAATTTTTGGGGGTCCTTTGTACTTGCTCCATGTATAAAAGTTCAATGCTCTCGCAGCGTCCAACGGATCTTTCCCCAGCGTTCCCCCCCTTCCTCTTTCAGTCGGATACTATCTTAGTTTCATCCCTCGACCCAAGCCGCCTGTCCCCATTAATTTCCTACCAAGTTTCGGTTTTATGGTCTCTTTATCCGGTCCGTTCTGCCTTTTTTTTTTCGTCTCTTGTCCCCCCCTTCTCCCCTTAGTGCTAAGTAGGTGCGTAAGTTTTTGTTTCGAGCCCCCCTCCTTCAAGTCCCCCGTTCTTCTTTTCCTTGGTCTTCCTTTCTGACCAAGAAGCGGTTTTTTTTTACAATCCCTTTCTCTTTTTTCCTAGGAATTCAGCCCCCCCTTTGAAAATTAGTCTGTTCTCTTCTTTTCCTTCGAATTGCGACCAGTCCTCCACCTTACCAATGGTGACCACTTCGAACGTCCCCTCCCCCACCAACAGGAAGGTCGGCCCTTCTTTTCCAATGTGCCCTTGACCTCCTAATTTTCCCAAGGGAGGAGGCGACAATATTTTGAGAATGGAGTGTGCGAGGCCGTCTCAGGTTCACTTTTTCGCGGGCTTCACCTCTGTAGGTCTTGTGCTTCCACGTCCCGTCTGCTTTGCGACCGTTTGTTTCCCATTGTCCGTTCTCCTGTGAAGGCCCTGCATTTTCAAGCCTGCTTTTTCACCGCGGTCTCTGCTTCGCGTTCTGTCATAGAATGGTGTGCTTGGTCAAACCCGGTTCCCTTCTCTCCCCAGTCTCGCTAGCTCGGCTGCCCCACGAGGCTGGCAGTTCCCCCCCCTTCCCCCTTGCCTGACTGGCTTGAGACTGTCTTCTTTCTTTTTGCTCCTTGGTTTCCCCCGCAGGTTTCCTTCCCAGTTCCACGGTTGTGTTTCGTCCTTGTAGTCTTTTTGGGCCCCTCAGAACTTTTTCTATGCGTGCATTTCTTCCCCTGGATTGAACTCTCCCCCCCCCGACAACTGGCACCTATCTTTTTTACTTCTCTGCCCTCACGTTTTCCCGTTCGACCGTTCAAAAACTGCCTTTTTTATTGGAGGGGACCCCGCCCTTTCTTTTTATGAAGAGGCTCAGGTACGGCGCTTCGTGTTGAGCCCCTGGCATTATTCCTTTCCCCCGTTTCTCTTGTTTTACGTGCTTTTTCCGAACCCCCCCCCTATGATTTCATGGAACAACTTCCCCGTAGCTTTGGCTTTAGGTCCTGGAACGCCCTCCTCAAAGCTCCCCCAATTTTTTAGACCCTTCCGGGGCCTTCGTGTTTTACGTTGAAGTGATTCCCGGTCTTTTCGCAACGAGTTTTATTTCCCCCGAAGTCCCACACGCCCAATGAGTCCCCCTCATAATCTCCCTCCTAAGTTTTTTTGTTGTTATTGTAGACTTTGTCTCTTTTCTACCATCGGTTTTTTGTCTTTGCAACGTTTGCATGACATTGTTGATCCCCCTTTTTCCAAGAACGTTCCGGCATTGGGGCGTCCGTTTTTAGAGTAGCCTCCCTCCCCCGTTTAGCCTCCCCCCTTTTCCTCTGACTCTTTGTTTCTCTCGATTTTTTGATTTTCCTGAGCCCCCGTGGACGAAGCGCGCTCCCTTTCCAGCTCTTCCCCCCTCTTACCCTTCTTTTTATGTGCCGCTCGATTCCTCTTCCCCTAAAGATCCTGGTTCTTTCTTTCAAGTCAGCTTTTTTGCGGTAGCCCTTTCAACCCTTTTAACTGCACACCTCAGGCGTTTTTTCTTTATCTTTTCTTTCTCACATGGTTTTGCATTTTCAATTTTCTTTTCCCTCTGACGGGTTCACAACCTTGACGAAAAACTCCAAACCGTCCACCTGTGACCATTTTTTTTTACTAAATGTCTCCCCCCCCCGTATCTATCTCGCATATCGAGAGTGATTCATAGGCATCCTTTCTCCCCCCCTTCATCTTCTTCTTAGAGATTCCTCGTGCTCGTTGTGTGTTCCACCATCGCCCCCAACCCCTTTAGCCAATAGACTGGCCAGGCGTCGTTCAAACGCGCCAATTCTCTTTTGGAGAACGTCCGCTGCAGACTCCCCATGTACGCCGCCCTTTTAACGGTCCCCCTCGAGTAATTACTTTCAAACTATTTCTATTGGTCCGCCCACATCTGTGCCCCCGCGCACGATTCGGTTTTTTTTGGTAAACCCCCCATCCTCCTCCTAGGTACCGCGACCACGGTTATGCTTCTTGCGTTGACTCCCACAGGCTTTTTGAGGAGTTGCCGAAGATTTTTTCTACCCCCACTTGATTTCTATTGAACTGAATTCCCCAAATTCCCCCCCCCCTTTGATGTCTTTCTCTAACAGTTTTCTCCCTGGACTTTTGGTTCAACCCCTTCCCTCACCTTCCACAACTTTCGTCTTTCCTTTTCGCGACTCCCTTTTTTTCTTTTTTCTCGGACTTCCCTTCTAATAAGAATCTATTCTTTTTTGATACTTCTGAAACCAACCTTACCGCCTCCGATTCTTCTCGTGTCTCCATTTGTTTTTTTTCCCGCGCAGCCTCTGGTCTTTCCCCCCCTTTTCGAATTCGCTCCCCTAATTTTTTTGACCCTCCTGTCGTGGTTCATGAGAACGGTCTTGCTGGTCCCTCCTGAGGTTATCTGGAAGATCGTCATTGTGGGTTTCTTTTTCCTTTGGATAGCGTTCTGCTTTGGATTCAGACTCTTGACCCTGGAATAAGAGCCCCCCCAACCCGACCCCAGTGAACGAATAGCTTTCCCGTGATTTTTCCTCTCTTTCTCATTGTTGGCTCCTCTGCAGGGCCGTTCGCGGAGTCGACTTTTTCCCCTTCCTTTGAGCGGTCCCCGTATTTTTTTTTTTCGCCGATTTTCGGTAAGGTGATCTGGAACCGTGGTTCTCGATCCCTCCCCCCCAAGTTTAGCTGTAGGATCCTTGGCAGTTTCTATTGAGAGGGGTGGATTACGTCCGCAGGGCGAGGCCCCCCCAGTCCCAACCCCAGATATGTCCGGTTCCTGATATTTCTCTCGCTTTCACCGATCCTTTTGGGACTCGCGGGTTCCTTTTCCCCCAGATTTGAGTACTAGATAAACCATGATTGATTGAACGGATCTTGGCCTCTTTTCCCCCACTACCTTCCTTCGACTTTCCCCCCTCCCCTTCCAATAATAGACCCAGGTTGTCATCTCTCAGAAGTGGTTTGGACTACTTACATACTTTTTTTTTTCTATCTGTTGACTCCCTTTTTTTCTGAGATTTCCCTGTGCTGTTGCTTTGTCTCACAACATGAGTTTCGTTTTTCCCGCTCGCTTCCCTTTCTGGCTCCCTTCCTTCCTTGCGCTATTCAAATTTTTTTTCAGCCATACCCCCCTTTTGGTGAACCTTGAAGTTCCGGCCGCTGTCCCAGAGTCTCGAATTCTGACGAGGAAGTGGTTTTGTTCATCTGAGCTTTTTTGATCTTCTGCCTCTCTTCTTTACCTGAAAGGGTTACGCTTTTTCGAGGAGCTGTTTGGATTCCTTCTTCCTTCTAGAGTTCACCCCCCTCTCCCTAAGCACTGCCCCTTCCACGGTCTTTTTGTTGGCGTGCCGGACGTAGAGTTTGCGCCCCCGGTCAGGAGCTGTGTGTTCATCTAATTTTTGGACCCCCCGCTTTCGTCCTTCCCACATGCCCCCCGCCTTCTTCCTCAGCTTTTCCTTTTTTTCTTTCGGAGGACTTTCGTCTCGAGTCACAGGCCTGAGGGGTCACCTTCCCTTCTGGACTCTTCCTACCCTCAGCCGTCTCTTCCCCCTCCTTCTGGTGCACGATCGCTTTTTTTTTTGAAGATCACGCAGTTTGTTTTCAAGGGTTCCCTGACCACGTGACCAGTTTCTTTTTTGCGACTCCGTAAAACCGCTATCTTCCGATATGTCGCTGCACTTGTCGCACTCTCCTCTCCAGCTGCGTCTTTGATTTTTTTCAAATCCGCCCATTCCCCAAGCGCTTCCCCTTCTCCTTTGTCGTGACCCCCTTATGCGCTCTTCCTTCTTTCTTCACTACCACAAAACAACCTCGAACTGTTTTCCCAACTTTCCTCTCCCTTTTTTTTTTGATATGGTGGATGTACCTTTTTTTTTACGGTTTCGTGTTTGGTTTTTTTTTCCTTTTTTTTGGCAGCACGTTCCCGAGGTGTTTGGACGAAGGAGCGTGTTGTTTCGGGTAGCCTCCATGCGTCATGAACTTTTTTTTACTCTAGTCCTTTCTTGTACTCGCCTATTCGGCCTTTCCGGTTTACGTTATGCTTTGGTCCTGTCTTTCCCCCCTCCTCCCCATTGGTCGCCCGGTCTCCCCAACAGGAACATCGGTGTCCGGTTTTTTCGTAGTCGTAATTCTAGTCGACCTTTCTTCCTTTTCCCCCCTCGGTCTATTTTTGACCATGATTGCGGTTTCTTAGTTTTTTGCAGATTTCTCCCTTAAAATCACCTTTCATATGCGGTTGCTTGGCGGTGGGAAGTTTCAGTGACGCTCCTTTTTCCCTCTCCTTAATTCCCTTCCCAGCTTTTTTTCCAAACCGACTGATTTCCTCTCTACGCATCTTTTTTCCCTTTTTTTTTTCTTCTAAGTTGTTTTTTGAACGGATACGATCGGCAAGTCCTCGTCGGCGTAGTCACTCAGGGTAGACAATAGGAGATAAACTGCTCCGTATTGCCCACAGTTTCCTGCCCTGCCGGCCTCCCTGATCTTGACGCCTTATTTTTTTAGTTGAAGCCGCGATGTTTTTACCCCGGTTGCTTCGGTGTTGAAGTCTACTTCTTTCGAAGAGCTTTCTCCGCCCTATGATCTCTGAAGAAAAGACCTGTTTTCTTTCAGCAGCACCCAGTCACCCTCTCCGCCCCCCAGCTGATTTCCCTGGCCCTCCCGCTATCTTGAAGCCGCGCCGTCTTTTTTGGAGGATTTCTTTTACCAACAGACTTCCCCCCTATAGAGAATGCTCTTGGAAGATTTTGCCCCGGCGCCGGACTGGTATTGAGGCTCTCCAGATATTGCCCCCCTTATACCCCCTTCCGAGCTTATTTTTCTCTTTTGACTTTAGTTCCCCTCTTTTCAAGCCCAAGAGAGCAAGGAATGGAGTGAACGTTCGTCGAGACGTTAGATCCCCTCCAGAGACTTTCGTTTTGGCCGTCGCAGGCCTTCCTTAAGCAGTTTTTCTCCCTTTAATATCTCCTGCAGGTCGCCTTTTTTTCGCGCTGCGTCCCCCATCCTGGCCCTTTCCCTGTCCCTTTTTATTTTGACATCGTTCCCCCCTCCAAACGCGCTCCTTTATCTTTTTTTATGATTGTGAAGCTTAACCCCTATAGCCTCCAAAACATCTCGGGCTCGAACCCCTGCTCCTGCCTGTTTATTAAAAAGCTTCCCTCTGTTTTTGGTGAACCTCTTAGCGAGCGAGTCCTCCCCCTTTCCTGCTATGCATTTTCCCCCCACAACCCCCTCCCCTGCGAATTACGCCAAACTCGTCGTCCGTAATGCCATCATCATTATCATTCTTTCTTCTCAGCTCCCAACAAGCAGCCGGTTCCCCCGGTCCAATCATCCCCCTCTAGTTATTTTTTCAACATTCACCCGATTGTCTATGGGCCTTTATCCCCCCCCCCTCTAGAGGGCTTTCCTTTTTGTTCGTAAGGTTTGGTTTCTCCTCTCCGAAGCATCCTCTTAGAGAGTAGTCTTGTTTTTCCTTCTCTCCAACTTATAGCAAGGACCTTACTTGGTTGTTCGATAAGGTTGTGTTTCCCCTTCCAAAATCTAGGGCCTCTGGGATCTATTGAAAGATTCACGTGTTTGCGGGCGATTTTTTTCTTATTCCCTCTCCCCCGAAAGTTTTAGATACTCAATCATGCGCTGTGGCTCGTCCACTCCCTTTTCCTCCCCCTTACCATTTAGTTTTCGTCTTTTCCTTCGAGACAGCTGATTTTTGGCCGAGTTTACTGAAACGGATTTCTTTTTGAATCTTCTCTTCAGCGGTTTTTTTTCAAGCTGTTGCGTTTTTCAGCTCGCTACTGCAAGTTTTTTCCTTTTCCCCTTTCGAGTTGATCCCTTACAGTATCATTCTTTATTCCAGTTCGTTCGCCCTTGCCCAATGGCTTCTGCAGGGTTGCTCCTTTTCCCCCCCCACAATTCCCTTTGCCTCGGTTATCAGATGCTAGAAGTCTTGCGATCCATCCGAGGTGTCGATCGCGCGAGGCTTTCTGGTCTTGGATCAAGTTTTCCAAGCCCTGTCCTTATCGTCCTTTTTTTCCGGTTGTTTTTTTTTTTTTGGAGCTCTTTAAAAGGGTCTATCGCCATGACGTGAAGCATTCTCAAGCTCCACTCTCTCCAATGAGCCCCCCTCCGTCTTTCAGCCGGTTGTCGCCCCTTTCCAGATAACCCCAGGTCGGTGAGTTAAATCTGTTGGCTCATTTTTCCAGTTTCTTCTCCCTCTGCTTTTCTTGATTTTTCGAGCCGCGTGACGTCTTTCCCTTTTGGTTTTCTTTATGACCATGATACCCCAAAAATCTCAGAGTCCCGTAACAAAGCTTTCCCCCCCCTTCCTTCTCTTTGTTGCGTTCCGGTCGGGGTGTCTTCTAATGTCCTTTTATACTTACCAAACAAGGCGCAATTCCGGTTCCCCCCCCCTACTTTTTTTAGTCGGCTACGTAGCTTGACACCAACCCGATATTAAGAAACCGCTACCTCCCTTATCCTTTCCCCCTTCCAGGTTGTTTTTCTTTTTATATGTGGTTTCCTGCGTAATGGTTGGTTTTGGGATTTTGCGTGACCCTATCCAAGGTCACTTCCCCCCCTTCATCTTTCGTGGAACCTCCATGTTGTTTCCTTTTCGTATTGGGCCTTCCATGCCCCCCTCGCGACTACCCCAACACCCCTCCTCCCGTGGCTCTGTTCATTAACTTTCTCTCTTTTCTGGTATCCTTGATTCCCCCAACACTTCCCCACAAACTGTCCCGCGCGAAGGCCCCCCTTTTTTCCACCTCCCCGCGATTTGCGGCCTTTTTTACTGATCCCCCCTCTTTTCCCCCAGCATAAAATTTTTTTTTCCTAGGAAGTTTTAAGGCTGTAGCCACCCTTTGCCTTGGGTACGTCCACGGCTTGTGTGCCAGGTTTGGCAGTTTAAAACTTTCCCTTGAGAGGGGTTTCACTCATACAAGGACGTTTCGCGCCCAAACATGTCCTCCTTCTTTTTACCTATCCTTTCATTGTGTTCCTCCTTTTAGAACGGCGAGCCAAGTTTTCTGCTTCGCACCTCACAAGATACTGGACGACTCCCTCCCCCAACCCTATTTTCTTCCCCTCATGTCCTCTTTAAGATCTGTTTTCTTTTCCACTCCTTTCGGAGAAATTTCTAGCGATGGACGCCTGGCTCCCCTCTCACCTTCATCGTTTTGGGCGATCGTTTTTTTAGGAATCGCCTCACCCAATTGCACCCACTCGCTATTTTTTTGCCCTCACTTTCTCCAGTAGTGTGCCAACCGGAATCCTAAGGCGACCCTTTCTTTCAGGCTCTTGCCCCTTTCCCTGGGCGAGCGTGCCTTTTTTTTAATGGCTCTTTCTTTCTCCTTAGAGCAACAGCCCCTTTCTCCTGTCTCTTAATCTTTTTTCTTTCGGTCTCTGTGAAATGAAGTACCCCCCCCTTCGTTTGCAACTCGGTCCCCCTGAGTTTTTCCTTCTCAAAGATTCTCCATTTTTTTCCCCCCCCCTGCGGCTTTCTACCCTTTCCCCCCCCCTTCCCTTACATGTTATTTTTCTTATGCGTCGGGGGCCGCCTTTTTTTTCATTTCTTTCAGCCTCCCCTCTTCTTGCGGACGGGCTCCGAACGCAGAAGTCCCAGTCCCCCCGATTCCTTTTTTTCCCCTTTGTTTTTCCTACCCTTGGGCCAGAACCGGGACCTTTTTCAGATCAAGCTCATTAAGGCTCTTCTTGGACCCGGGGTGTTAGTTGGCGTTGGACTGCCTTCCTTTCCTTTTGACGGTCTGGCTTCCCCCGCGTTGACCTGTTACTTAGATCGATTTCGGAGACGTCATCTTTCTTTTTTCGTTCAGAGAGCCTTTCCTTGTCGAGCGCTCGATCTTCCTTTAGCTTGCGAGCTGATTTGGTCTTTTTTTGCTTTTCCTCCGGTTCGCCCTGTGGAGCCGATGTTTTTCCCTCGCGAGGTGAGTTTTTTCCTTGATAGTTCTGGCTTTTGATCGTGGAGCGCGTTTTTTGCGTTGACTCTCTCCTCTAGGACACCCCCCTCTCTTGCCTCGCTCTTTCCACTCTTATGTATCCTTCTTGGCCGTGGCTATTACCTTTCTTCCTTTCCCCCTTAAGGTTGCACCCGACAACGTCCTCTTCTGGTGAGATTTTTTTTTTCTCAAGTGATTTTTTCCTTTCATGGTAGCGGAGTGTGTTCCTTATGGCTGATGGAGACTTTCACGATCCCCCCAGCCCTTAGTGTTCGCGTTCCTTTTTTCCGTTCTAGCGGCGCTTTGGACGAAGTCCCCCCGAAGGACACGGTTTGCACACCTATATGCTTTTTCCGTCCTCTCTTTAACTCAAACTTTTGTCGTGCCGACCCTTCGATGCGTCTTCTCCTTGACTCTATTGGAAGAGAGGATCTGTTTCTTTCGGAAACCCTTGTACTGCTTGTTTCCCCCTTCTTCTCTTGACGTTGATTCGCGCGCGCAAGCATGCCCACACCGACCCTTGGTTTTTCAGCCCTTTTTTAAAAAACCTCGGTCTGTTCCGAAGGAACTTGGAAGTTCGGGTTTGGATGGCAAGATTGCTTTGTGCTCCCTCTTCCTCCCCTCTTCTTTCCTGCTGTTCTACGCGACGGCCGTTTTTTTTGTTGGGATCGTTTTTTTTCCCCGACGTGATCTACAAGGCGCCACGGCCCTTCGGTGCTTGTCCTGCATCGGTGTCGGCTTCTTTTTCCCCTTCTCCTGACTTTTTCATGGCGCCACATACAAAGTTTTACTTTTCCATAGGATTGTTTTCCTTTTCCTTCTTTCAACGTCAGGCGTTAGCCGGTCCCGTCTCCCACTTCCTTATGTCGATTCCTCTCGAAGTTCCCTCCCTTTTCCGATCTTCCCCGGTTTCCTGCCCCCGAAGGTTTTTTTGTACCTTTGCAGTTCATTTCACGAAACACGTGTTTTCTGCGATACCCGGCGGCCGATATGGCCCTCAGTCCTCTCTCCAGACGAGCTCGTCCTTTGAAGGGATTTGCTCCACCTTCGCAAGGTTCGGCAAAGTAGGATTTTTTCTAGAAGAAAATCTTTCTTACGGAGGAATAGATCCCCCCCCAACCCCCGACCGTCGCGACTCGAAAGACATCCTCGCTCCCCCTCATACTTTTTTTTTTTTTTTGCTCTGAGTCTTTTATGTACCTCGATTTCTCTACTTTTATGGCGTTCTTTCTGTAGTCCTACTTTCTCCTCTCATTTTGTAGTCAATCGGTCCTTTTTGGGGTATGCTTGGATGTGAGCCCCCTTTTGATTCTCTCATTTTTTCCTTCCCAAATCCCTTCCCATAGCCTGTTTATGAGCTTCCCCTTTGTGTCAGGTATTAGCTTCCCCTGTGATTAATTTTTCATCTTAACCTCACCCTTTACGATAGTATGGAGTTTCTTCGGGCTGTGCCTCATTCCTCCCCCTCCTTTTCCCCCCCCATAGTTCTTCCCTTTTTTTTTCCTTTTTTTATAGTGTTGTCGACGACTCGTTACATTGCTTTGAATGCCCCACCTTAAGATGAGGTTTGTGGATTTTGGGGCTTTGTCCCAAGCTCCGATCACTCTTCCTGCCACCCTCCTCTAACTCCAGAGAGCACTATGATTCGTACTCCCCTCTATCGGACTACCCTTTTCCTGAATGGTGCGGTTTAGTAACGCGATCGCCACGTAATGCGTCGTCGTCGTCTGCCTCAGGAATTAACTGTCTCTCCTCCTCTCCGAAACCAGTCCTCTGACTCCCTTTGTTCCCCCACCTGCCTTGTCCTCTGATCTTTAAGCGGCGCCTCCGGTGAGAAACTGTTTGTATGTGTTGCAGATCGTGGTCTCCCGGCCGGCGCGCCATCTGACCCTTTCCTCCTCCGCCGATGCCGGACTTTTTTTTTTGGCCAGTAGTTCTCAAGCCTCCCTTTTTTTGCAGCCCTTTCCAGCGAAGATTTGGTACATGCTTTCGGGACTTTGGATGTCAACTTGTTTCCGTCCTTTCTCTCCCCAGTTCTTGCATAAGTTTGCCCCCCCTTTTTGATTCCTTCCGGTCTCGGACACTCCCGCGATGCCCTCCGTATCGAGCTTGCCTTTTGATCTTTTGTTTCGGCCCCTCCCCTCTTTCGACAGCGCCTTTAGGAAACGCTTTTTTTTTTAAAAGCTGAGAAGATTAGATAAAATTTTTTTTTGGGCTTCGGTGAAGAGGGCTCTCGCCAGACCCCCAAAATTTCCTCACTGCCTCCGTATCTACCATCAGTCTTGGCTCCTCCCGAGATCCCCTTTTCTTTTCCCCCCGGGCGCTCACCCGACTTTACTGCGCTACCAGATCTAGGTGGTTTCTATTAGACTCTCTCCTTTCTCACACCTGCTCAAATTTAGTCACTGCCCCCTTTCTTTTCCCCTCTAGTTCTTCCAATGCTCTCTGGTTAGTTGGATTCGAGCGATAATCGTTCCTAATTTTTATCGAGACCTCCCCCCTCGGTAAGAGAATAGTGCGTCTTGTAGTCATGAACGCTCCCTGATTCCCTGCCCCTTTTACCACCCCTCCTCCTTGTTTCCCAACCCTTTGTTCCCACTTAAATCCCCCTAGGCATAGTTTTTTCACTTCCAGTTTGCCAGCTGCGATCACCTATGCAGAGGGCTTTTTCTTCTCGTTGTTGTACTGTTTTTTCGAGATTCGTAGATCCCTCCCCCCCCCACAACATTCTCTTTAGTGTACATAAATATGTTTTCTTCAAATCCCTCCGGTTTTTCTCGTAACCCCTTCTTTTTGCCCCCATTTCCCCACCCTTCTTAGATAGGAAATAACGCTCTTTTGTTGATGGACAGTAGCGGCTCGTTCATGCAGAAAAAGTTGAAGCCCTTTTCCTCTGCCAATTCCCTTCTCCTTCCCCAAGGGGTGGCGACTCTGAGATTTGAGGAGAGGAGTTTTTTGCTTTCCGCCGCGGAATTTCGGCGTCATCATGTTCCTTTTTACTCCCGTTCATTTTTTTTTTCTGAGAAGTGTTCTAACCGGGGGAGGGCTTCCTCTTCAAGCGAGTTCGAATAATCGATTGCGTATGTCCTCCCTTTTTCAGTTCCTTCCTCCCCTCTAATTTTTCCTCTTGGGATCAACGGACGCTTCGCGCACCTATCCGCAGTGAGTCTGCCATCCGTTTTTCAGTTCCCTCCTCGCCCCTCTCCCTCCTTATTTTGATACTTCTTCACACCACGGTATCATTTTCTCCCTTTTTTTCAGTTTGGTCTTTTTTTGTCGCCCCAGAATCCTGTCTCAATGTAGCCCGCCTCGTTCTGAATGCCCCCCCCCCCCCCTGGCTGACAGTTCCCTAGATACACCGTATTTCGTCTTCTACCCTGAGGGAAGCATTTCAAAAAATGGCTTCGCAGTAGTCCCCTTACCATTTTGCTTTTTTCCCCCTCCTAGTGATCCCTTCGCGCGACGCTTTTTCACGGAGTGCTTTTGCCAGATGCTTCTAAGGCGTTTTTTCATCCGTTTAGACACTCCACATCATCTCTCCCACTTTCTACACCCCCTCTCAAAGTCGTGCGTTCGACTCTTCTGGCCGTGCTTCTACAGGCCCCCAAAGGAAATGGTTCAGACAGCCGGTGCAAGATTTTTGTCAGTCTCATTCTTTTTAGTTGAGGACAAGCAGAACCCGATATTCCTGGCCCACCCCCGATCCCTTCTTTTTCCTTTCCCCTTTTTTCTTTTTTTAGATCGTCCGGTCGCATGGGTCCGGAGATTTTTGTTTTCAACCGCGTTCTCGCAGGAAGGCCTCTACCTTCCCCCTCCAAGTCTTTTTTCTGTATTTTTTTTGTAGTGTCCTTTCCTAAAGACCTGCCAAGGTAGCCCTAACGTCTCGATGTTTTGTAGTACTCTAAGATTTTGATATTCTTGTCTCCCCCTCATGCCACATGACCTCTAGGCACTGCTCCCCCCGCGCCCGCGTCTTTGACTCCCTCCACTGTCTTCCCTTTGAACTCTCACATTGAATTTTTAGTTTTAATTTATTCTGGGGTTCCAGGCCTTGTTCTTCCCCCCTGTTCCAATTCTGTGCCAGGTTTTTTCTTTTTTTCGTATGGCCAATTCCTTCGAGATCCTGGGTCTTTTTAAGTCTTCCTCCCCCAAACCCCCCCCCCCTTCCCCCCCGTGGTATTACTTTTTTCACCCCACGTGATACGTGAGCATTGTCTCCCACTTTTTCATCAGATCTTTGATGGCATGCCTCCTCAAGGCTTTTTCAATATTGACGGCCCTCAAGCTGGTTTGACCCAAGTTAACCCTGTGCCTCCTTATTCTTTGGCCCTCCCGTTCGGACCCTTCGGCATTGGAGAAACCGGGCAAGCGATAATTTTTTTTGCAAAAACCAATATTTGCCGGCCAACTGCGCTCTCTTTTTTCTCTGAAACCCTCGGGCTTTTTCCACCAGACACCCCCTAGTTTGGAACTCTTCAAAAGGAAGGTCTCTGCTCACCTAAGCTGCGATAGTTCCCCCCACCCCCTCTTCCTCCATTTCAAGGGATCTTCTCTTTTAGATCCACCGCGACCGTTTCTGAGTTCGTGATGGTCGAGTGGCAAGATGTCCCAAACTCCGTCACTAAGTGTGGGCTCTCCTTCCTTCCGATCCCCTCTTCTATAATTTTTCCCATGTGCTTTTTTCCTAGACGGCCGAGTCCAGGCTTATGCAGGGTATCCTTTTGCGGTGAAAGCCCCTTTCCCTAAGCACGGTCACTTTTTTCTGCGTGTTGACTCTTTAGGGTTTCAACCACTATTATCCCCATCAGAAGCAAGTTGCATCATATTCCCCATCTTGGTCATTGAAGAGCTGGCTTTTCCCCTCCCTTCCTGCAGGAAGCTTTTTTGGCGTCCCCCCTTTTTTTTCCCATGTTTCAGTCCCCTTTTTGAGGGAAGCAACTAATCTATTAATGTTATCCTTGTACTCTCTCAGATCTTGCTCTCTTTCCCTCTAAGCATCGAGTTTGTTGATGTTTTATCTCTTTACGGTTGGCCCCGGAGCATTCCGCTCGTACCACACCTAACCATACTTACTGGTCTTTTCCTAATCAGAGAGAATTTCCGGTTAGATACTTTTTTTCCGGCTCTTCCGGGGCCGTTCTCTACTCTCACACCAGAGTCATCCCGTTCTTTATATTCTCTTTTAGCGATGATTGGCTGTATTGCTTTTTCTTGAGAGACCCTGCTAGAGATGGACATTTTGTTCATCTTCCGCCGAATTAGACGGGTTTTTGCTTTGCAGAGAGCCCTGCTTTTTCCACCCCAAAGTTGTCTGGCGCGGTAGTCACCGACCTTGCTGCCGACTAGTTCAACCCCTGCTTTGCCTTTCCTGGCGGCTGATTTCTTGCGTCCTGCGCTTTAGCCTTTCTTGCTTACCCCGCCCCCCTCTCCTTGCGAGTTATGTTAAATCCTTTTCTTTTCCCGTTGATGAACAGAAGCCTTCTTCGGGACAATATCTGTCTCTTGTTCTTTTTATATGATTCCCTCACGGTGTGTTGGATTGCCGCACGAAGTACTATGGCGCCGGCTTCTATATGCGTTTATCGTTAGTTACCTCTCTGAAGCAGTTTAGGTTTTCTCCCACACAGATTATTAGTGAGTTTTTCGAGGTTTCCCTGCGCTGCCTTCGCGCGCGATTATTCCCCCCACCCCCTCCCCCTTTCCCAATCGTTCCTTGCCCCTTGAGTTCCCACCCTGGTGAAGGATTTCATACGGATGTTACAATGTTCTGATCGTTCGTGTCGCTCGTTCTCAAGCACGAGGACTTTTTCCTTCCATTTCCTACTCCCGCTTTTTCCTGTCTCTTTCCGGTTATCTTATCGTCGTTCAAACAGCCTTCACGCACCATTTTTTCTCCACCCCCCGGACCGAGGTGTGGGTGTGGTTTGCGTGCGTCGTGTTCCTTTCCTCCTTTTGCGCTTTCCCCTTTTTTCGGACGTGCCAATGCTTAGCAATTTTGACTTTCGCGGATCATGTTTCACGTCTCTTCCCCCCCACCCCCCTCCCCCCCTTCCCTCTTCTCCTCTTTCCCCAACATTCTCCTTCCTGAGTGAATCTTTCACGATCCCTTTTTAAGCTTTCGGCTTGCGTCAAATTGTTCATGCTCCCGGCCCCTTGTTCTCTTTTCCCCTTAGGATCTTGTCCGTGCTTTCCGGAGCTCTCCTCCTTTCCTGCCAAATGCAAGACACAACGTCACCCCTTCGGGCGTTGGTATCGGTAATTAAGTTCCGGCTACCTCCTTGCTTCCCCCCCAAAAACTCCTCCCCCGTCCTGATTTTCTCCATAGAGTCCATTTTCCTCATACCTCGTTGGTGTGAGCTCTAGGGTAATATTTTTTTTCGGTTTGTGTGGTTTACTAAGGGGAAATAGTTTCTTTCTTCATCGCGCGCCCGGTTTTTTGGTCGTCGCCTTTCTTATTTTTGCCCTCTACCCCCCCTTCCCCTATCGATAGCGTTTTCTCCCTCAATCAATCTGGGTACGTTTTATTGCAACCTGATCGCAGGCCGGCGTATCTCACCAGTGACCGGTTTCGGCGTTTTCTTATCCTCAATCGTTTTGACGAAGCGACCCCCTGGGGTTCACCCCCCCCCTTACCAGGCCCGTTTTTGAAGCCGAGTCATTGTAAAGGAAACCGCTGTTTGCTTGCGTTTGCCTTTTTTTTTCCCCCATCCACTTTTTCAGGCAGCGTGTCCCCCTTAGCCCGTCCCCTATTCGTACTACCTCCCTCAACCGGTTGTTTTCCTGTTTTCTTGGTGGAGGCGTGGGTGGTTTTTTTTTTTGGTCATGGTTTTTTTTGGGGGGGGGTTTGGGTGTGGAAGGGCGGCTTCTGTTTGTAGGACCATTAGCCGTCTTTCTTCCCTAGTCCACTCCCCTTACGTTCTTTTCCTTTTTAGACCTTCTTCCAGTGGTGCGAGAGAGCAATTTAAAGTTGCAAATGGCTAGTCGTATTGGAGGCGGCCTAAAGTTCTTTTTTGACGACCTCTTTTTCCTTTCTCGGTCGTGGAAGAACTCTTTCAGATGAAAGCGTAAAGTCGACCAGCCATCGACTTTTTGTTCTACAGTCGCCAGCACCCTCCTTCTCTTTCCCAATCGTTTCCCCCTCTCCAGCGAGGACCTTTCGACGGGGCTCTTTCGAATGGTTAGGCGATGTGCCCAGCGTGGCCGGCTATAGTTCTTGATTTTTCTCCCTGAGAAGGCTTTTTTTTCTTTTAGGTCTTACCGCCCCCTGCGATGCCTCCTTCTCCCTTTGCTTCCTTTTCCCTAGGGTAACCTCATCTCTCGCTCTCACTAACTTCAATCTTTTCCCCTTAGTTTCGACAACGACAGTCGTTTTTCTTTTTTCCCGCGGCGCCCTTTCCTTGATTAGGAGAACGAAATACAAATCGTCCAACACACCCCCAAAACCAAAATCACCACCATAACTCACCCCAAACCAACAACCAACCAAACCCCAAAAAAAACCCAACACCCCAAAAACAAAAAAAAAACACAAAAAAACTTAACCCCCACCCACCTCAAAAACAAAAAAATTTTTTGACGGACCGCTCTCGATCCGCCGCGTCCCCTTTTCTTCCTTCTTCTTCTTCCCGATCCCCTTACCAATCCGCTTCCCTCAGTCCGATATTCCGTCATGCTTCGAGCTAACGGCATTTTTCAACAACTGCCGACTTTCCGTGCGGTGTGCTCCAGCAGCTGCTTTTAGGTAAATGTCCTTTTTGGGCCTCTTCTCTCCTCCTGGTCCGTACCCCCCTTCCTCCCTTCCTCAGTTCAAAACGTATCAGCTTCTTCTCCATATACTTTAAGCTTTCGAATCGTACTGCATTGACGGAGGTCTCACTCGCCAACTAAAGCCTGCCCCCCCCCCCTCGGTCTCCGCAAAAGAGGCCTTTCGTGATTGGATTCCTCCCCCCCCCCCCCCCTTCCCTGAAAGCTCTTATCCAAGACACCTGTAAGGGGCGCTTCGTGTCCGGGTGCCTGTTGGTTTTAGTTCTCCCCCCTCCCTATAAATATTTCCCCCTTTCTTTTTTTTTGTCACTGGCTAGACCTTGCACGGCCGTTCCCCCCCCCCCTTCAAAGCTTTCTTTTACGACAGGAACCCATTGACCCCTTCGAGCTCAAGCTCTCCACTTTGAGTTTTTTCTCTTGGGTCCTTCCTTCTACTGAAAGTTTCGTCCACGCAGGCTGGGATCGTTTTTAACTAGACATCCATTCCCCCAGGCGTTTTGATGTTTTTGATTCCAGCGCTGAGGGTGCCGATTCCGCGCCCCCCTCTTTCTCTCCTTTTTTTTGACTCGGGAACTGAATTTTAGACGGACTTTCTTTTCGTCAAGTGCCTCGTGATTTTAGGTTCCCCCCCTTCTGTTTTATCCATCCCATGATTTATTAATTTCTTAGATGTTACCTCTTGCGTGAAGCCACAAGGCACCTTCTTTTCCCTCTTCCTCAGATCGTCGAAGTAATTCATTTTTGTTAGAGACGGACTGGTATTTTCTGGCTCAGGAGGAACAGCACCTTTCATTCTCTCCCATCCTTGTCCCCCAGTTTTTTTTTCTTTGAGCGACAGTCTAATTACCCCCGCGCATATAGTGAGTGTCATTCCTTTGACTCTTTTTCCCGCCCCTTTATACAGCCCAAATCTTCCGTCGCCCCTCCCCCTTTGCCTCCCAGGCTCCCTCCAAAACGTACAGCATGCTGATTCAATCTTTTCGTACATTGGCGCACTCGTAGGGCCTTTTTTATTTTCGTCCTTTCTGGTGGTTTTCCTTAATACTACATCGAGAGAACATCCTAACTTCTTTTCGGCGACGGCCTGGTGTGGCCTGGATGGTGTTCGCGGCCCCCTTCACAACAGGGAATCCCCCTTCCTTTTCCCCCCCCTCCGTCTGGGTACTTCGCGCCAAGCAACCTAGACTCCGCCAAACTGCCTCTATAGATCCTTGTTTTGTTGGTGATTTTTTTTTTTTTCGCTTGCGCAGGGGTCGCGAAATCTTTTTTCTTTTGATTCCCGTACTCCTTTTAGTAAGTGCTACCCCTCCCTTTTGGGACGAGGTCAGGTTGCGTTTTTTTGCCGCCAGGCCCAGCCACCCTCCCGTTTCGCCGCAACACGCCGACGGGAGCTTTTCCTTTCTTCCCTTTCTCTCTTTTTTTCTAGTCTGGCTCCGCTTCCAAACCCCGGCACCTGCTCTCTCACGGCCTCTCAGTGCCATTCTTTAGTGGAGAGACCCTCTTTTTTCCCCCTTCACTCCCAAAATCCATTTGCTTCTTCCCTCTCTCACTCCCCTTTTTCCCGTCTTAGCCCCGCATGAACCTGTACGAACAGATGTTTTCCCTTATCAGGGGTCTCCTATACCCTTCCCTCAATGACATGTCGAGCTGCGAAACTTTTTTTTTTCCGGAGAGAAACCCTTTCTCCTCCCCGGTTTTTTCCCCCTGACCTGGTGTTTGACCTCCCCTTGGGTTTTGCCCCCATTGAGCGACCTCTAGCTGGGCGGTACCGGCTCCCTCCACCGCGTGTTTGATCGGATCGAGTCCCGCGGAGTAGTCCCTGTTGTTCACCCACCTGCTATTTTGGCCAACATGTCCTCCTGACAGGACTCAGCATATCTTCGGATAACTCTTCCGACTTCCCTTTTTTCCCCCCCCCCTCCTAAAATTTTGAACTGCGTCTCTTCTGAACTGGCTGGTTCCCCCTCGTCCGTTTTCCGTCCTCGTCTCACAAAACCTGCCTTTTTGATTAGAGGACCAACAGATAGGGACCACACGGAGCGCAGGTAAGGGTACTTTTTTTTCACTTTCCTCCACGTCTGAAGTTCTCCTTTTTTTCTCATTTTCTTGTCCTTTTCCCTCCTTTCAACAACCATATTTTACCTCTTGGAGCGGAAGTCCTAACAATTATTGGGCTCCATCAGGCATGGCACACCTGCTTTTTCTTTTCAGCGAGCCCTCCTTTTTCTTTTTTTTTTCTCAAGGGTCTCTTCCTCTAGGCCAGTTTGATGAGGGCCCTTAAGCACGACAGACACTTCCCGTTCTCTGGTTTTTTTTCTCCTATTTTGTCCATAGTTACTCCATTGGTCCTCCTCCCTGAAATTTCTTTTCCCTCCTCTAAAAGTTCTGGATGGAGACTGGGAGTGATTTGCCTTATCTCCCTCGTTTTTGACTTGATTGCGGATTTCCGCATTCTTCTCTCTTGATCTTATTCTCTCTGAGGAGTTGAGATGAGAATTTTTGGTTCTTACCGGGTCCCCGCTACGAGGTCCCCCCCCTAACCCTCTCCTGTTGTGACAACTTTCATGAGGCTTGGTCTTCGGTTGGTTTTTTTTGTTTGACAGCGAGCACTACTCTTTGATTGTGGTCGCCTCTTTCCGGCAAGCTTCCGCGTCGCAGCTACCTCTTTTCTCTATATGACCCTATAGATTTTTGGTTGGGTTGCCGCTCTGTTACCTTGTCTCCCGCTGTCCCCCAAGACCCCCTCTTCTGTATCCTCCCCCCTTTAGTTGATACGCTGCGGGAGAGTTGTTTTTGAGTGACTGTGGGGATTTACTTTTCTCACACCGCACAGCGGTTTCTGTTTTTCTGCGCTTTATTTCTGTTTTTTCTCTCTTTAAACAATGGCTCCAGGTCCAAGATCCCATTCTGCCTGCCCTTTCGTTGTTTATTTCGTGCCGCACCCTTTTTTCCTTACCCTACCATCCTCCCTCGAGCGGAGTCTGGCGCGGCTTAGATTGAGCAGATTTGGGATTTTTTTCCTTCTTTTTCGAACACCATGGTTATGTGTATTTGTCTTTCGTATATCTGATGAGTCGAAGCCTTCGATTACCACACCTCCCGTCCACATAGCCCGTGCGTTCTCTTTGCCGGACTTATTTCCCCCCTCTTATATATGGCGTTCCGGCGTAATGATGTATCGCTAGAACCGTATACTGCGTTGTCTAATCTCTTCTCGCTTGCTTTTTGGTCCCTTGCGCCTTGTGATCTCTCCCCCAGACTCTAAACCCCCCCCTTTTACTGCCCATCCGTTGGAACTGACTCAGCGCGATGTCAGGTTCCCACAACCGCTTTCTTTTCCCACTCTGCTGCAAACAGCAGTTAATGTTTTTTTTTGTTCCTTTTTTCTAAATGCCCCGCTAGGCCCGAAAACGGCCTCCAGTTTTTTTCCCCTTTTTCAGGATGCTCTCTTCTCTCCCGTCGAACTCCGGACAGATTTCCTTGGTGAGATCCCTACTGAGGCGGCCCCCTTTCCTTCCCCCCTACCGGACCCGCGGGATGAAGCGCCGTCAAACCTCCGGCTCTATTTCTCCTTTCTGAGTCCCAAACCTGATTAGCGAGAACAATTCAGACACAGTTCAGCGCGTCAAGGTAGTTTTTTTTTCCCCCACTCTCAGTTCCGTTACTCTCTTCCCCAACCCCTCCCCTTCCAGTAGATCCTAAGTTATCCCTTTTCCTGGCAGAACTTGGAGATAACTTCTGGGCTCTAGACCTTTTTCGTTTTTTTGGGGATTGTCGTAGTTTTTTGAACACTAGTTTTCGCTTTGATCGTTGACGTCGACGCCCATTTCTTCCCTTTTTGTGTCCCGCTTGGGGCAATCTTAGATGATTACGCCTTTGCTCGACGACTCGCACATCGTCAGGTTTATTTTCCCGCTTGGTTTATTGCAGCCTTGAACCAATTTGCGCACGGGCGGTTGATCTAACCCCCCCTTCCTTGTCACTCTGGCTTCGTTCGTTAGAGAGATGGAAATCCAGTGGACAGTGGACCCAGCTTTCTTTTTCTAGTTGGACCTCCGCTTCTTTCTTCCATGAATTTTTCACGACTCCACCCCCCCCAACCATGATTTAGGTTGCGTTCACGAGTTGACTTGCGCCCTCGTCATGTCCCACCGCGCCGTTCCCTGCCGCCCCGCTGCATGCCGTCAGCAGCCGCCACTTTGGTCCTTTTTTTTCGACGGCACGTAAGATTTTTCCGATTTGTTTTTCCCCCCCCCCACCCCCCCGTTTGGGGGGCTTCGCACGCGGCCCGGTGCATTACTTCCTTTTTTCTTCCATAGTTCTTTAACCCCAGTATCTTGATTCAACACCCAAGTTCGAGATATTGAGGAAACGCCGTTTGCCCCTTCTCTCTGTTCACTGGTTGTCTGTGTTGTAGATTTTGTCCTAGACTCTCCTCCTTAATATCTAGCGACCCTTCACGTCAATTACAACCTCTTATGAACAACATCCCCCCTCTCTTCCCCGGTCCCTTCTCAGCCCCGCGCCCTATCGGGATGAGGTGAGGCTCCCCCCCCTGTTTTAGTTTCTTACGGCAGCCATTCCACAGGGCCATTATGAAAAGTACCGGCATGGTGGTAGAGGATTCTTCCCCCGTTGATGCCCCCGGGCGTCATCACCATTTTTCCCCCCCCTCTCTAGGTTTTTTATCCCGCCAACTCAGAGGAATTACGGTGAATTTCGCGGCTCCCCCTCTTCTTTTCCTTTTGCCGGTCCCGGTCCCCCGGTAGACGCCGGATTTCTCTGAAACTCCCCCCACCCTCTCCCTTTCAACTTCGACCGCATCCTCTTTCTAGAAGATCCCCCGGCGATGCTAACGGAACAGTTGCTCCCCCTTCCTCTCCACGACTTTCCCCTCCTCGTGCAGATTCTCGACCTCGCTTGTCAGGCCAGCCTTCTTAACCCCTTTCGGTTATAGAATGACAGTCTCATGTTTCTCGAGTACTCGTCAGTAGGGGAGCAAGGGCCACAGTTGTGTTTTGTACCAGTCTCCTCCTCCCCTCATTCCATTCCCCCGTCTCGTCAGCTCGTTTTTTCGCCTGATGAGTTTTTCCTCTTAACCTTATTCCCCCCCTTCGGGCAACTTCCCCCCTCCCCCGCTGGACTTTCTGTGCCATTCTTTTCTGAAGTGTCTTTCCCAATAAGTCTCCACATGAGAGCTTTTTTATTACCGTGGAGCTTCGCCCGACCGAGTGATTCTTAGGGTTTTCCTTCCCCCTTCTCTCTTACCAACGTTATAGACGGCTTTTCCTCTTAAACCTTGTTTTTTCCTTTTTTTTCGGTTTCGATTTCCCTTCGTGTTTTAACAATTAAACCGTTTTTTTTCGCCCAGCTGCCCCTTTTTTTCCTTCATGTCCCTTTTTTCCCTTTTCTGACATCTTCTCATTTTTTTTTGCAACGGAAGTCCCTTTTTCCATGTAATCAAACAACACCGAACCGTTGGTTTTTTTTGCCCTATGACAGTAAGATTATCTCCCTCTTGCGGGTTTGCATTGATTGGCAACTCGGTTACCTATGTTATTCATCGTATTCACTCTCGAAGTTGGCTCTATGGAGTCTGTAGACTGTTTTTCCCTTTTCTACCGATTTGTTTTCGTTGTTGAATTTCTTTGTAGCGCTCCGTTTCCCTGTTTTTCCAAAATTCCTGATGCAATGATATTTGAGCTGGTCTTTCCTATGTCCCTCCAGTTGTCTATCCGCGCGAGCCTGGCTCGAGGTCGGCTCTGTGAAGCTTTAGGTGGCCCTGTGTTTTTTTTTTTCTTCCCATTCCTTTTTTTTAAATGCAGACCGCCATCTTTCCCTCTTCGTCCTGTTGCGTCCACAGTAACTTTAAGCAGCTTTTTTAGAAGTTTCCGACCTGCTATCCGTCCTCCCCCATTGCTTTGCGAGGAGACACCTGTATTCCCTTTTTCTTTTTTTTTCCCCCCGGCCGTTCGGAAACTCGTGGCGGGCTTCTCGGCAGTAGTACGGTGCCTCTTTTTTCTTTTTCCTGTCTCCCCGAACATCACAATCTAGAGAACGACTCCCCCCCCCCATTAGGTCTTTTTCTCTAAGGACGTTGGAATTGTGCGATGCCACGAGTACTCCCCCCTCCCCCCCGGTTTCTACCATTCTTTTGCCCCAAGAGTTTTTTTTTCCCTGGCGGGGCCAAGTTTCCCCCTTTTGATAACCTGCTCCAAGAAGAGATATTTACGGCCCGAGCGTTTCATATCTATACTCATGTTCTTTTTCTTTCTCGCTTATTGTCGCAGGGCGCGCAAATATCTTGGTTAACCCTCTTGAGAGGAAGTTTTTCCCCCTACGAATTTTGGACACAACCTTTCTTCCCTTGTTTTTTTGTGCCGCTGTCTTTCCATGCGCCCCCCCCTTTTTTTTTACCACTCGCCCCCCCTGAAGTCAAGATATAGATGGTCGATGAACACCAACCCCCTTGCTACCGTTGCTTACTCACTTCTCATCGTGAGTGTAACGCCCCCTTGCCCCTAGACTTGACCCGCATCCAATTGAAGCATGCCTTTCTCCCCTTCTCCCAGGCCTTCGTTTTTGAACTCTACGCCCCAGACCTCTGTGCCACTCTTTTTGATTTTTTCCTCACCTTCATGGCCTGCTTTAGCCTAAAGTTTTTTTTTTTTGCTTCACCCCTACCCCAGTCAGTTTTTCCCCCCTCTTCCCTTCCTGTGTTTTTCCCCCTTTTAGCATCCGTGCCCCAGGCCCCCCTTTAGACTGTACATTTGGAGGCAATCAAAATTTTTATCCCTTTCAGTACTGATTCCTCTTCTTCAGAGTCCGTGTTCCCTTTTCACCTGCCATCTCAGCTATGGACTGTAACATCGTTCTTCCGTTTCAACTGTCCCCTTCCCCTCCCGCCTCTTTTACTTCCCCCCCTGCGCGAGCTGCCCTCTTTTTGGTCACCCAAGAATTTTGAAGTGGTGACAGACCTCTAGATCCGTTTCGGACCTGAAACCCCCTCCTCTTTCTTTTCGTTTCTCCCCCCCCCAGTCCTCCCTGCCCTTGTAAGGGATGTAGTTCATTGTCGAGCCAAGTCCTCGTCTGATCTGTATTACGGAACAATTTCGTTTTATGTCCTCAACCTCAGTGGGAGTGAATTCCCTATCTCCAGATTTCGACTTTAATTTGCTCCGCAAATGACGGGCAATCGATCTTTCGCTCCAATTTCTCTCCTTTCTCCCTCCACTCTTCTTCTTGCGCTTGATAGTTATTTTGTCACCAACTCTACCCCTTTTCGGCCTCCGACCTTTTGGATAATTGGAGAAAGACCTTCCTCCAAGGTCTTTCCCCTCTTTTTCCCCCAATTCTCCCTTCTCTGTGGATGGAAGTGGACCAATTTGGGAAAGGTTTTTTTTTCTCCAAAATCCGCATTTCTAGCTGCGGATAATGAAGCTCTGGGGCTCCTATTTTGTATTTTAGCTGTTGGTCTTTCTTCCTTCCCCCCTCTTCAGTCCCGACTTTTTTTTTTTTTTCCCTGGCTCTACGATCCACCGAACCAGTTCTCCTTTCCCATCAGCTTGTCCCGGGCGTCATCTGTCTAGGTTTTTCCTCTCTGTTTTTCTTCTCGTTGTACGAATCTCGGCGTTTTTTTCGATGTTTATGACTTCTGAAGATACAGAGTTATGATCTTTCCCCCTCCCCCCTCTCTCTTTCTCCGGCTTCCCGTCGCGGTGTTCAGTTTTTGTTTTTTACAGTGATGATTTTCGGAAAAGTGACCCCTCTGGGGTTTCCTCCCTCCTCCGTTTTTCCCCTCATTTCCTGGCTAGCGGAGGATGATAGTTTTAGGTCGACACAGATCCCAGCATGATGTCCCCCGTGCGATTATGGGACAATTAGAGGCTCTTTTTCCCCCTCAGAGAGAACGACCCGTCCTGCGACGGGGACAAATTCCTCTCGCTTTTTCTCGAATCTAACCGTTTTTTTCTTCCTTCCATCACCTACATCCCGATGGGCTCAATATGTTTTTGGGGAGGGGTTTTTGCTGGTGTGTTAAGTCCCCACCCTTCCTTTCTTCTCTTATGCGTGTCCTTCCTTCTAGGCGGGACCGCTTCGTCTTCACTAGCGAACCAGGGGCCACCCCTGAGATTTTCCCTCGTCTGGATTTTCCGCCGGCGTCAATCTAGCTGTCCCTCTTCCTTTTACTTCCCCTTTTCCCCCTCTTGGCTGTGGCGCTTTTTTCTAGAATAGGAGTTCTCAATTTACGGGAATTGACGTTCTTTCGCGAAGTTTCCCTTCTTCCTTGCTCTCTTTTCCCCCCCCCACCAGCCTCGAAAGCACCGCTCGCCAAAGATCCCCTCCTCTGAGTTCTTGTGAGCTTGCTTTGTGCCTTGGACGGCCTTTTGCTTGAACCTCTTTCTCTTTTGCCCCTTCCCCCCCCTCTCTCCCCCTCCTCTGCCTCCGTGGTCTCAGTTATGCATTCCAACTCCATTGGTTCCCGATTTTTTTCCCCTTTTCCAGGAGATTTTCCTCAATTTTCCTCTTTCCCCCTACCCTTTACGACGGGTTTCTGGTGAATCTCCTCGGGAGTTTATTCAATACAGGCCAATAGAGAGCTTCCCTTTTCGCCTTCATGGATCTTTCCCTTCTAGCAGCTCTTTTCTCTGCCTTATTTTTTCCCCCTCCCCTCGGGACCCAACCAGCGCCCCCTTCCATGAGATAATTAATTCCGGGAGTCACTACTCTAAAAAACCACGCCCCCTTCGTCGTCCTTTCGACCCTGATTTCCCCCTTCCTTCTCTTTCCTCTTTTTTGGTTTTCTCTTCTTTCCCTTCCCTTCGATTTCTTTCTCGTTTTTTGGACTCCTCCGTCGAGGTCTTAAGACAGAATGTTCCTGATCCTTTTCTTTGGTTTGTTTTTTCAAGAAACATCTCCTCCTTTATCCCTTTTGAACTTCTCCCTCCCCCCCTGCTCTCGGCCCCCCCCCCCATTTCAGTGGGTCCGGTCTTGTAAAATGTCCCTTTGCTCTTCTTAACTCCACCTTTCCCCTTTGTACGTCTCTCTTCTCCCTCTCGGCTCCTCCTCTCACACTTTGATGGTATGCCCAATGTTTGGTTATTCGGAAGTAGGCAATTTCGCAAACTTCATTCCTTTTTTATGTTTTTGCCTTTTTACGCTCCTCAGTTTGTACCCAGTCTTCCTTCATAACCTAGAGCCCCTCCCTTGCCATTTGACCGTGTGGCGAGCTGGTCCTTCAGTTTTTTTCTCCCTCCGATCCAGACTACTTTTCCCTCTCCTTCCTTACGAGATTTGTCGAGGTCCTTATCGAGCATCCTCCTGGTTCCCCCCGATCTCTTTCCTCCCCGAGGAGCCCTCCCTTCTTCTTTCAACTCCGCTGTTGAAAGTCCTTTTTGTTTAGATCGTTTTCAACCGACTCATCCGCATCACTCCGAAGACCCCTTCCCCTTTTTTCGCCCAATCCCTCCCCCCTCACTCCAGATCTCCATACTCCGATAGTTCACCGCGCCCCTCCTTTCCTTTCGGTCCCTCCCCCCCCCCCATTTTTCTTTCTCTCTCAAAGCTCTCCGGGAGATATTGTGCCCCTGCGCCGAGTGGTTTTTCAGTTCCAGATGGCTACCACCCAATTCCCCCCAGAGATTCTTTTTGCTTTCCTGTTAACTTTTCCTCTCCCTCCTCCTTAAGCTTTTTGGACCGGCAGTTCTTCGATGTTTCATAACGTCCCATATTTTCTTTTTTTGGAATCTTCAGTCTTATGACGCGTGCGCCGCCCCGCCCCCCCAAAATTCAGCGTCTCCAGTTTTTCCTCCTCTCCCCATCGTTTCCTTCGCTTCCTTCCTACGTTGTAAATCCTTTTTTCCCAAATTCGAGCTAAACGATCCGCTTTCCCGATTCTTTGAGCCTTCCTTTTTTCACGCAGCACCTGCGACCATGTAGAATTCCCCGTGCCCCGTCCTTCTCTTCCTCCAGATTTCCCTTTTTTTTTTCCCAGTTTCTTTTCCTTCCCCTTTAACGTCCTGAATGCTGCTCCCCCCGCGTTGCAGCCTTCAGACACGATTCGAATAGCATGGCAGACGTGTGGCTTCCCCTAACGCCGCCCCCCCCCCTTTTCCCAAACTTCTTTCCCTTCAATCCCCCTCTTCCTTTTTTTTTTCTTGGACATTCCCCCTTTCCCTTTTCCCCTATGTGTTTCTTCCCCCCCATAGGAGCACCCGAGGCGGTTAGTAGTCCGGTTTGGTGCGCTGCCCGAATCAGCTCCACTGCTAGCGTACTTCTTGTGTTCCCGTTTTTTCTGAACCGTATACCTTTCCTTTTTCTCTACACCCCTTCCTCATGTTGCCGGCTCATAAGTCTTTTGCTTGATCGAGACTTTTCTCTGGATCGGACTTTTCGTTCCCCCCCCTTTTGGATTCTTCCCCTCACTTCTACCTTCTAGACCTGGAAGGTGCCCATCCCTGCCCCGGCGCGTTTGTTGGCCCTAGCGTCAGTCTAGTGACTTTCTTTTTTCCTTTCTGCGCTTTTTTTCCTCTCGCGGACCTTTCTAGCCGCCTCGGAAGTTGCTCACCTTTCTTTATTCCTGTCTGGTGAAGTTTCTCTCTCTTCTAGCCTTGTTTTCCGATGACTTCTGAGTTTACAACGAGCGGTCCCTTCCGTCTCGTTGACTGTTTCCCTGCAGCGTCTTGAGAGCCTTATGGCTAACACATAACGGTGTCAAGTTCCGTTCCTTCCCTTTTTTTGTTTTGTGTGAGTCTTTCCAATTTCTCCCTTCCCCTCTCCGTATGCATTTGCATTGGCGCCAACGATCTCCCACACACTTTTTTTTCGTAAAGCCGGTGTAGATAGCCCTAACGGCTTCTGACTCTTCTCCCGCTCTTTTGTTGCTGCTTTCCTTTGTGGCTACAGGTAGGTTTTAGATCTATCGAAAGGGGTGATTTTCAGATGTAAGTCAGTGCTCCGGGGAATCGTATTTGATATTTCTCTAGTAATGTCCCCCCAATTAGTATCTTTTGGCGGTCGTACAGGAAGAGTTGTGTTTCATTGAGCGGGACCCCTAGATTGCAAAACTTTCCATAGAGGTTGCACCCTGGGGGGTGTTATCCCCCCGTTTCTCTCAAAGCTGCGGGACGTTTCTCTTTCCGCAACTGGCCCTCACTGCGCCAACATGCTTTTGGTTCCCCCGAACCCCCCAACCAACCCCATTCTTTTGGGTGTCCCCCTTCTGGACCGCCTCTATCTTCCCCTTTTTTTTTCGACCAGATGTGGTACGCATTGGCACGTTTTCTTTCGCAATTTTAGGGCGAGGACTTTTCTCCCTCCCCCCCTCCTTCTGGTCACTGCCTGTTGCCTGTTTGCTCTTTTTTATGTAAAGCGCACGGACTCCCAGATCTTTTTTTTTTAATTTTTATCCGATTTTGATTTCTCTTATGACCCCCCCCGCGTGACCCCTCTTATTTAGTTTCCTTTTTTCACGTGGAAAAGATGAGTTCTCCCCTGCGAACTTTGCTTGAACTTCATCCCCCAGGGAAACGGTCTCTTTTAGCTTTACTGCGGTTCTCCCTCTTTTCCTCAACCGTAACCAGGCGTTTTGCCATTCATGGTGGAGAGTTAATTGGCAAGTCGTCATTTCGATTTCCGGTGTTTAAGCCCTATTGTCCCGCTCAAACCCACGCCCCCCCCCCTGGTGTACTCTCGTTCTCCGCTTTCTTTGTCGCAAGTTTGACGCTCTCGGACCTTTTCAGTACACTTGAGGCGCCTTGATTATTCTAGGTTACTCTACTTGTTTTTTCCCCCTATCCTGTGCTTGGCCCCCCGCGAAGCTCGGCAGAGTCGACAATTCCGTTCGGAGAACGTCAGCGACTTTTTTCCTGCATCCAGTCTTATTGACCTGAAAAATGGGCTCTCTTTTCCGCCGGGCTGGTCCTTTTCCTTCTTCGGATGTGCACGCGCTTTTCCTCCCTCAAAAAAGATTGGGTTCGCTGGCCCTGCAAATCTCGTACGTAGTTCCCCCCTCTCCTGGTAAGGCGCTTTTCTTCACTGTCGTCAGCTTACACGGTTTCGGCTCCGAAGATTGTCTTCCACCCCATATTCGGACTTAAACTCCTTTCGGACCCTCTCCCCTTGATTCCTTTTATGGCTTTTTCACCCCGATCGACCCCTACACATTGGGAAATTATTCCAGGATGATTAGACGGTGAGACCCGTCCCGTTGATTGTTGATAGCTTTATTTTTTTTTTTCTTTTTTGTCCACCCCACCTTCCGCACCGAAGCAGCCCTCTCTCTGGGCTATTTGAAAAAATCTCAAAGACAGGGGATGGACATTTCAAGTCCCTCCCTGTCGTGATTGTCCGTGGATTTTTCTTTTTCGGCTTTTTTTTCTGGTGAGCCATTCTGCTCCCTGCGTTGGTCATGGACGAACGTCGGAAGCTATGGAGATGAAGGAGGAGCGTGGGATTCTGATAAGTTCTCTTTCCTTTCTTGTTTCAACCCTCCCCTCGAAGATGCCGCTGCTGGAGCGGCCGGGCGGTTGATCCGTCCTTGGGAGGAAGAGGCGGAGGAGATCGTAAGCTTGCACTTCCTCTTTCCCCTCTGATTGTTTGATTTTCCTTCTGACGTTTTCCCGGTCCGGAAAATGGCGCGCGCGCGCTGCTCTCATTCAGAAAGCTTAGGGTCAATCCCTGCCTTGTTGTTTTTTTTTGTTTTGTTTTCGCGTCCGGCGTCTTGGGCCCTGCCAAAAGACAACGATCGGTTATGATTCTCCCTATCGCCTGCTTCCCCCGGTCCTTGAGTTTGTTTTGCGCTGCTGCGGCCGACGGGCCGCGTCTCCAGCAAGTGCGCTTCGTATATGGATCTCGGTCTTTTTTGAAACGCCTTCCCCTCTGCCTTTGGTGTCCCCCCCATATCTTCTCGCGGTCTGGCGATCGAGCGAAACCAGGTGGGGCTAGCATAACATGACTGGGCCTTCTTGTCATTCGGTACCTTCTATTTTTCCGATCCTGCCGGGTGAGCGTGGCTAGTCGTCAAACACACTGGAAGGGAGTCGTTTTTCCTGGGCGTCGTCTTTCTCTTCTGCACGCCTTCTATTAACACCGACCGGCTCCAGACCAATGCGGGCGTTTCTGAGAGCCGGCGTTGAAAGGAAGAGTGCTTGTATGACCTTTCCTTTCCCGAGCGGCTTTGTTTTTTTCCCTCGGACGTCCTTCTGGATACGCCGACGGAGAAGCGGCGACGGAGAAGTTAGAGTCCGCCCCGTCCCCCCCTCTTTCCCAACAGTTCTCCCCTCTTCCTGGTACTCTTGGAACGGCTTTCTGTGCTGCTCTCGCGCGTGCTGTGGTCCCATTGACGCTGCGCTGACACGCTGGCGCGCCCCAAGGAAAAAGAAGCACCGCAAGCTTCGGTTTTTGCCAGCGTTTCTCCCTCCGCGTCTGGTGGCATTCCACACTTTTTTTTCTCCCCCGGCCTCAGGGTCCTGATTGGGTCCCCTTAGTCTGCTATGCGGCAAGCAGCGATACGACTCTGACAGATAGTAAGTTTGTGAATCACTCCGTTCTCCCCCCAAGTGTTATTTGACCCTCTTCCACCTTGTTGGATTTCCTGTCCCAGGCGATCGGCCCGCGAGTTCAACCGTCTTCGCGCTTAATGAGTTTACTCAAAGTCTCCCCCCCTAGTTCCAACTGCGTCCCCTTTCTCTTTCCCTCTTTAATCGTAAACGACCTCTCGTTCCTTTCCCCTTGAGGAATACTCATCCCCCCCCCACACCCGTCGAGAACTCAGAAGTA
>Ga0179593_1628218_pt1 | contig 36459 bp, 32 predicted proteins | sample CZODoug2_1_08_16_FD_185931 | JGI IMG/M metagenome (GOLD analysis project Ga0179593, IMG submission 185931) | Vadose zone soil fungal communities from Angelo Coast Range Reserve, California, USA - CZODoug2_1_08_16fungal (PacBio error correction) | ecosystem: Environmental > Terrestrial > Soil >... | reverse complement strand
TTGGGTTTTGGGTCCCGTTGTTTTTTTTTTTGGGTTTTTGTTTGTTTTTTTTTTTTTTTTTTCTTTGTGGTCTTTTTTTGGGGTTCTTTTTGTTTCACCGTTGGGCTTTTTTGTTTCTGTGTGGGTTTTTGTGCTTATGCCTCAACAAGCTCTCTCTCTCCGCAAAGTTTTTTTTTTTAGCTTCTCCTTGGCCTAGTATGGGTCGCCCCTTCTCCGAGCGGCGAGCGTCTCAACTTTTTTTTCCCTTTTTTTATTTGAGACTTTTCCTCGATATTTTCTTTTTCAGGAGATTTCCCCATTCATTTGTGCGCTGTAACTCTTCTTGAAGTGTTCCCTCCTTGGGTCTTGAACCTCCTTTTTGGGCTCGCCACCTGTTTCCCCGCTTTCCTTTTATTGACGGTCTGCTCTTTCTTTCCCTCATTCCTTCTCCACCGTGACAACCAGGAATCTCGTCAGTTTGGGCATCGGCAGAGGTGTCGGAAACCTTTTCCTGTTGTTTTCGCACAATCCTTTCAGGATTTTAGAGTCCCCTTCTGACCTCGACCCCCCATCCGTCTCGTTGATATGCTCTTCGGTTCTGTTTCGTCCAGCGCTTTTTGATCATTTCGTTGGCGTCCTCGTTTCCAGCTTTTCCTCTGCAACGATAACCTGCTGGACTCCGGTTTGCGTAGATTTGATCATGCCTTTCCCCCCCTCTAGCATCTACCTCTTTCCCGAGTTCCCCTCTTGGTATCGCGGTTTGCGTTGCTGCCGCTGTTAGCCCCTCCGTTTTGGTTGCTCGACGGGCGGAACCAGTTTTGTTGCATTTTCATGGCACGCTCAGCCCCCTGTTTTCTGAAGAATCCCCTTTTCGCGAGCCATTAGTTTTTCGTCTCCCCTATTCTAAGACCCCTTTTCTGCCATACCTGTCTTTCCTTGCCAGTCCCCCCTACACCAACTGTTCTTGTTCTTTCCTTGACCAGAAGACAACCTGACATTCCCTTTCTAGGATAGTCATCTCCGGTCGCGCCTTTTTTCTTTAGGTAGCTTTTTTTCCTCCTAGCAATCCTTATTCGCATTCCCATGGTAAACTGCTTCTTTCTTTTTTTTTCTTTTTGCTCCGGCTTGCATCTATAGTTCTTTTCCCGTGCAGCCTGAGCCCCCCCCTCGAATAATTTTTTCGTCCCCGGGTCCAATCAAGACCCCCCCCAGCTTTTCTCTTGCCTCACCCTTCCCCAACATATTTTTCTTTTTTAGGTATTGGATATGGACTGTTGGGGCCAGCCCTTCTTCATGATTTTCTGATGGGGCTTGTCTTTTTTTATTCAGGGTCTTTGATACTTTTTTTAGGATTCCTTGTCTCGCAGTCTCAACGCCCGTCTCATTTTTCGCAGAGTCCTCATCTCCCAGGGTCTCTGAGTTTGTTTTGGATTCCCAGGCGAAACGGTCCTTTGACATCACACAAAAACTCCTTACATCTTCCGATAAGTTTTCGGAGCTCTGCTCGTTGGGCTCTATTATATTCCTGGCGACAATACTTTCTAGTGATTTGTCCAGGAAAGGCCTCTTACCATTTCCGCCTCATCCCTGCCCCTTTGAGGTTTTTACTTGAGTTGGTCCCCCACTTGCCGCCGTGCTTTCTCGAGCACCCCCCCCCCCCTCCTTCTGGCAGATTCCCCCTGGGAATTTTTCGTGGTAGTCCCATTGGATCTGATTTTTGTTTGGTTGTTGAGATATCCCCCACTTTTCTTTTAATACGCGATGACCCCCTCCCGAACGTTCTTCATATGCCTCTGAGTCTGGCTTCTTCGGAAATCACCCCAACAATAACTTTGATTTCTCCCTTTCGGGTTTCCCCTTCTTTCCAGGAGTCGGCATTCTGTATGATCTAACGTGATGCCGGCGCAGGAATTTCAGAACCCCCCCCCTTGCTGGCGCTCGCCTCCTTATGTCGTCTAGTGTTTCTCTGCAAGTACGTTTCCCCCTCTTTTTTGGAATAACCAGTCCTTCAATTTGTTTCCTTTTTTTTCTCCGAGGTCTCCCGATTAGCAATACCTACCCCATTTCTACTGTTCTCGAACTTCCCCTAGTCCCCGACCTACCCAGTGCCTTCATTTTTTAGTCTACACCCTTCCATCCTCCCAGAAGGGGCGCTGCTCGAGAACAGTTTTCAGCGATTCTATGTCCCGCACGCCCCCCCTTCTCGACCGTTCTTTAAAGTTTTCTTTTTGTTGGTGTCGATAGTGCTTGGAGTACGACCAGCCCAAACCAATCAGATCTGGTTTCCTCAGGATTTTAACTTTCCCAGAAAAGGTCTCCTATGCACATCCCCATTGTTTTTTTTTGGGTCGTACAGTACCCCTCCGTTCCCCTCAAACTCCCCCCTGAGATCTTCCATCCGCTACTTGTTGGTTTTGATGTTTGAATGAGATTTCAGATTTTCGTGAGTCCTTTTTCAGGATAATCCCCGAGATTGTCAGTGGTTCTTCAGGCGTTGGCCTTCGGGCCCCGCCTTCAAGGAAATTCCTTGGTGTACTGGTAGGGTGTCTTTTTTTTCTGATAGTGATCTAGGGACCGCGAGGGTTTTCCTTCTCTGGGGTTCAGCGTGCTCCCCCTCTGTAGAATTCTTTTTCTTTAACACGTTCTCAGGGTTTCTTGTCGCCTTGGGCCTTCCCCGTGCCCTGTGACCCCCGGATTTTTCGAGCTTCTTGCTGCTCGCGGTTTTTCCGCCACAGTTCTCAATGTTCCTTCGATGGTCTCATCTCTCCCCATTCGATCTGGCACACTCCCAAGCATTCCTTCACCTTCCTTCCCCGGCCTGTGAAGTTGGCCTTGGCCGAATCCGATCGTAGGTTTCCCCTTGGGTCAAGAATTTTCCTTCTCCCTTAAAAGTTTTCCAGACCCTCTTGCCTTATACTTTATCCACGAAAGACTCCTCTTCTTCCTTTGACCTAGTCCCCCTTTTTTGCGTCCCCTCTTCTTTCTTACTAGCAGCTTCTATTGTGGTTAGACCCCTAATGCAACTCCCTTTTTTTTTTTTCTCCAGAAACCCTCTTTTAACCAGCCGTTACGACTTTCCCCAAAACCCCCTTTATTCGACGATGTATAGTTATTAAGAATCCCTTATGTCCCTGCCTCTCGGATGTACGAACCCCCTTCTCCCTCCAACTTTCCTCTTCCGGGACGGGATTTATCTTTCTCCCCACCTCGACGATCTTATGGGCTGTAGTTTCTTCCCCCGAATATATCTCTTGCGGTTCGATCGTCCCATCTGCCTGCAGGTTCCTTCGCGCCGTCCTCGTTCGTTTCAGGTGCCCCCCTCAAACCACGACCAATTTTCTCCGGGACTTTTACTAGGTTTTTTTCCTTCCCCCTACGCTGTTTTTCGAGATCTTCGCCTACTTTTTGCAGGTTCTTTAGCCGCCCTTCCAGTCGCGTCTGTTTGCCCCGTCGGCCTCCTTTCCCGGGGAAGGCCCTCTCTGGCCTGTTCCCTCCGTTTCTCTTCGGTAAGATCTTCCGCATGGCAATTTTTCGGAAACCTTTTCTTTCTTTTCATCCTAATCCCTTGACTCTCGATTTTTTACCAACCTTTTCCCCTGAATGTCCCTAAGGGCAAAGATCCCAGTCCCAATTAAAAACACCCGAAAAAATTGGCATCCAAAAGCAAACGCTTCCCCCCCCTCTTAAAAACTTTTCTGGTAATCCTTTTATAAAGTTCTCCCCCTCGGAGTTTTTCCCCTGTCATAATCTCCGGTATCCTCCCTTTCTTCCCTTTTCGCCGCTGAGAGTTTCCCCCAGGCAGCCCGCCGTCCAGCTTAAAGCGTCCCCCCAATGCATGCGTTGCAACCCACATGAAGTGTTTAAAGCCCCTTTCTTCCCCCCCTCGACGCCCCCCCTTTTTTTTTTCGACTTTCATCCTGATGTTGAGCTTCCTCGATCGCGTCCGTTGACGTCAGAATTCAGTTTTGTGCGGACAAGATTCCCTTCTTTCTCGCGGTTTTTTTTTTCTGATAAGTGCTCGGTTCGCGCGTCCTCGATTCTTGATCAGTCGGCTTTTTTTGCCAAACAAGCCCTTACGCGAGAGTCCCCCTCCTCCCCCCTATGAAAACCCTTTCCTTATTAGTTTTCTTTTTCAATTTCAGAGCTTCTGCGTCAGATTTTTTTCTGTCGAGCCGACAGCGCCGAATTAAAGTATGATTCTGCTTTGGCCTCACGAACCCTCCTTTTTACAAGGTAGACCCCCTGACTTTTTTTCCTTAACTGGTTTTTTGAGTAGAACACCTAACGTAAGGGTCTGAGCTCTTGACCTTTTTTCAAAGTTTCCCTTTAGAGTCTTTCCGGAGGATTTAATTGATATCCCTGCATGTTCCGGTGAACTCTTCCTTTTCCCTCCCTGGCTGCATTTTCCTCTTCCCTCCCCTTAGTCCTTCTAGCTTCACCCCATTGCCCCCCCCCCCTCGCTTCGGAAACTCCATTTGCAGCACGCAGCGTTAAGTATTTTTGAGAGCTCCCCCGATAGCCTTCGATAGAGCTTCGTGAAGTTTTCCTTCCCGCGGTGGCGTTCCCCCCCCATCTTCCAGCCGACTGCGCTGTTCGGACCTGCCGTTGTCCCTCTAGACACCTTCCGTGGACACACCCCCAAACGTGGGCTCCTGGAACCGAAACTCCCCCCCTAAGAATGTCATCCCCCTGGCGCGGATCCAATGCGGCCTTCCTCTTAAGTCCAAATCGACCCTCCTGGACCTCTCTTTAGAGTTTTTTTCAGAAACGACCCTATACCTGTACTTCCCGCTGTTCCTCGACCCACCACAGGCCAATTCCCTTCCAAAGACCTTCTCGTCCTTTAGCTCCTACCACCTGCTCCTCTACGTCGCTGCAACCTCTTAGATCCGACACCCCCCCCTCACTGAATCTTATTATGTGAGAGTGCACCCCCTTGTAGTTTCTTTCTCGCCTGTCTCCTTTCGGCTCAAAGGATGACTGCAGGCAACTCGATTCTCCTTTGTTTTTTTTTTCGGGTTTTAACTCACCCACTCTGTTCACGTACAGATCGGTTCGGGTTAATGTGTATATGACACTGGTCTTTTTTTCGCGGTCTGGCGTTTTTTTTTTCTTTTGGCTTCATTGAGGCCCCCTGGGCGGCAGGTAAGTTTCTGACGACTCTTTTTCTTCCTCTTTTCGAACAGTCGGTATTTTTACCCTTTTTTTTTTAAAAATTCAAAAGCTTTTCGTGAAATTCTTCTTTATCAACATCCTTCGTGTCCCCACTGACCTAAACTTTCCCAAGCTCTTCCATGATGTCTTCAGGAGATGCTCTTCGGAGGTTGATGCAGCTTCCTTTTCCCCCCCCCTAAAGTACGGCCGTAGGACCACCCTAGAACACATCCCTCCGCGACCAATAACACCTTTTTTTTTAAGCCCAACGAATTGTGAAACCCCTTCTTGACAGGGCTGAGGCAACTAGAATTGATTTTCGTCAGCGCGCTCCGACACTTTTAAGACTCCCCTTTTTTTTGAGAGAGATCTCTTCATCTCGCAGGTCTTCACTTTTTTCTGTCATTTAATCTGCCTAATGGTCAGAGACTTTCCTCTGAGTTTTTCGACTTTCGCGGCCCAAAGAAAGAGTTAGGAAACCCCGTTCCTCGCCTTTTTATTTTCTGATTCTTCCTGTTCACTTATCAGGAGTAAATGAATTGACGAAGCTCGCGCTCGCTGTGTCTAAGCTTGATACTCGAATGTTCTTTTTGGGGTTGGTTGCCTTTCAGTTCGGCCCCCATTTTCCCATTTGAGTAAAGAAGCGTTGTTGTTAACGTTCTGTATGATCCCAATAAGCTTTCCCCCCCTCCCGTAAATTTTCGCCCCCCTGCTTTTATAGGTAGACAGCCTGTCATGTCTGCTCCCCCCCCTGAGCCCACATCGAAGGCCCCCCCGAGAGGACCCATCCCAGGTTTCCCCAGACCTTTTCAACGCCTCATCCTTCAGCCCTTCCAATAGTTTTGCGTTCCTTTTTGTCCTCCCCCTTTCCCCGACATATCGTCTGAACCTTCCCGAAGGTCCTGCCTGAACATCCCCTGACGAAACTTCGGCCCCTTCCTTCAATTTTTTTAAATCCTATAAGTCCCCAGGACCAACTGTGTCTCGCTGGGATTCTTTTCTTGTGGAAGAGTCCTTTCCTTTTTTAAGGCAGTCTGGTTTCCATATCATAGGGGACATTTTTTTGTCGGCACTTGGGGATTTCTCTAGGTCTCCCCCTGGAAAGTCCTCCCCTCGTGTAGGCGTTAGGAGGTCATGAGCGACCTAACTTTTTTTCCTTGAATTCTTTCCCACTCTGTATGGGATACGTCCTAACGTCTCGGGGAGGAAACCGTAGGGGGCGGAGCCCTCATGGGCCCCCCAATTAGGGTCTTTCCTGGGGAAACCTTCTCTCAGTCTCCTAACTGCTGATACCGCGCGCGGAAGTTTCCCCTGACACCGTCTCCGAAATCGTAGCTTTTTCTTCTCTCAGATGGAAACAAAGCCTATATAGCCCGGTAAACTTCCTCCCTGCACATTCCCTTTTTTTTCCGGCCTTTGGAACCCTTCTTTTTTTTCCCAATTATCGGCGAAGTTCATCCAAGGTGATCCCTCGTGACTTTAATCCTACGGTTTCTATCAACATATAGCTCTCCCGGGACGATTGCCTCATGTTCCAGCCAACTTGTACCTTTCCCCCGGAATTTTTCCGTCTTCGCCACCCTCCCCAAACTTCTCCTCTGTTCAGGTCCCCTCGTTAAAGCTTCCTTAACGGTTATTTTTTTTTATGCCCCAACCTTTCCCCTACGGACGGTTTTTCCATCCCGATCTTACCATTTCAAGCTTTCCCCCTTCAGCACCTGCGCTTAAGCGTTCATTTTTGGATGTAACTTTCCCCCCACCGTTCCTTTATGGTTGGCAGGACCAATTTTGTGAATGGCCCAGGACGAGGAGCTTTGATCGCAAAACTTCCCCTCACGTTGCCCCCAGATTTGACCGGATTCCACAGAAACTTCTCTACGATACTGTTCAGTATTCATCTATCACCCTCGCCCTCTCTGTTTGTCAGGATTTTTCCCGCCAGAGACTTTTCTCTCCTGGCAGGATAATGCGCGGCTTTTTTTCCTTTTTTGGCCTTATGCAAGGATACTCGTTTAGTCTGAACTTTTTCGTGCTCTGTTTTTAATTCCACAATGCTGTCTCTCTTTCTTCTAATGCCCCGGATCTGACAGACTTATTTTTTTTTTCTCGGTTTACAATGGACGGAAACTGAGGAACTTTTGCTAGTATCTCTCTATTTCCTCCCTTTTTTGATATAGATCTTCTTTTTCCCGGCATTGCTTCGGGCGACTCCTTCTTTTTCGCCGATTTTCCCTTCATTTGCGGACGGGAAACCCCTTGCAGTCCCTAGAAAAATTTCCTCTACAAGATAGCGTTCCCAACAGAAGTCGCCTCCCCTTCATGAGGAACCCGTTTTTTTTGGTTTTTTTTTTTTTTTTTTTTTTTTTCTTTTTTGGTTGTGTGTGTTGTGTTTTTTTTTTTTGGTTTTTTTTGCCTTTCCTGACTTTGTTTCAGGATCAGAGGCCCATTTCCTGGTATTAGGTTTATTCCCCCCCCGGGATCTATATTTGCGTCTTCGTAGGTTTTTTCTCGAGAGCTCCTTCGAGCTCAGGATCCAGACCAACATTTCTTAGATCTCGGCCACCCCCCTAAAGACTTCTTACCGATTCCTTTTTTGAGACAATTTTCCTCTCCCGATATTGCCCTTCCGTTTTCTTCTCCAGGGTCCCCCCCCTCCTTCTTGCTTCCTTCTGAACCAGTTTATGATGCTTCCCCCTCCTTTGCTTTCAACAGCTAGGATGTTTTTCCCTTTTTCGTCTCCCCCCACATCGACTCCATTCCGCGGCAATTTCCCTTCTTAGCCCCCTCATGGACCAAATCGAGTTTTCGTTTCTTCCTATAATTTCTTTCCCCTCTTGGCACGCTTCCTTAGCTGCATTTTTTTTTTTTGCCCCCCCTCCCTACCTCCTTCCTCGGCAACGCCCTCATACGTTCGCCGGGTGACATTGCTCCCCCCACTGCTACGATTTGAGGATTTCCCTCCATCGTCTTTTCATGGGCAGCCCTTGTCTGTAAACCTGAAGTCAGCCGGCTCGACTCCCTGCCGTGATCTGGTGGTTTGGGGTGGTTGAACCTGCGGGGGGGCGGGGGTGTGGTGGGGGGGGTGGGGGGGGGTCCGGTCCGTTGGGGGGTTGTGGGGGGGTGTGGTTTTGGATTGTGGGGGGGGGTGGGGGGGGGGTGGTTTTTTTGGGGGCGGGGGGTTTGGGTTTTTGGGGGGTGTGTTCCCTTTTTTTTTCGAACGTGCCCCCGGTGCCCTGACCTTTTTCAACGATCTCATGGAATAACCAAAGTGTCCCGGTACAGAAGCGACCTTCCTGCCAAATGTCGCTTTTTTAGCTTCTTTTCTGTTCCTTTCCTGAGATAACTTTCTGAAAGACTCAAGTCCTGACGTTTCACTCCTTGCCCTTGTTTTCCCCCCCTCCCAGTGAAACCCGCCAAAACTTTACCCTGGACGCGCTTTTTGTTCTTTCTCGGACATTTCTCTTGCATCCTCCTCCGTCCGCCCCTCCAGCCAGACCCCCCTGCCCTAAAACTTTCTTGCCTAGCCTCCTTCTTTTTTAAGCCCTTTTTCGCAACGCCCTTGAATGTTTTTTCGGACCTTTCCCGCTGCAGGCACCCATCTTATTGCTGGCCCCGGGCCACTCACCCACGCTGGCCTGCCACGGTTTCTCGGCAACGTGATGACTGTAACCTGGGGAGCACTCCTCTCCTTCTTTTTGCTGGTTTTCTCTGCAGTTTTTTTTTTTTGTCGGAATTCCGAGAACAGTTTTTGCTCGAGAAGACCTCGTTTCTGGGGAGCCTCCCTTTCCCGATTTTTTAATTTTTATCAAGTCTGGGACCAGTTGTACAACTTCCCCCGAAGTTCTCAAACCATCCGATCTTCTACGCCTTTTCTGATCCTAAGTTGAATGATAGTTCCTTTCCGCAGTTTCTTCTCCCAAGGACGATGCCTCCCTCAGGAAATCACGTCCCAGCTTTCCAATTTGTAGCCACCCTTTTCTTTCCTCCCCGACTCCTTTCCCCCGATGAACCGGCGTAGTAGTTTTCTCTGTTCTTCAGACACTCCTTTTCCTACTCCTTTCTCTCCAATTTTGTCCCTTTTTCGAAACAGGAATACCCTTTTTTGACGCCTTTCCTCATGGTTTTTTTCCAGCACTGGGGCCCGGGCGACCCTCCATCGCTTTGGAGTTTCCTCTCCGGTTGGCCCCTGAGATTTCTGGTACATGCCTATCATCTTCCTTCAGGGGTGCTAATGCCCCTCCTCGAGGTTCGCCTCACGCTGCGAAGACTCCTTTGTTGGTGCTTCCCTTGGGCTCTTTTTTTTTGGATTTTTAGTGATTTCCGCTTTTCTTCTATGATGGTACACTCTTATTGCGCCCTCATTATGACATGTTTTTTTCCCTTCGACTTTTTCGCAACTCTCAGTCCTCCCCCTCTGCTATCTCCCTTGACAATGCCCCCATCCTCCACTCCTCTGAGCCTAAACCCGCCTTGAAATCCTCTCCTTGCCGTGTTCTAGACCTCGGTTTTTTTCACTTTCTTTTGTCAATCAATAACCTCCTTTCCGGAGTTCCAAGTGCATCTCCCCTAGAACCCCCCCCCCCCCCTCAAAAACTTCCGTTGCCTCTTCAACCCCCCACCTTCAAGATTCTCTGGCCTGATGTCCTTTCTTGGTCATTGGAATTTGCCCCGCTGGAGAATTCATTCGCTTTCACTTTTTTATAAGGTACCTCTTAGCGCCTTTGGTTTGTATCCCTTGAACAGCGACTGCGGTACATCTACCAATCGGATCTCCTTTCGGTTTGCTTCAGCCCCTTATATCCCCTTTTTTCCTACTAATGTGGACCCGTGAGTCTCCCCCACTCTCATGGTCTCTTGTTCTTTTTATTCCCCCTTTTGAGCTTCCCATGTTCCCCGGCCCCCTTTCCAGTGAACCTGTTTTAAATTTTGTATTCTCTTTTCCCTCAGGCGCCTTTCCGGCTCCTCAAACTCCCCCCATGACCCTTTTCGGATATAAGCATTGGCCTCTCCTGGGACCCCGCCCCATGGTACCTCTTGGTGCCCTTGTCGACCCCGGACGTCTCGTGGGCGGCCCCCATGTAGACTCCTCTTCCCCTCAGCGAAGCGTTATCTAAGGTCCCCTCCCTTAAGGAGCCCCTTTTCCCCTGAGACGGTCGGCTGTAACACCTACCTCTTTCATTAAATGTGCCCTTCTGTCCTTAGAACTCGTCGATGGGGTTCTCTCCCCCGTCCAACGTTCTCTTTTTACGTGCTCTCCCCCCTTTTCCCCCTCATGTCGGCTCATGTTTCTGCTTTTTCCCCTTCCTCAAGCTTGGCTCGGAGCCTCACCCCCGAATGACCGTCCTCTTCTTGACCGCGCTTGCGAACCTTTCGCTCTGCCTCTTTAATCTTTTTTTTTCATCCGATCTCGTGGGATGTTTTTCTCCCCTGTGAAGCTTTTTTTTCCTTCCTCAGATCCCGACGGCGCCCTCCCCATCAAGGAGTCATCTGAACTCCCTTTTTTTACCTTTTCCCCCCCCGAAACACACCTCCCCGGGCAGGGCCTAGGAGGCGGGTTCCACAAAAAACTCTCCCATGGAAGCTGGCTTCTCACCAGACCTTCCGGACCTCGAATCTCTTCCTTTCCCTTCCCTGAAGATTTTTTTTGGCGTGGCTGATTTTCAGCACGGTTCCTCTCCCCGGCCCTTTTCCAGAGTCTTTAACTAATTTTCTACGGGATAGTCCTCTGAAGGTCCAAATTTCCTTCCTCCTATTTGTGATGATCTCCCCTTCCTGGTGTTTTTTTTTTTTTTCCAATAGGAGTTCCTACAGTCCCTCGGGCGATCCCGAAGGAGTCATTTTTCCCTCCCTGCAGTGCTTCTTTTAGAATTCCTTCCTCTCCAAGATATCCTCCCTCCCTTTTCAAGCCTCTCGGCTGAGTCCGCCTTGAATTTCAAATTCTTTTCCCCCTCCCAGCGTCTTGCTTTGGTCTTGTCTCCCTATTCAATGACTTATCTTTCCGGTGCGGCGATATTATGTTACTCCTTCTTCGGGATTTCCCTTCCTTATCTTGTCTTTCCTACCTGATCTTCTGTTCCCCAGAACATTTCTCCACTTTTCTCAGGATTCCTCTCCAGATTCCGAACTTTTCTTGGGTCGTTTTTTAGGGCGTTCTCCTCCCTCCCAGCTTATTTATCTCTTCTGACAATCCCTCGCATGACTCTTTTTTTCCGCACGCCCTTTTTTGAACCGTTCCTTTGCAGAGGGCTTCTCCCCTTAATGCAGGCGTTTTCTGTGTCGTGAACCTCCCCCGGACGGTTTAGTTTTCTCATGACTCTTTTGACAAGGTCATAGGGTTTTGATAAGCCCTTTTTCCTCAGGATTTTTCGTAGACAGGTGGCCTTCCTTTCTTTGCTCTCTTTCAGCATCGTCCTCCAGTAGTTTATGCCGACGGTTTATCCGAATTTCCTCCCTTTTTAAGTTTCCTTTTGCGCGAGATTCAGTTTGACCCCCCCCATTTCTTCAGCTAGTACCTAGCGAGCTCCTCGATTTAGGGAATTGTTTTGAACCCGCCTTTTTCGAACTTTGACCTCTTTTATCCCTTTAGGTGCCCCTTTCAGGAAAATTTTTCCAGGAGCATTTTTCTTCGACCAGCTTCCCCTATCAGTACCCTCTCCTTTCGCTGTATTCGCAGTTTTTCACATAGGCTTTTGAAAGATCTCTTTTCACTCTCCCTCCCTCAAATTCCTTTGGTACTAACTTGCTGCCGCAGACTTCCTCTTAACCCCTGCCGAAACCTTCGGCAGCCTTCGCAAATCTTTTCCGATGACGTCTTCCCCCTGACTTCCCCAGGCCACAGCAGCGCCCCCTTTTTCCGAATCCTCTGCTGAACCGTTTTTTTTTCTCAAGCTTTTTTTTCAACCCCCCCTGGACGCCTTTTTTTTAATGTGATCTTTCCTTGAAAGGCAAGGCCATGCAAACCCATTTTAATTTGTCCTTTATTTCTTTCCGACTTCCTGGGTCATCCACGTGAACCTTTTTTCTGTGAGTTCTTTTTTTGCTGGGATATTACTTCTCTGGTGATCTCTATAATGCTGTTTTCTGGGATTTTCCCCCTGGATAGACCTGGAGTCCTTCTTCTCATTCTGACCGACAAGGGTGTCCCTTTTCCCGTCTTCTCCCCTAATCTTTTTCCAATAGTCCCATTCCCAGAGGTTTTACGATTTATCATTTTCTTACCCTTACCCGGCGCAACGGTTTCCCCAACCCGGGCTACGCTTTTATCTAGTTAACTTGCGAGCCCTCCAGTCTAAGAAGATGATATTCTGCAGGAATCCTTTTTAGAAGGTAATTCTCTATGACCCCTTTTCCCCTCGTTGAAAACCTTTTCCGCAGATAACTTCACGTTCTACGACAGTGCCCGCTCCTCTTCACCAATATTTTAAGATGACTTCTTCACCGCCTCCTGTCAGCAGAGTCTTTTCTTTTTTCTCCTAGCTTTTTCTTTTTCTTCCCACTTTTGCGGATGGACCAACCAGAATACACTTTTTGAAGTTTTTTTGAGGAGTTTCCGAACGTCAGGGGCCGGTCCCCCACGGCTTCGTTCTTCTCGGTTCCTCGATTCTCAAGTTGCATGCCCTCTTCCTCAATGGATTGCAGCGCTGATTACTTTTTTTTTTGGAGCCCCCGATGACTTTCCCTAAATTCCTTCCCGATTTAGGTTTTGTGATTACGCTGTAGAAGTGTCCCTCCTCATACAAGTTATTCTTCATCTCTTTCAACCCCCTCCCACGAGCTCTCGATGAGTCTACAGACCCATTCCTTTAGCCCGAAAATACCCCTAAGTGCCCCGGTCTTTCTCCAAAACCCTGTTCTGCCAGAAAGGCTCCCCCCCCGGCACCAGTTTCAGACGAAAAGTCTTAACCCTGACCGACTTTTGATCCCAGCTCGAGTGATCTTTGCCAGGCCTCCCCCCCAAATCTTTTGAAGGCTCCCTTGCACTCAAGGTTCCTTCGAACCCGCTTTCTCCTTTGACTTTTTAACCTTCTAGGGAATGGGTCTCTTCCTTCGATGCTGTTGTTGACGGGTTTTTTTTTTCCCTTTAGAAGTGAATCTGTGGAGCGGTCTTTTCAAGATTTTCTTTTCAATTGTTTTTCTTTAAACTGCGACGGTCCCGTTTTTAAAGACTCCTTTCTTGTAGGCGTTCCTTCTTATATATGGAAGAGTTTGGTTAGGCCTTTTTGACTAACGAGGACTAACTCTCCTTTTATAATCTTCCCCTGTCGTTTTTGGCCCAGGTCTCCCCCCCGATTTTACATGGGGAAACCCCCGAGTCCCTCCTTTCACTTCTGGGATAAAGACTTTTTCAGTGATTCGCCACTCTTACAGTCCTTCTTATGGAGTTTTTTTCGAATGTGACAATTCGATCGGTTTGTCCCGCTTTCCCCCCCCTTGGCGCCCTTCAGTCCGGCCCTTTTTGGAAGCCTAAGAATTTTTTTGGCAAACCTTCTTAGGGCTACTCTCCCCTATATCAGGCTCACTTCATTATGTACCCAGACGAAGGCGCCTTCAAACCCCAGGATTTTCCCCCTTGGAACCTTTTTCCCTGGCATTAGTCCTCCTTACCGGACCTTATTTTTCGACGCCCTCCTGCACCCTCCCTCCTTTCTTGATACGCCCCTCACTTTCTGAAAGGTTGTGAGTTCCTTTTTCCTAACGAAGTGGTCTTTTTCGAGGAGCTTTCCTAATTCAAGATTGAAATTTTTTATCGTGATAATTTCCAGTTACTCTTTCCAATTTACCAAGGTCGGTGATTTTCGTTCCCCCCTTTTCCTATCATTATGGCCCCTCTCCTGTCAGAGAAGGCGCCACGAGAGATCTAAAAGTAAAGAGGATGTAAATTCCGTCTGCTCTCCCCGAACCCCCTCTGTTATCAGATTTCCCTCTTCTCGGTGAAGCTTCTCCATGATGACCCCCCGAAAGCTTCGTCTCTCTTGGGACGTTTTTTTCTCATGACCCTTTACGACACGGATTCCTCTTTTTTTTGATGGACCTTTCTCCTTCGGATGTCCAATGACTTTTTACAGGAGGCCCCACCCCTTGAATACCGGATCTCTTGACTCGATTCTTTGGGTTCCACCTGAGGGTTTTTTTCTCCCTTCTTTTCTCTTTTTTTTGTTTGTCTCCCAAATAGCCTTTCCCGTAATAATTTTTTTTCCCTTTTCCCTTTATTCCCAGAGCTTTCAGGCCCTCTCTCCTTTTCGCTGCAGTCCCCTTGCCGCCTTCCAGCGAACTCTTTGCGCCAAAATTCCAGAACTTTTTCTCTCCCTTCACAAGCGAGAGTCTAGGTTTCTTTCTCTTCCGCCAGACCTTTTTTTCGATTCCCTAGGTATCGCCCTTGTGAGGTTCCCCAGACGTTTTGGAGTCGAGTTGTGTCTGTAACCCCATTGAGGATCCCCTTTTTTTTACTCGCCGCGCCTTCGATTCTTGTAGATTGTCTTTCCCCCTTCATGGCGTTCTTCTTTTCGAAGAAGATTCCAATACAAATCCTTTTTTTTTTTTTCTCCCTGCTTTCGACTTCCGCAATTTCCTTCTTCCGCTTTCTTGAATTTTACGCAGATCTATGAGTTTTTTTTCCCCTTTTGAAAAGTTCTTTTTCCCCCCCCCCTTTTTTCCTAAATGATGTTTTCAGTGTCCGCCCAGGAACGGCGATTTGACTGTTTTTTTCCCTTCGAAGTGACGGTCGGGCCCTTATGGAATTCCTCTGAAAGATTCTTCATCGACCTTGTCGCGGGGCTTCCTTTCCCCTCGGCGTCGTCCTCCCCTTTCTCCATGATTTCGTTTTTTTTCCTTTCCAGTTTGCAGCCTTCAGTAGCCCGCTCTCTTCTGCCACGCCCCCTTGCCTCCCGCTTGAAGGTCGCTTTCGCTGTTTCGGAGATAGATTCCCTTGACCGTCTCTCGAAGCGTTTGGCGGTAAGTTGAACCTTCCCCTTTTCCTCCTGCTTTCCCTGTTCCCACTTTTGGTTTACCCTTCCAAGGGCTTCTAGAACGCCCGATCCGCCCCCCTCTCCGCCTGGGAAGCCCCATTAGCCATTTCTTCGCCGCGAATCTGGATCCCCGCGGCCCCGACCTTTTCCCTCGGCTTCAAGAAGTTTTTGCCCAACCTTTTTTTTTTTGGTCCCCCGGTTCCTTTACTTTTCTTCCCCAACAGAAACCGATCCAAAGCTCCTGTCCCGAAGTTCTTTAGTCCCATCCCCCTCCTGACGTTCCAACTTGAAAATTTCCCCCCCCCTCGAAGACTTCTTTCATTTGCCTGCAATAGTGGGATTTCTTCTTTTTCAGCCTCCTCGGTCCCTTCTTTTCGGCAGGGTTCGGGACGGAAATCGGAAAACCCCTTTTCTTCCTTTGGTTTTCTGGAGGGGTATTTTCCAATAAACGTCTTTGAGACCCTGAAGACTTTCACTTCTCCTTCTTGGACCTTTTCACTTTAAGGGGTTGTATTGTATTCTGTCGGGGTCTTGTTCTTCCTTTTTTTCTGCACTGATCGGCCCTACTGTAGCACCCATCTCCCTTTTCCCAATTTAAGGCCTTCGGTCTTTTTTGCGCGCCATCTCTTCTTTCCTCCCCCCCCTTAGGGTCCTTTGCAACCTTTGAACAAGTGCCCTCCCCTCCCCTAAGACAGCTTTCGATTTCTTCCCTGGTCTGAGGCTCTCCTTGAGAGGCCCTCCCTCAAATGATTCCTGCTCGATGACCCTACTTTATCCCCCTCACCCCTCCGACTCCCATCACCTGTAGACCCCGTTAGATTGGTTCAAACCCCATTTCCCCAGATGACCCTTCAAAAGCCCTTCTTCCTTCTATTATTACTTCTTTTATTAGATTTCCTCTTTTTTTGGTGTCCCCTGTTTTCCTTTTCCTCTGACTCCCTCCCCAGGCGTTTTTTTTTAATCTGCCCGTCCTGGTTTCCTTGGATCGCTTCAGAAGGCGCCCCCCAGGGTTTTTTGTACTTGGGTGATTCCCACTTGCTTCTATCCTTTTATTTTGTTGAACTGGGGTTTCATCCCTCGAAGGTCGGTCCTCCTTCCCCGCAGTCACGCTGCTTTTCTGGTTAAGCTACCCTTGACCCCCCTATGACACCTAATAATTCCTCCTTTCGGTCAGTACTTTTTTTTCGGGCGGTAAACACTCTCCTGTCCCATCCAAGTACTTTCTCTTTTCTCCTACTATTTTAACTAGATGAGGATAAATCGGAGAAAGATCCCCATCGGTTTCTAGCCTTCTTCCTAAAATTTTTTCCTACAATTTCTCCACTTTTAAGGGATACCCCAACCCTCCCAGATGACCCCAATGAACCCCCCTTCCGGAAATTTTTTTGCTCCCCCAAAAGGTTATCCCCAAGTATGTCTCCCCTTAGTTTTTTCAGTTCTGTTTTGTGATTTTGTTACTTCCCCGCACAAATTCAGATTGTGGATCCTGACCCCCCCCTCAAGGGTCTCCTAGACCCGCAGTATTCGAACCCCTACTTTTTCCCCCCCGAGGGCCTTCAAGTTTCTATGCTTTCTAACTCCCCCCCCCGATGTTGTGGTCCTTTGCTGAGTTGCCGATAGCACTTTAATTGCAGATTAGGTCTCCCCTCTCCCAGGAGGTTCTTTTCTTTCCTTTCCATGGTGCTGGGTTTCCCCAAGAGACTGGCTCGGATCCTAACTCCTAATGGTTATTCTCCCTTTTTCTTATGGCTTCTAGGGGGTCCCAAAACGTGATTTATCCATTTTTTTCACAGTTGGCTTTTCCCCCGGGCATTCGGTGAAATTCCCTTTCCGGCAACGCTTTTCTTTCTTCTTTCACGCAAGGCTGATTCTCTTTTCTCCTTTCCTCAATCCCCTTATTGTCCGTCGAGGTCTTTAGGGCTTCCTTATTTGACAATGTCGATTTCCTTTTGGTCAAAGCCTCCAAGGTCACCCGTTAGTTTGGAATGTGGCGGATCTTCAATAACGAGTGGTTTTTTGGGATGCCCCCCCTGGACTCTTTCGTCCAGAAACTCTTAAGGTCGCACCTGGGTTTCTATCCCCGGAGTCGAAACCAGACCTCTTCCCCAACCGTGTGCACATCAGACTCCTCATGGTCTGACTCTTGACGCCCCCTTGTTACTCCCTCCCTTGAACCGCCATCTCTAAGCTGCCCCCTCGGCCATCCCTACTTCTTTTTAGTTTCCCCCCCCTTCCCTCAAGGACTTTCTTTCTTCCCCGACTGCCCCATGGATGTTGCCGCCCCCGGGAGCTTTTCGAAGGTTCTTTTTCCCCCCTTTTCATCGTGCGCGACCCCACTCTTCTGCCATGATTTTTTTCCCCCCCCATCTCCTTTTTCGGCCCATTGCGATTTTCCATCCCTGGGACTTCCTTTTTGCTGTCCAGACCACAATCTAAGCCTGATGATTTAAAACTTTTCTCAAGCTTTTCTCGGTTCCAATCAGATTGGCGGCCTTAGACCCGAATCTTCCTTTTCGAAGCTTTTCTCGGAAGGGGCCCCCCCCCCTGAGAAGCTTGGCGGAGGTCTCTTATTGAGGACGTTTCTCGGTTTTCATGTTTTCCTTTTTTTTCGCGCAGCGGCGACGGCGGACCATGCCGCTCCTTCCTCCTTTTCTCCCCGCTTTCGCGGTCTGCCGGTTCTGTCTGAGACCTTGTTGGTTTGTCTATCCTCGTTTTCCTGTCCAGTGTCCTCATAACTCACCTCTTTTTTCTTTCGAAGCGTTCTCCTTGCGCTTTCACAAATTCTCCCTCCCTATGCCTCCAGCGTCCCGGCCTCAGACCTTTCTCTTCGAAGGCTTTCCTCTTTCCCGGCCGTCGCTTACGTCCTTCCTTTTCGAACCTTTAGGTGTTTAGACACAATGCCATTCGGAGGCTTTTTTTTCCAGTCTATAGCGGCTTTTGTTTGGTTCCCTCGTATCCTTTCTTGAGATTTTCGTGGCCTCCAGGAGATTGTCTTTCATGACGTTCTCTTCTAGGTTGTTTTTCTCCCGCCACTTTTTCAACCGCATTCGATTTTTCTTTTCTCCATTTCGAAGATATTTTCTTGACTTTCCCTTCCCTGTACAGCTCTTTCGTTGGGGTCACACGGACAAGGACTTTCTCCCTGTATGAAATCATATGGACTTCAACTTTAGGAGTTGCTAGAACCCCCCCCTTCCTGTACTTTTCTTCAGAATGCAGTGAGACTGAATCCTTTTCTAGGTACGCATCGGTCGACTTCCGGGCTTTCAGGGTTGCTTCCTCCTGCCTACTGGCTTCCCCCCCCTCCCCCTTAGATCTCCCCTTCGCTTTCTGGCATGCTGCTTTCCGACCCCCTTTCGGCAACCTTCTTTTGGCACGTCGATGCTTTCCCTTCCTGGTTCCCTGTCATTGACCGATCGCACAGGGTTTTCCTGGCTACGCGGGTGTCTTCACCTAAGTTCTTCTTTTTATCTTCGTTCTCCCCCGGCTCGCCCCCCCTCCCCGGCAGGCCCGGGCCCCCCATGGTCCTGCACCCTTTTGCCTCGACGGTTTTCCGAAGCCCCCTTCGCAGGCTCCCTCTTCTCTCCTTCCCTGAACCCTCTGCAGAGATCCTTGTCCCCGAAGCGAATTCCTTCGATCTGTGTAATTTCTTTTCTTCCTCTTTGTTCACGAGACTCCCCTTCCCAAGGCCCCCGACCTCTTTGCTAGGGTCTCCCCCCTATGACTTTTCCTCAAGAGAAGTTTTCCCTTTCAGACCCTCCCAAATGTCCTCTCTCTTCCCGGATGACTGTCGGTGCGCCGACGCACCCCTTTTGGGGACCTTCGTTCCCGGCATTTCAGTTTCATCTCCAAAACACTATTTGTTTTTTCTATGGACCGATAAAGTTCCGATTCATCCTAAACTTTTATAGGTTTCTTTTGGGCTCTCTCCCTGGTGATTCTGCGCAGATCTGGGGTCCGTTTTTAGACGTTCCCTTCTTTCGGCGGCTCGGACTTTCGACCCCCCCCTTTCTCTGCGACAGTTCTCATAGGTCCTGGTCCCCCCCCTTCGCAGGTTCAACATGCCCAGATCTCCACGACCGTTCCGATCGGGAAATGACGGGGCCCCCCTCCTAGAACCCCGATGTATCAGTCGCGGTTTTAGGAGATTTCTCATCTTTCGGGTCTCCTCCTCCTTCCTCGGTTATGATCCAATTTCTCCAAGGCGCCACGTTTCTTCGACAACTCAGACCCTAGACCCATTTCACAATTCTGACTATCCCGAGGGATTTTCCCACTTTGATGCTTTTCTTTTTCAAGTTCCATCCCCCCTTTTTTATCTCTTTTTGAGAGATTTCATAAGTTCATGAACTCCCTGTCCCCTTTCTTGTTTCTAGGGCTTTTTGCTCTCCTTTTTGACAAAACCCTTTGTTCTCACTGACTCGCGGGTTTTTTTGTGGGTTCGGCGTGGCGTATTGCATCTCTCCTCGGGCCGCGACTTTAACAATTATACTGGGGAGACCCTCTGAGGACCCTTTCCTTATCTTTTTCCGGGGTTGTTATCTTTTTTTCGAAGGTTTACAAGCGTGGACTTCTTGGCTCCCCCCCCCCCCCCCCCCCCCTTTTTTTCCCACGCAGATCTTCCGGGAAATTTTTTTTTTTGCGGTCATCCCTTCCCAAAGGTCCTATGACGGGTCCATGCGAAGACCCCCCGGTACGCTCTAACGTTTCTGTCGGCCGACCACCTCCCCCCCCCAATGACGATTTTTTAAAACCTCCCAAGGCCCCCCCCCAAACGTCCCCTCACTCGGGAGTTCCTGTGCTTTTCAAGCATAGTTTCCCCTTTTTTGATTTTCTCGATTGAAAATAAAACATACGATTTCCCTTCGAAATTTACTTTCAAGTCTCCTGAGCCCCCGTAAGCCACTTGAAATCCAGTTGATTCACTTTTTTTTGAATCCCTCTTTCTCGGTAGGCGGGGTCTTTTGTTTCCTGCCCATCTCGCCGAGGGCCCTCAGTAATAGCTATCGCGGAATTCCGGACTTTTTTCTGGGATTTTAATCAAGGTCCCTTGTCCCCCTTCTTCTTGCAGGAATTTGGAGTGAGGAGGTAGTATATCAGATTTCTTAGAGGCATTCTCCCCCCTCTCTAATCGAAATGGGTTTCCTTTTTTCCTTTAGGATTTCTTTACTGCAACTTTCATTCGGAGTTCTGCCCAGGCATGGGTCCCCTTCCCGGCGGTTCCTTCTTTCGAACGTCTTCGTCTAATTTAGAGGCTTCTCCCCGTTCGAAACCGAACTTCCCCGGAGCTTTGATAACTCCTTCCCTTGAGCGTTTTCCGGGAACCTCTCCTCAAGTCCCTTTGAAAGCCTTTCTCAGTTGTTAGGACTGGTAATAAAGATGGTGCTTAATGAATTTCCTCTTCCCTCCTTCGCAGGCCCTCCCTGTCCTCCTCAGGAGCTTAGCCTCCTCCGTCCCCGCGACGGATGGGGCATTCTTTTTTTCCAACCTTTTCTGCCAAGTTCTGCCGGACTTTCTTCGGGGTCGAAAACTCCTGCCGCTTTTTCGGGGTCTTCCAGCCCCCCCCCTCATTACTATTATTCTTTTTTCCCCCCTCAAATCCTCTTTTTCGGATTTTTTTTTTTTTAGTCAGAATCCCGATCTTCCCCTTCCTCGCTTTTGAGCCTCGAGGCCTTTGCGAGACAAGCCCACCTTTCCCCCTACAAATGTTAGTGTCATTTATCTAGTCAGCGCCCATGGTGTCCCCTTCAAGATCGTATGAGGCATTTCCCCCCCCCTATAACCTTTCTATGAAAATCCTCTGATGCCCAAAACGCACCGATTCTCGCAGGGGGTGTCATGCAAGAAGATTTTTTTTTTCCCTTCCTAGCGCTTTTTTTTGACGCCGGAGCGGATCCTTTTCCTTCGAAGCGAGTTCGTGAAATTTTTCCGTCCGCTTTCCCCTTTTCTCATCCTGATTCATAGTTCTCTTCCCCTTTTGATGAAGAATCCGACTAAGAGGTTTTTCTCTCTCGTTTTTTGGTGGTGTGAGTTCTCTTTCCCCCTTTTGAGTTACAGAGCGGCAGTGTTGGTGGGGGGGGGTTGGTGGAACATTTAAGCGGGATCCCCCCCTTTCCAAGAGTTTCTTGAAGCTCTTCCTGATTTGGAAAAAGGCAGCCGCCTCTCTAACAGATAGCGCTCGCCCCAAACAACCTTTTTTTTAAAGAAACTTGATGAAGCCTTTTTTTTTTTTTCCCTTCCATCAGCCAGCGTCGGTCTGGGGTGAGCTAATAAGAGTCCCCCTTTTGGATTTCCCCGGAATCGTGCCGTCCCTTATTATAGATTTGATGGTCATGTTATATTGCTTTTTCCCCATATAGTTGCAGGTCTTTTCTTATCCAGAACCCCCCTAGGGTTGTCCTGAAATTCCCCCCCGCTTTCATTTGACTGTGAGGGGACTTTCCGCGTCTCCCCCCTTTTTAGGTTTTTTGATCCGAGCGACAGAGAAATCTCTCTTTTCTAAGAACCCTCTGTCGCCCTGATGTTTCTCGGACCCCCTCGGATCTTTCTCCTGTGGCGGGCTTAAAAAGATTTTTTTTATCTTTTCTTCCTTTCAAGGTTTGATCCTTCTGCCTTTTGATGATGACACGCTTTTTTAGCATTCCTTTTTGTTTGATAATTTCGGAAGTCTTTTTTCCTGGAAAGCTCTGCGCCTGTTTTTGTTTCCAGTTTTTTAGTGACTGTGTCCAACGACGTGTTTCATCCCCTTTGAATTGAAATTTTTTTTTTCCTGTAATCTTTCCCCTCTTCGACTACGCCCTTCCTTGGGGAAATTTCTTTACTTCTGACGGCCTCCTCGAATTTGCCCTTAGACCTTTTTTGCCCCAGTAGGTTAAAAGTTTCTTTTCCCCCTTGAACTTTTTCCACGCTTTAAGATCCCCTCTCGGAGCCATGTTCGACTTCCTTTCCTAGGTTCCTCAGAGACATTTCTATAATCTTCCATGGAAAGCTCCCCAGTATTAAATTTTTCCCTTTTTTTCAGCTCCATAAACCTTCCCAGGACAGCCTTGTTCCGATCCTTTTCAGACCCCTCACTCTTGCCCACGTTCGCAAAAACGAGAAGACCCCTCTCCCCCTCTAATGCTTTTTTCCTCTTGGAGAGCATGAGGGGTCCCTGCAGTTTTTCCTTCCAGGAATCCTTTCGGCATTTTTTTTTCACCCTATCTTTCTTGGCTTACAAAACCCCCCTTCAACCCTCCTGTCTACTCCTCAAACCCCGGGTCTTTTTTTTTCTGGATTATGAACCCTTTTGAAGTGGCCTTTCCTGATTTCCTTGGGATGTTTGTCCCTGAAGAAATCAGGACCCTTTACAGCTACTTTAGCTTCATCAATTGAATGAGACGAAGTCTTCTCCTCTTTGTAACCTCCTCTGCTTCACGAAATTCTTCTGAGTGGGACCCCCCTTGTTCTGACCCCCTGGCACCTCATCGACGCCTCAGACTTCCCTTTTCTCGCCCATCTTGTTTATCCTTCGGATTATCCTTGATGATTCCCTGGACTCTTCCAGTAATCCCTAAGATCCCCCTTTACCGCCTCTCAACGTTGGTTTCCTCCCCCCCCCCCCTGATTGTTCTTCACTACTAACCCTCTGGTCAGATTCAAAGAAGTTCTTTCTGAAGTTTCCCCCTCCTCTATCTCTTTTCTCCTAGGTGTTTGTTATCTCTCTTTTTTTTAGGATCCCTTTCAAAAGTCGTGCCCGTCTTCGGTTTTAGTAGCGCACTCCTTTTCCCGGGTTTAACCACTTCCCTTTTTGCTTGCACGACCCATTGCTCCCGTGATGTTTCCCTCGGTTTGTTAATAGACCGGTACCCTCTCCTGATTCAGCAGCACAGCAAGTTCGGACCCCCCCGAATTTTCCCCGCTGAATCCCTATCATTATGTCGTTGGTGATTCCCCCTTCCCTGGTCCCAAGCCGCGTTTTATTTTTTGGAGATCTATTCTAGGATTTCCCCCTGGCCAGCTTTCCCCTTTCAAGGCCTTTTCCCCCTGCGAGCCCCCACTTCCCCCTGGGGGGCCCTTCTTCTAAGGCCTTCCGGAGTACGACCCCGTTCTCCCCCAAATCCCGCATTTAAGTCGTTTTCTGAGCCCCCCAGTTTGAATCTAAAACCCTCACAATGCAGAACTGTCTGACGGGCGAAATCGGACCTCTTTGTGAGTCAGATTACCTTTCCCCTCACCCCTTCTACTTCTTTTTTTAAGGCGACTTCTTTCCAACTCCGTTCCCCCCCCTGCAGTCCCCTTTCGCGTTTGAACCCCCGGGCGATCATGGTTTTATCAGATTTCTCAGGTCTTTCGGCTTCTCCCAGATTGCCTGGAAGAAGGCTTTTGTCGATCACTTGTTCGGAAGGTCCGCGGCCTTTAATGTTTCTAACAGCGTCTTGGCACCCCTTACATAGATTCTTTCTGTCGTGCGAAGCTTTTCCGCTCTTGAGGCCTACGGGCAGTCTCTTGATCTCTTACCCGTTTCACTGGTGCGGTTTAGCGCCCTTCTTCTTTTCCATTCTTCCCATGTGACCTTTCCCTTCGTTGGGCAACTAGCGCAGTTTTCTGCTGCTTTTGCAGCCGACCTCCTCTTTGTTTCTCTCCTCGAACACTGTCTAAACGCTCCCCACTCCTTTTCAAGCTTCTTTTCCCCCCGTCATTTTGGAATCCTGGACATCCCGACCGCTCGATCCGTCTTACTCCCCATCACCCTCCCTCCCCTCCCCTTACTGGGACCCCTTGCGGGGACCTGGTACAGACTCGATCCCTCAATCTCCTAAGCAGGTGGTCCGAACCCGCAGGATACCCCCTTTTTAAGATAAGGCTTTTTTGGCCAAGTGGAACTTTATCAACCCCTTGATAGGGTTCTTCCGGCTATCCCTTGGACCGTTTCGCGCTAACACTCCCCCCCTTCCCTGACTTTCGGGCTGCCGGAAATCTCAATTTCACTGGTTCTCCCCAAGTCTCCCTTTTTGAATTCGTTTTTTTTAGAAGCCTGCAATCGACCGATTCTCTCAACCCAGTTCTCCCTCCCTTTCCTTAAGTTCTTAGTCATAGTCCCAACTTTTCCCCCCTCTCATGAATGTTTTTTCCACTCGAATGGCTTCGAGAGAGGCTTTTTTGACCGCCCCCCCTCGCAAATCCCTCCAAGTACGCCTTGCCATCCTTTTCTTTCTTTGACGCAACTTTTTTTCTTCAGGTTTGCTAGCGTTGCTTTCTCTAAAAATCTCTTCCGGATTCTTCCTCCCTTTGAACCTCCTTGGGATTCCTCTCCTCTCTTGTGGTGGCGGCCTTTATTCATTGGAAGTCAAGTTTCTTTTTATGCAGCCACTTCCTTTTTTTCCTCCAGGATCCTGAATACTTCTTTTTTCGCGGCAATTGTCCCTTCCTTTTTGCCTGAGATCTTCTCTCACTCTCATTGTGTGTTTTTCCTTTAAGATTTCCCCCCCCTCAAGTAGCCTTTTTGCGAATCTTTATTCCGATTCAGACTTCTTCATTGCTCCTTACCCCCCTTAGGACTCCTCCCTCGTACAGATAGCCGTTCTCCCGCGAAGCAAAACTCTTGGAAGTACTTCAGAAGTTTTTTAACATCTTCGAGGATCCCCGTATTGTTTCCCGCTTCACCGCAAGTTCGTCCCTTTCCCCTTCATTTTTGAGGTGTCTCCCTTTTCGACTCGTGTCCCACTTTGTTCCCTTCGATCTGGTCCATACGGACTTTTTTTCCCAAAAAGCCTCTATCGTTTCCATGAAAATTTGACCGCTTTGGAGGTTTTCCGCTCCAATCTTCTTAAGGTAGTTCCCTACCGAGTTCCCCCCTTTTTTTTTATTAATTCCTGGCCGTCCCACAAGGCAGTCGTAAGACCTTGGCTGTACTGAGTTTTTTTACACCGAAACTTCCTTTTCTTCGGGAATTTTTGTGGCCTAGACTCCTTTGAAGTAAGGTGGCGCGGCAGCTTTCTTGGTCTCCCCCCAAAAATACTTTTTACTGCTGTTATCTATCCTTCTGTTCTTTCCTGATCTCTGGTTATGCTTTTTTTTTAGATTATTTCCCCTGCAATCGTGTATCCGCCCTCAAGCCTGGGCCCCTTTCCTTTTCCCGAGACCTCCTTTTCCCTCAGTACCCTCTTTCGTTCTACGGTTTCTGGCCTTTTTGGGAGTTCCCCGTAAGCCCCCTTTTCCCCGATTTTTTTTCTTTTTCCCCGTTCTCCCCTTTTTTCTTAGAAACCTTCTTTTCAAAGTCTCCCCAAAGGTTTTCGAATTTTAACCATGGAGTCAACACAACCCCCCCCCCCCCCCCCACTCCAAAGCCTTTCCTCCGTCTCTTTTTTCCCGCACTCTTCCATTTTGCGAGGTTTCTCTGAATCCCAGCTTTCTTCATTTTTCGCAGAACTCCCGTCCTGCATTTCCCCGAGCCGGTGCTTCTCTATAAATCAAGGACTCTTCACCATAAGCTATCGATTCCCATCTCCGCCTTCCACATCTTTGGCCTACTCCTAAACCCCATTCAGCTCTGATTCTATGGATCTTCAGTTGGGTGCCCCGCGGTCACGTCACTTTTTTTCATGAATTCGGACCTTTTTTCATAGACTCTAAAAATTCCCCCCTGGTTTTTTTTTATATGAGACCCTAAATTTCCCCCCCCCACGATGGGTGTTTTATTGCCGACCATCCTAGTCTACTGGGGACTCTAGCCTTTTCCAAGGCAGGGAATTGGTGGCCGATCAGGATTTCTTTTCTTATGTGCTTTTTCCCTAGGTTTTAGAGAAGGATTTTGCTCTGATTCTCCCAGGGTGTTTCTGAAGATCAGAAAGTACTACTTGGGGACTTTCCAGAATTCGGAAAGATTAGTTTCTATGATTAACTTCGGTGTGAACCCCCCTTTCAAGTCCCACCCCCTCTTGAAGCTGTGTTTCTATCGGCATTTGTTTTTTTCCCAGAGATCCTTAAGTTTGATAAATTTCAGTCCTCACTCTGATGCAGAATTGCCACTCCTTACCTTTCATGAACCTACGAGACCCCCTCTATAACGTGGAGGTGCATCCCCAACAGAAACCCTTTCCAGCCCTGAAGCTTCTCTAGAAACTTAGAAATTTTTTTTCGTCCTCTTTCACTTAGTAAGCTTTATACCTTTCTATAGATAACTTTTTTTGAGATTTCTCCTCCTTACCTTTTGACTTTTTCTCACTGAAAAGTCTTTTTCGAGTACCTTCCCCATGGTCAGAGGGTTTCCCTCCGTGCTCGGGCTGCCCGGAACTTTGATGAAACCCCTCGCTTTTCGTCTGATTCTCCGCGGGCCCTTAATTCGATAGCTCCATGTCTTCTTTCGACACCCCCCGATAATTCTACCCCTGCTGAAGCCCCTTCGGTCCTCTACATCAGGGTTTTTTTTTTTTCTCTTCTTGGATGTTTTTTTCGGTTTCTCAGGTTTACAGGGACCGACTATGGTTTTGGTTCGGATGTACTTTGCCCCGCACATCTCTCCCGGCCTGCGTCGGAGACCTACGACTGTCCGGTTACAGGGGATGGGGAGAGCCAATCCCGGCGGAGCCAAACCCCATTCTTCTTTGAGACCCCGATTCCAAAATCCCCCCGGCCCTCCCCCCAAGTTAAACCTTCTTCAAGCCCGACTTTCGGGGTCCGCCATAGTTCCTTCTTGGTCTTTTGTCAAACTTTTCCCAAGCGCCCCATACGATTTTGACATCTTTGACATTCAGTCCCTTCTCAACCCTTCAACCTAAACTTCGTGCCGCCCCCACAGCCCTCCTCCGGTTGACTTCCTTCCATGGATCTTGCCTCCCTTTCTGATTTTTCCGGGCGCCATTCTTAGATGATTCAAGGACTTCCCCTTTTTCTTACAGGACGGCTCCTTTCCCCATAGGCGGATGTCTATTTTTCTTTTATCCCCGGGACCCCTTCATTCCACGACCCACCGATTTATGTTTTAGGGTCCTCGCGACTTTCTTCAGTTTTCTATGTTGACTTCGCTCGCGCGACCCAACCTTTTTTCTAATTAGGGGGCCAGCGTAAGGTGGTTGAGTGGATTTTTCTCATGTTTATTAAATTCTTTTTTCCAGGTTCCAGACCTGGGGAAAGGGTTTTACCTCTACCTTTTCAAGAATCCCTGATTTAAGTCCGGTTCCCCAAGAGACTTCTCCGAAAAAACCAAGCTGCGAGTTTTTTCCCTACCTCCTTAGAGAGCTGGTTCCTCATCAGAATTCTATTCCAAGTTTTAGTCTCATTTGTGATTCCAAGAAGGCCTTGAGGACCCCCCATTCGATTTGACCTAAGAGACTCCTCTGAGAAACCCTTTGATCTCCTTCCCCTACCTAGTTGATTATCCCTCCTCCCTTCGATTTTTTTTCTTCTTTCCCCCCCCTTCTTTTTCCCCCTTGTGGAATCCCTACCCCACCGATCGTGCCAGTTAGAATTTCTTTTCCAGTCTTTGGTTCGACCTTGCATTTCCCTAGACGCTGTTGTCTAAGACCCCCCCTATTCTTCCCTGTTGGTTCTCCTTTCGCATTTCTAAGTCTTTTTCCCAGGCGTTTCTGTTCGGTTTTTCCGAATCACGACTGCCGGCCGCTTTGATGCGGTCCCCCCAGCCCCTCTTAGATCTTCTACCCGGGCTTCTTCTCTCAAACTATTTTTTCTCGACTTGTGCCTTCCAATTTTTCCTCCCACTCCAAAGAGTTCCCCCATTTTTCTCTTCGCAAATGACCTACGCAGGATTAAGAAGGTGGTAGCTTTCACCCCCGCGCTTCCTCTAGAATTTCTCAGACCCCTTCCCTCCTTGAATGTCCTTGAATCTCCCCCCTCCCCCAGAAAAATCCTCTTCTTTATTAGTGACGTATTTTTTTTTGACCTCACATTCTTTTAAGAAGTTTTCTTCCGGTTTTGTTTTCCCCGTCCGGGCAAGTCACGTCCGATAGGCTTCCCTTTTCATTCCCGCTCCAGAATCCTTCTCCTTTTTCTTCCGAATTTTTTGATTCGACAGCTTTCTTTCGAAGGGTTTTCCAGGCCCTTTTTTCCTTCTGAGACTTCTTTCCTGTCCCCTTGGGTCTCCTAAAAAACGAGCACATTTTTGCCAGTTCCCTTTTTATCCTTAAAACTTTGTTCAGGATTTTTTTTGGCGGCTTCTTCCGGAAACCTTCCTCCGTGGACTTTAGCCTTTTAAAACCGTTTTCCTTGCTTTTTTTCCGCCCGTGTATGTCCGATTTTTAACATTCGAGGTCCCCAGCGTAGTGTCGTTTCTCTTCTTGTCCCAAGCGCTTTCATCCCTGACGAGAGAGCACCCCATTTCCTTTGATTCAGCAGCTTCCTCTCCTGATGTCATTCTTAGGGATCGATTTCTTCGCGACTTCTCTCTTCTTTGCGAGGCGAGCTTAAGCGATTTCTCCCACCCGTCCCCATTCGAGGCCTGGTCGCGTGCCCCCCGCACCTTTTTTTCTATTGGCCTGGTCTGCGCCTAGGCGCGTCTCCGGGCCCTCCCCGCTTTTTTTTTTTTTTTTTTTCAAAAACCCCTTTAGGGTTTCCCCCTCAAATCCACTCTCGGCCCCCCCCCCTTCCCCCGGCTTTCATTTATACTCTTTTCCTTGGAACTTTTCTCCGAGGGCCTTTTCAGTTTTTTCAACCTAAGTCTTTTCATGCGGGCTGTTATCCTTGGCCACTCGGCTCAAGATTCCCTTTCCAGTTCGCTTTCTACGTTTCCTGCTTTCGGGATTCCTAGTCAGTCGTCCTTCGGGCATACTTCGACTTTGTCCTGATTCTTTGTAGGCCTTTTGCGCCCGTTTTCTTTTCCCGAATCATGCCGTCCCAGATACCTTTTCAGAGTGACCCCCGGTTCTTCAGACTCCCGATTTTCTAGAAATCCTTCTGATGTATCTCCCCTCTCCGCTTTGATTTCTGGTCAGTTACGGTTTCCTTCCCAGGTTTGAAGCCTCTTCCCAGCCTTTGGGGTTTACCTTCCAGGTTCTCCAAGGTGGCACCGATGAATGTCAAAAAGCCCTCCAGAATCCTCTTCTTCTAAGTTTTTCCTGAGTTACTTGCGCGAATTCCCCTTTTATTCAGTCTCGTCCTCATTACGTTTCCCGCAGAAAAGCCTGAGCGAGTCTTTCCTGATTCTTTCTCCTCAACCCCAGGCTCCCCCCCCCGGAAAGTCAAGCTTTCCGCCTGAGTTTTCCAAGAGAGATTCCTTCTTCAGGAATCTTTTTTTAACCCTACACCTCCTCCCTCTTTTGGAGCCCTTTCCTTCTTTACCCCTTCTTTCTTAAGACCTCCCTGTTGTCCCGTTTCCCCAGTCTTTTTTTGGGTTTGGCCTTTTCCCTTTTCCTTTCCACCCCCTTTCGACCAGTCCCCCCCCCTAGTTCTGTCCTCTCCTTAAGGGATGCCCCCCGAGCTTTCACGAGGGCCCTCACCTTCCCCCATATTTCTTCGTCCCCGTTCTTGGTTCTTAGTAACTTTCCTACTCGATTTCTTCCTTGCGGGTTTTTAACTGGTCTCAGATTCCTTTTTTTTCTTATGCCTCCCTCTATCATTTCGACGTTCCGGTCTCTTTCAAGTTACCTTTTTTCGTGATGCATCCTTTTTTTTTTCTTGGTTTTTTTTTTTTTTTTTTTTTTTTTCTTTTTTTTTTTTTTTTCCCCCTGTTATTCTCCCCCCAAAGCGACTCTACTCGCCTTTTTCCATTCAAAAGCCTTTGTTCCCCCCTGAGTCCTTCCTATCCCCCCCATAAATTTTTTCTTTCTGTATCTAGTCACCTTCGGTTCTCTTGAGGTTTTCCCAGCAGGCTCTTCCTCTTACCTTTTGAGCTTAGGCCTATACTGACCTTGTAACTCTCTTTTCCCCCTTGAGTTTTTCCTGCTTTGTCTTGAAATCTCTCCCGAATAAAACAGCTTTTCCCTTTCGAAAGGATTTCCTTTTCATGAGGGCGTTCATCGTCGCACACCTTTCCCCTTCCCCCGAATATCCGTTGTTAGACCCTTTTTTTCTTCTATAAGATTTCTACCCACTGACCCCACTTCTAAGGATGTCCTTTTTGAGGTTTTTTTTGTTTGAGGAGGGAGGCTTGGCCTCCCCCCCTAACCGTTTGGCGAACCTGGACTGGTTTTTTTTTTCGAGTTTGGTTTTGAAACCATCTCCCTTTTCCCCCCTTTTAGTTTTCCCAAGGTCTTTTTCTTTTGATTAATCTGAACCCCCCCTCCGCGCCTTTTTCTCCCCTTTTGCACCTCTTTTTCTCAACTTCTCCTACTTACAGGGTTTGCTTCGGGTTGTTATTTCCTTTTCGGTGTCTCCTGTCCCCCCTCTTTTTACTTTTCCCCCCTCCTTCTGAGAGGTCACCATCTTCTGTTACCGCGTCGGATGGTACACTTTCCCCATCTCATGTCTCCTGCATCTACTCTCCCCCACCACTTGACCCAACTGTGCCTAGAGGACCGTTCTCCCCAAAACCGTGAAACCTCCCCCCCCTTAGCATTTCTCCTTCTCCGAGCAACCCCCCTTGTTTCAATCAGTTTTTTTCCCGCACTCAACCTTAACGTTTCCTCAAGCCTTGAAATCTTTTCTTCCCCGGCACGTGATTTTTCCCCAAAAGTTTCCTTTTTCCACCCCCCATGTCTAGCTCCCCCCTGAAGCTTTTATCTTCCGGAAAACCTAGAATCTTAGTCCCCCTTCTAACCCAAGATTCAAACCGGACCCCCCCCCCCCCCCCACAGGGGGAATCCTATCATCTTCTTCAAGGCCTGGTTCGAGGTTTCTCTAATGCTTCCCTCCTATATATCGTAATCGTCTTTTTTTAGGGCTAAATCGGCCATGACTCCTTTGTTCTTGTCTTCGGTCTGGAACAGTCCATGGGCATCTTCCTCTTACTCCCCCCTCCTCTGAAGTTATTGTTCCTTCTTATCGATACTTTAGGTTTTTTAGTCTTTTTTTCCTCCCTTCGCGCTTCTCCCCAGCGCCTTCCTTTTCCTCCTTTTTGGAGTCCCCCCCCTTCTCTTTCTCGCATTTGCGGAGCGTTTCTTTTTCCTGATTTCTCTTTTTTTAATTCGTGTCACCAGCCCTGGGGAACCCCGGCCCGGCCTTTTCGAGACGTCTTCTGGATACCCTATCTCCCTATTGAAGGCTCCCCGGTAAGCCCACCCTCGTACTGCCCTCCCAAACCGGACCCCTATGGCTTTACGAAGATTCCCTTCTCGGGGAAAAATCTCTAAGGTCACCTTCGAACGTTCTTTCAACAGTGGGTCCTTAGTGTTCCGGAGGATGATTTTTCTTCCTTGAGTACTCTCCTTCTTTCGAATACAATCACCGGTTTTTCCTCCTGTCAGGATGATCGTTTTCAGTCCTCCTGCTTTCTCTCTCTCCCCGATACCTTATTTTTGTAGAGGCCCCCCCATTCCGATCCGGTCCCTTCCCCTGAAGGTTCCCTCCCCTTTGGTTCGACGCCCCGGAACTTCACTCTCCCTTCCCTTCTAAGTGACCGGCAATCCCCTTACGCTTTCAGTACCTGTTTCCCAAAAGCCCCCCCCAGCATCTTTCTAGAAGACCCCCCCCCCCCCCGGTCCCATGGAGGTAACTCTCGGCGCCCCCCACATTTTCCCTCACGCTTTTCGTCAGACAGGGAGGTTTCTTTCATGCGCGACACAATTCCTATCTCGTCAATCTCCCTGATTTTGCAATCTGAGCACGCAACATACCTCTTTCCCCTGCGATCCCTCTAGCACCTACTTTCCTGAATTTTGAGGAAATAACCCGGAGACGCTTTCGATGATCCAGCCTTATATCTCTTCCCGATCGTTTTACTTTATCAACATTTCGCCCTAACTCCTTTTCTTCATTAGATCTACCTCGACCCCGCCTTGTAGTCCCTCTACGGCCTTCTCTTTTGCTTATGTTTTTTGGAGGATTCTATGCACGGCTATGACTTTCAATTTATCGTCTTTCTGGTCCTTCTCCCCCTTTTCAGATGAACCCCCTTCACATCTCCCTCCGACCTCTCTCTCTACCGACTGGAAATCCTTTTCCCTAAGATTTTTCTTTCTTTTTCTATTTCCTCTCCCCCCACAAGTTGTGTTTTATAGAGATATACAGCAAATCTTTAATCCGTAAGTTTCTCGGGGAATTCCTTTCCTTTCTCCTCGTCAGCTTTGACTTCTTTTTCGATGAAGTCCCTTTTTAAGTTTACAAAGGACCTCAGATAATCATTTCCCTTTCTGACCGAAGCCTCCCCCCCCCCCCTTGCTCTCTCCGTTCTTTTCTAAAGTTCCCTTAATTTTTTACTCTTCTCACCGCGGCGACTAGGTCGGTCTCCATTACACCTCTTTCCCTGGAGGGTTTGAGCTTAACTCTTCCCCTTTCCCCTTAGAATCTTTTTCTTTTGCGGTGCTGTCTCAAGTCGCCGATATAGAGGCGAGCTCGATGCACTGCGTTCATCCTTCGCAGATCGCGGTCTTCTCAGATCTGGGAATTCTCCTTGAGCTTCAGTAGCTCTACCCCTTTCCCCAGGCGCTGAAGTTTCCGGAGAGGTGGCTCCGCCTTCTTCGACCCACCTTGTGCCCCCCCTCATTTTTCTTCAACGATTCTGGTTTAGGCTCCTCCCAGTGTCCTGGCGCCTCCTCCCCTTTATTCCGCAGTTTTTGTGATTCGGATGACCCTACGACCCCGTCCTGAGAAGGCATTTGCTGATTTGGTCCTAACCTTTGAACCGGGCGGAGGTCGGATTGCAGCTGGGTCTTTCGGAGAACTGACAGCAGTTGGTTATTTTTCTTTCCAAACCTTCCCTTAAGGTCCGTGCTAGGCTGAATTCGTGGCTTATTCCAAGATCTGTGTTTTTAGTTTCCAAATAGAACTAGTTTCCCCCGGTGTTTTTCTCTTTTCTCCCTGGTAGCGGCGTTGGTGATCTCTTTCTTCACTGCCGTATTTAGGGCATCCTCTCTCAGACGTCTTTGAATCTTCTCTCTATTTTTCTCCCCGAACCCTCTTTTTTATTGTCGTAAGGCCCCCCCCCCTGGTGATACCGCCTGTTCCTCTTGCAGTCTCCTCAATTGCGCAGTTGCACGCGACATTGCCCTGAGCCTCAAAGATACGCATATCTTTTCTTTTGGTAAGTTTCCTCTTAGAGGTGGAGTCCACCCCAATTCCTCCTTTAGCCTGGCGCTCTGCAAGTCAAGGATCTAAGCCGGTCCCCCCTTACATTTCCCTTCCTCATTTCCCGGCCTTTTAGTACCCGATTCCGCCCAGCAAAAGACGCGGGCTCACAGAAGCCCTTCTGCGCTCTTCTTCACGCTCTTCCCCCCCCTTCACCTGCACAGAGTGCCTTTCCCCATCTTCCCCGGTCTCCCTGAAGAAAGGATCTTCCTGGACACGCCCATTTTATGACTATCCTGGCTGGCACACCAGGCCCCCTCCCGCCCCTACCTAAGACTGGCAGCAGACCTAACTCTGACCAAGAGGACCTCGGCCCCATCGTAGTCTTCCTTTTTTACGCCCTCCCTCTTCAGCCCCCCCACAATGAGTCCGTCAATCCTGCAACTTTTAAAAATGATCTGACTTAGCTTCCCCCCTGAAAGAGGTTTGCTCTTTCAGTTTGCCCCTCATTCACTGCAGGCTTTTATATGCCATTTAGTCCCTTACCCCGAATGAAAGGCCCCCCCTGAATTTGGTTCTCTTTGGCTTATGCCACCAAGATCCCACCGATGTCCCTCTGTAATCACACTTCTCCACAGACTCCCCCGGCGTTCCGTCCCCTTTTGCTTTTTACGGGGTTTCCCTTTTTACCCTTGCTGGCGGGTCTTTTGATGGTCAACGTTTAGGATAGCCGACGACTTTTGAAGGATAGTTTTTTTTCGACGAATAAGCTCTTGAACGGCGATCTATAATTTAGTTCCTGTTGCGGATTGTACCCCTTCCTCCCGCGTTTCCCCTAAATGAGGGACTCTCGCCCTTTGCACAATCGCTAAAATTCGGGCAATCCACACCCCCTCAGCGACGCATTCCTGCTTTATGGATAAGTACTCTTTCTCTAACGTGCTTTCGGCTCATCATCTCCCCTTTCGCCCCTCCCTTGATTGTACGGCTGCTATCTCAGATTCCGTTCGAAAAGCCGCTTTCATTCCTACCCCCCCTCCCACCTTGATTCTTGTCCCACTTAGGGGTCGCCCCTTGAACAGCAGATTGCAGAGCTCTTCACGACATGAAGGGCCCTTGGATTCCACGCCATGATGCCTGTTCTTCACTTTCTTAAGCAAAAGTGGATCCCTTCCTTGTAATCAATCCCCGTTTCGTCCCTATTCAAATTTTGCGGACTTCTGAAGCCATCCCCCATGAAGATTTTGTCGTTTTTCTCTTCCCCATTCAGATAGGGTTATTTCTGAGGGAAAGAAATTCCTTTCAATTTGTCAAACCACCGACACTTCTCTCTTTATTTCCCCAACCGTTTAGATTCCTTCGATTCTTGTTAGGCAGTTGCGGCCTTTCCTCAGAGAAGCATTGGTACCTATTGTCTTGGCGCTAAAGATCATCGGACCCCTGCCGCGCTTTTGCGATCCAGCTCCCGCGGAAGGATACCTTAACAGGTCCAGATCCCCTTCCATGTTTGGTGACGTACTGAGGAAGTGTTCCATGCGTGAATCTGACGGGAGTGAGAGCCTCATCTTAGCTGGTTTCCCGGAGAGGCTTCCGCGTCCCCGCCGTTCTTTCAGACGTAAATGGATGCCTCCGGAACTGCCCACACCTCCTTATATAGAGTCGACCTTACCTGCAGTCCCAGGTAGTAGGCTATCCTACAAAGGGTGCCATCCCCATACCCGCCAGATTAGTGACGAGATCACACCTCTCCAGCAAGTTTTCCCCCTCCCCCCTTCCCGCAACTGTTAGTCTACCGTGTGATGCCCGACCTCGGAAAGAGTTTCTTCTCGTGATTTGTCCACTGACCTGCCAGAATTAAACCCAAATTAAGATAGTGTTCATTGCAATTTCCGCCTAGTTCAGAACTATCCTAATGGAAGTCCCCTCCGAACCCGAAGTTGACCTCGCACACCCCCGCGGACTCGACTACATGCCGATGTCTCATGAGGCCCTAATTTTCGGCGCGTTTGGCGGGCCTTGCCGCGACTTTTGCGGCTGAACGTCCTTGAGCTCTCCAGGAGTAAACAGAGCTCGTGGCCAGGCTTTTATTTTCTTGCCTGTTACTGGTGGTCGCGTTATTTCACATCTCCCTTGCATCGGCCTAACCCCAGTTACGACCCGTTTTGCAGGACGATAGTGGTCGGGGTCTTCCCTTGGGAAAGAGTACGAGCGTAGCTGGGAAGCTAGTGGCCTTTCTCCCTCATGCGAAAAACTCTTGTAAGACGCCATTTTTCCGGTTATTACCAGTCGTCTTTGAGAGTGGAGGTTACCCCCCTCCATGGGCCATCTCGGTTCCCCGGTTTTTACCTGGTTTCCCCCCCGGCGTTAGGCCGTACGGCTGGATCCACGATTTCGAGCGTCCTGGCTTCCGTTCGGGTTCGCCCGCGTCGATCTGACACCTGAACAACCTTCGATGGCGTCTCGGCTCGATCTTTCATGTGCCCTGTCGCTCGGCGTCGGAAGCTCTCTCACTTTCACCGGCGAACTTCACGCTCCAGGCGGTTATCCTTTCCCCGGAGGACCGGCGGAAATCACTCGATGGTGCTGGGGCACAACCCTCGCTAAGGCTGGCGAAAGCCGCCGACAATATATGCAGGCTTTCCCGAACATGTCATGATGATCGGGCCCCCCCAAAGAAGCCTCCGGGCCCCGGCTGGAATCAACCCCCCTTCCCGGAGGGCACTATGGCGGGCATCCATCGGTCACCTCGCCGCGAACCCATTAGAACCTTTTGAAAGTAGTCGGGGTTCGGACAGCCAAAGGCAACTCCAATAGAAGCTGTAGGATCCGACAGCCTCGGCCAGTGACACCATCATTAGACAGTTTTGTTAATATAATGGTTCGGGCGACCCAAGAAATCATCCCCGAAGGACTCGCGATGTCGGGCTAGCCGAATCCCCCCTTCTTACCGAGCACTGATTCTTGTAAGCCGCCCTGGCGCCATCAAATGGGCGCGCCCCTCCCCCGTCGACCTGTTCAAGACCAAGGGTTGGACTTTCATCGTTTCCCCACCTTTTTCGCCGATCTTCCTGCTCAATGAATGGGCTGGTACAATCTCCTGAATTTTTGAATATCTTCAGTGCCAGATCGAGCGCGACCGCGAGATCTCCCATCCCTCTTTCCCTTTCCGCACTGTTTTTATGACCCCCCCCAACGCGCGCCGCTCCTTCGACTTGATCACGAACAGCAACCCCTCCCCCTGTCTTCTCTACCCGGGCATGGTACC
>Ga0179593_1473399_pt1 | contig 36488 bp, 43 predicted proteins | sample CZODoug2_1_08_16_FD_185931 | JGI IMG/M metagenome (GOLD analysis project Ga0179593, IMG submission 185931) | Vadose zone soil fungal communities from Angelo Coast Range Reserve, California, USA - CZODoug2_1_08_16fungal (PacBio error correction) | ecosystem: Environmental > Terrestrial > Soil >... | reverse complement strand
TCCTGCCGCAAACGTCTTAAAATTCGGGATGTCTTTTCCGTAGTCAACTATCGCTGAATTAATTTCAGACTTCTCGCAACGGATAAACGCCGGGAAATGTAATTCAAGACCCCCCCTCAGGAATCGTACCGTCGCTTCTTTATCCACATTTTTTTTCAGCACGAGAATGTCGGAGTACACGAGCTTCCCTCCCCCTTTTGAATCCTGGGTCCTCGTTTCCGTTGGACCCGACAAAGGGGACCAGTTGTTGTTCCCCCTTAGCGGGCCTACTTCCCAGTCAGATTTCTGGAATCGGCGACAGGATTTCACCTCTTCGTAACCTTTCACAGCTTTTGATAAATGGCTTTCCATTCGCGCTGGGCTTGTTTTTTTTCCCTTTCTCCTGCATCGACCCAGGCGGTGATCAACCAGCTCCGCGCCGTTGGATTGATCCTCCCCATGCCTCCCGCCTTCACCAACAATTTCCTCCTTTTTTTTTTCCCCCCCACATCACTTCGTCCGAGTCAGAAAGGAACCAGGAAATTCTGGAGTAGGCGCCAAGAAATCTTCCTGACCTTCGGACTCCCTCATGGGGGTGCATGGCTGTACTGATTTTCCTCTCTTCTATGCTGGCTAGTACGTGAATGAAGGCCGATTCGGAGAGAACCTGGCAAACTTTCCCCCCTTGTGGAACAAGAGGATCTTTTCCCGCTATTTGGCTTGTTTCCCCACACCGAAGAAGGTGGTTTTTCTTCCGGTTTCCCAGATTTTCTTCCTCTTTTCCCAAGAATTTGGCCATACCCAGGGGGGAGCGTCGGGTCCTTTTTTCTTGGAAGATTTGTGAGACGCGCCATTGGTGTTTTATATTTACTCGCTGTGCTCCGCGCGTCAGTAGGTCAATGTACCCTGAATCAGCCGCACATAGAGTTGGGCCGTCTGCAGCATGTTGAGGACTCAAGACACAGACGGTCATTCTTTCTGTGTTTCGCCCTCTCCTTTTTTGGGGCCGACCCCGGCACAGAGCCGATCTCATTTCCTCATTTTCCGTGACAGGCCCCTGAACAGTATTTTCCCAATGGCGGTATTCAGACTGAATCACCATTTAGTTTCCTGAGTTTATTATGCTAGAGTGTCCTTGATTAGGCTAAATTTTTTTTTTCCCTTAACCGGTCGCGCCCATCGAGACTCTTGCGATCGCGAATCTCCCCCATGAGGCAGCTTTCGTCTTACCAACCGATCGATCTCGCTTTCCCCTTTCCGATACGGGCGGCAGCCATGTTTTCTCCAAGGTTTCCTGCTTTTGACGGCACCGAGACGATCGCTCTAGCTCTTTTTTTGTCGGACCCCAGATTTCGCCCCCTCCCCCTTCACAACATTGTACGATGACTCTAGATGTTTTTTTCTGCAGCGAGGGTCTCTGTTCCCCTGATTTTTCGCGGTCCTCGCCCAACTTAATTTGCACTCCTAACCCAGAACCGTCAAAGATCTTTTAAGCCCGCAGGGTACTTGTTTTTCAAGGGATTTTTTGTCCCTTGGTGTGCAGACCCCCCTCGAATCGTTTGAGTTTTCATTCTTCCCCCCGCACGCGATAAAGTGCCGATAATGCAAACGCAGAACAGCGCCTTTAGGGAGGAGCCTTTTGCTGGCCCGCCACCACATTTGCTATTCCCCCCCCCGAATCTCTTTCGACATGAACGGCTACATGCGGAGTCCACGAACCTCCCCCCCGCTTACTGAGAAAGAATTTCCAACGCTTAGACTCTCCCTGTCGGCGCCAATTTGGTAATAGTACGTCCCAGCCTTGATTCACCAAGGAGTGAAGCGGATTTCAGTCTTTTCGAAGTTCCCCCTCGTTTGGATGATCCGCTGGATAAATGAACCACATAGTTTTGGGCAAGCGTCCTGCAGGTTCGGCTTCTCCTCCCCCCTCCAGCGTGTTTGAGAGCTTCCCAACGGTTTTTTCTTCGCAATCCAGCATCAAGGGTCAAAAGAAAAGGAATCTACGAAATTTTCCTTTCCGCTTCACCTTACCGGCCCGTGCAGATTATGACAATGTGGGTCCCGCCTTTCTGAATTCCCCTTTTTTATGGCGGAACTCCCCCCAGGCTTCCAACCTCCTCCTCCTTTTGCCCATTGTCGCTTACCGGCAAAGGGTTAATGTCTGGGGGTCTCTTCTTGGTGACTTTGCGGTGTATGATAGTTCGCTAAAAGTCCTTTTCGTTCGGTCCTGCTGCTGGCGGATCCCCCTTCTGATGGCAATTTTTTGTTGGCATTCCTGTCACCATGGCAGAGGGACGCTTTCCCTTTCTTGTACCTCTTTTTGATTTTATACCCCGATTTTCCCCTCCCCCCGACGATTCTTACAGCGCTGAGCTAGGATACTGCCCAATTCTGGCAGAGGTGACGGAAATCCGCTCCAGGTTTCCTAGAGTGAGACGACGCCCCAGGACCAATAAAGTCACGCACGTGGCATATTCTGGTACGGTTTACCCCCTCTTTTCGTTTTGGGGGTCGGTTCTCCTCCAGCTTCCCCCCCCTTTCATGTCACTTGCGATCCCCGAGTCAGCCTTTCCAAGGCCAGGTCCGTCGTGAATGTAGTGACCCCTTTCTTCTCTTTTCCGGTAATGTAACGACCCTCCAAGTGAGAGTTCCCGATCGACGATCTCATCGGGCATGTTGAAGCTCTGCCGGGGGCCAGGTCGGAGCCCTCTTTTCTGCGTTTCCTTTTTCCCCCTCAATTCTTTTTTAATTCCCCGAGAGCTTCTTTAAGTCCCTTCCCCCTTTTTCTTCCCGGCCTGAGCCGAACCTTCCGCCGGGTCCGGCAAGAAGCGTGAGGTTTTGGCCTCCTCCCAGGCATGGTAAAACCGGGGGTTGCGCCTATTATGAACCATCGTCTGTTCGAGCTGTACTCCAACGAAGTCATTCCGTTCCTGTCCGTACCTACATCTTTTTTCCTCCTTTGGAACAGTGGTGGATAGCTGATCTCTCTTTTCTCCACGTTGTTGTATTCGTGCTTTCAAATGTTCCAAGGTGAATGTTGGAATGGGAATTCTTTCCCTTGACATCCTCCAGTTTCTTCACAGGGGCCGGGTCCGGCGATGTCCAGTGAGTCAAATCCTTTCCCCTTTTTGCAGCTCGACCAGCGCCTCCATGCGCCTTATTGCAGGGTTGCGGAATTTCTTTCACGCTTGGACGTTCGTCGCACGGCCTGCGTCGTCCCGCGAAGTTCTTCCAAGATGGTTTGCAGAGCAAGTCCCCTCTGATCCCCTTTTCCCCGCACTTCTTTCAAAGAAATGGCCCCTCGATGAAGATCGTACGATTCCCTTTCAGTTGTCGCCTTTATCATTCCCATAAGGATCCTTCAAGATCTTCTTGACCCCTTTCTCCCTCCTCGTACTACGAAGTACCTGATTATATTAGCATTTCTTTTACCCCCGACACTTAGGTGTACTATAGGCGTTTTTATCTGTAACCCTCGTGGCGTTTTAGACTCGGTATTGTAGGCTACTTCTCAAACCTAACAGCCTGAGTTGAGGGTGTCCCCCCAGCCCTTCTGCCAATCGTCTCTTTTTCCCTTACCCCCGCCCCTCAGCCTCTGTCTCTAGTGGATGGTGAGCCCTTTTCAGGTGCCCCCCACCGCACAGGAACTCCAGGACGTCTCTGGACCTCTACCTTGGAGCCCCCCCCCCCCCCCCCCCCCATGGACTTCCCCCGAATCCCAGACAACTCCGCCAACCCAAAAAAAGCCTTGCATTTTTCCATTGAACCCCCTTTACAAGTCGGACGAAAGGATCCTCCTTTCAAAGTTCCCTTTTCTTTCTCGTACAAATGTGCCTTTCACGTACCCCTCGAGTTCCCCTTCCCTCCACAGCAACCCTTCGAAGGTGTCGGTCAAACCCCATTTCGAACGTGCCGCTATGCAAAGATGGCGGGTACCGACAGGTGATTCTGCCCTCGGCCTTTTTGGCGGACCTGAAGGGTTGATTTGCCCCACTTTCCTTTCCCCTCCCTGCTTCCCTCGCTGCGGGAGGCAAACCGGTGTCTTGATGACCGCGGCCGCAGCCTGGTATCTCCCACCGAGAATTCACCCAATTTTTTTTTGTTCATCGTAGCGGGCGGTTCATGACATTGCTGCCTCCAGCGCACCCCCCCCTGTCTCTTCTCTTTTTTTTCTTGCAACACTCCCGGTCGATAAACTATGCTCTTCTTCGGTCGAAGCGCGCGCATGGCGACGTGCTTTCTTCCCCCCAGGTGGTGAGCATGTTTACTACCCCTTTCACCCCGCCGGCGAGTCCCATGTGCCGAGCGGGTGTTCTTAGCGGACTGGGTTTTGGTTTAACCCACAAAAACAACGTACATAGTCAAGGACCAATTGACTCAACTGGCAGGTCCCTGTTTAGCCAAAAGTAGCAAACCGATTCGATGCTTTCAACTTTCCTCCCTCTTCGCCAATTCGAGACTATGGAGACAGCGAGTAGGTAGTTCTCTTCCTTACCTCAGGGGACAAGTCCCGCGGACCTACCTCCTTCACTCTTTGCAACGCACCAGCGCCTCAATCCGCAGGCATGAAATTCATGCACCCCCTTTTTTTTTTGACGCGTCTCCAGTTTGGCGCCTGTTTCAAGTTAACGAGCCGTCTCGTGCAGTCACTGCACTGTTGTTTTTTTTTTTTCCGCCCGCCTCTTCGTCGTCTTTCGATCTCTCCCTTTTTTGGCCGACAAGTTGCGCCCCATTGTGAAACCTGCAGATCGCAGAGCTCTTCGATCCTTGTCCCAGCGTTTCCCAGCTCTTAGCCTACCCCCGGGTTTTTACTCCTCCCACGCCACCGTGTGAGTGAATCTAGCTTTCGGACGACCTAGTTTTTTACAGATGGGATCCCGACAGGACAGCTCGGTTCTTCATAGAGGGACCGTGCGTCGGCCCCCAACGCTTCTCAGCTTTAAGTTCGCCCATTTTTGGGGGGTTGGGGGGTACTGTGGGTTCAGCACTTTTTCTTTGCCTCCTTCCCCCCCACATGAGATAGATGTGGCTTCGGGTGTCAGCAGGCTCACAGTTTTTTTGACGAGTCGAAGCACAGCGAGTCTCCCTTACTCTTTTTTTCGCGGGCTCACGCCTACATCGTTCCCCCCCTTTCCGCCGTGGCTCGACCATCGGATTGGCGCCAAAGTACTGAATAACTCGTCTTTTCACACAACCCTTCCTTTCTTGTTGGTCGACAGCAACTTTGCCCCTTGACTCCCTCCCGAGGTCCCCCTTCTTTCACCGGTGGCTACTCCCCAGGAGACTTTCCTTCTGCGCGCGGCCAGTCATCACGGTGAGAGAGGACCGAAGCGGACGGTATGGACCCCACCAGGCTTTTCAGGAGAAGTAGTCCTTGCTTTTCCTGCAGACTCCCTCACCGACTCGTGAGATCTTGATCCCCTTTTTGTTTTGACTTTCGAGTTTGTTGTGAAGTTATGGCTGGTCTCTAAAATACTTTTTTTTCTGCGATTTTTCGCAGCCGACCGTTTGAATTTCCCAGTCCCCGCGTTTACAAGAATTCTGCAAGTTTGTCCGTGATGATCTTTTAAATGGCCAAGAAGATGCAAGTGCGTTTTGGTTGACCATTTATGCAACATCTAAGGTGAGTGGCCGGCCAACCCTGTTAATTTCCCCCTGGAAAAATTAGTTGCGCCCTTATCAGAGAATGCAGAGTTGAGCGAAGAGTCTCGCTTCCCGGCGAATGATGAAGTTGCTGATCTTTGGTCCCTGAGATACGTGCTCCATTCATCGTTTTTTTTCCCTTTGAGAGCCCCCCCGATTTTGAAAGGCGGTTTACGTTGCTTTTATGCGCTGAAAGAAGTGCTCTGAGCTCTTTCGTGGTCTCCCCGTCCCCCCCCCAAACCTGATCCCCTTCTCCTTTTTTTCCTCCCCCCTTTTTGCCTGGGCCTTTTTCAATTTCTCTATTCCTCCCTCTTGTTGAGTAGATATTGTCAAAGGCGAGTTGCACAGAGGTACAACCGTCGGGGTTCTTTCTGTTTTTTTTTGGTAGTCCCCCCCCTCTCGCGCTTCCTTGCAACGCTTTTTCCTCTCTTTTCCCCCTCCCTTCGCGAGCACTTTGGAAATGCGGTTCGCGCATCGCAACAACGGGCCTTTTCTTTCCGCCGGGTTCTCCCCCACGGCGCAGCCAACCCCTTTCGCCCGTTTGTTTTTCTGTTTTCGCCTCCAACGCGCGTTTTTTTCCGCGAACCATTTCCTAAACTACTCCCACAGGGGCCTCCAGTCCCTTTCCTGGGCACCCGAGCATATGGATGGCATCGTCTGGCCCATCTACCCCATCGCTGAATTCATCAAGCCAGGGCAAGATGATCCCCCTGCCTCTCTCTTTTTTTGTACAATTTAACCCCCTGAACAGAGGCTTGCCCTCAAAAATGCCGACCGTCCATAGCTACCTACCAACCCCCCGCACCCACAAATCTAGCCCCCCAACCCCTTGGCGCCGAGCGCACCGTCATATTGGGGTTAGGCAAGCCAAGCTACCCTCCCTTGAAGTGTGGTGTATCCCTGCAGATGTCAGTAGCTCGCCTTGAGCTGGCCTTTTTTCTGCGCTGACATGCATCATGCGCTTCGGAGACTCCGCGTGCCCTTTCAGGGTTTCTTCCCCTCGGCTCTTGCTTTTACACTTTTTTTGGACCATTGCTCCCCCCCCTACGGTCCGGGGGGTGCGTTCAGGGACTGCTTTGATCATAGAATTTTGCGCAATCCCTGGCGGGTTCGAGCCCCTTCCCTCTAGGCTTTACTAGGAGAGTGAGCTGCAGACCCCCTGTCCTCCTTTTTTGCCCCTCCCGTGCTTCGCGCGTAAGTGGTACTTCTGACACCGAACCTTCACATCAGATTAAATTGTTGGGGCCGTTTCGGTATGCCCCGCTCCTTTCAAGGCCCCCCTCCTTTCATTCCCCGAGATGCTTCCGGACTGGAACCCGAGTCATCGTTTGGTCCTCACGACGAGCGTGACTCGTCTGATCCAACCGAGCATGTCTTGTTCGAACCTTGTCACCGTGTTTGGTGTTGGTTGCAGAATTGGAGACTCTCCCTTAACCCCTTTCCTTCTTGTTTTTCTTCTGCTCGAGCTTGAATTATCTCCTTTTCGCGCTTTCATTCACCATTCAAGCTTTGGGTCTGAGATCGACCGCCCCTCTCTTTTTCCCCCCTTCAGATTCGTTCCCTGTGAAAAAAGTGATCTCAGACTCTTAATTTCTCTATGCAAAAGCGAGTGATAAGGGAGTTGCCACTCCTGTCTAGGTAAGTTCTATTTCGGGACCCCCTTCGATTAGGACGACCCGTTTGTAATTCCCCCTCTCATGATCGGATGCCGAGTTTTTCCTTCTGTTTTGCGGCGTGTCCTTATTTTGCAGGCATTTTCACCACAGGGGCCAAGTCAACCTCCCCCCGAAAGATATGTATTTTGCAGCGACAAGCATTTCCCCCTTCTTTTTGGTCCAAGGGGATGTGCCTTTCCTCTTTTTTTGGAAGCTTTTTCTTCAGTTCTCCAACCCCCCCCTTTTCCCCCGATACCAAGGAAGCGAATGCCACGAAGACGGCGGAGCAGACCTTGCTGTTAAGGGGTTTCTAGCTCGTAGGACACCCGCAAAGTAGCTACCTTGATATGACAGAGATTCTCCCCTCCTTTTCGCTAGTTTTTTATTTCCTCTTCTACCAGTGGAGAGGAAGGATTGTGCAGCCACCTCCTCCTCTCCCCCTTGGTGATTTTCTTGCCAGCGACTTTGTACCTTTTTCTCCACGCCCGCAAGACCCCCTGTCCGCGAATTGGTTCAGCTTGAGCCGCCTCACACAGCGGTGGTTTCGGACGTTAAGACCTTCCCCTCCGGTGTTTTCCTGGCCAATTTTCTAATGTCAGGTCGATTCGGCTCCTCCTTTTCCTCTTAGCTACCCCGTTCCTGGTTTCTAGTCAAATGTTCCCCAACTCCTACCCTGTAGTCCCCTCTTTCTTGAGTATAGAACTGACAGTTTTTAAGAGATATTTCATGTTTTCCCCTTTGACCCTTCTGAAGGCCCAGCTGTGGAGGCACTTTTCTCCTTCTTGATCCTTGCATTTCACATTTGTCTAAAGACTTTTCTGTAAATATCGTTTTTTACTTCTGCCGTCTTTCTGGGGCATTCTCCGGTGAGTCGGGATGTTCAGTTGACTCTGTTAATGTGATTGCAGTTTTCATTGTACTTTCCAGCTCACTCCCTTTCAAGGTACCCTTCCCAGAGGAAGGGATTCTAATGTCCCGGGTTTGATTCTCCCTTCCGGTGGCCCACCATCACCCCGACCCGATCTACCTCGGCTCCGGATACGAACTGCACTCTTCTTTCTGCACGCGGGGACGGCACCATCCCCTCTCCGGGCTTCCCTCGCACTCTCTTCTCCCCTGACGCCTGAAAATACGGCTTCTAGCCATGGCTTACAAGGTAAGTTTATTACCCGAAGTTCCCCTGCTCCACACCCTAGCTTCAGGTCACTTTGATTTATTGTATCACAGGGTCCGGGTCGCCCTCGCCTTTCTCCTTTTATGGGGTCCTGGAAAGCGACACTGTGTAGTCTTCCCCCCTCCTCTCCCTCGATTCCGGCATTGAGCATTGGACGGGTTGCGCAGGTCGGATCCATCGGGATTTTAGCCTCCGGCCCTTTACCTGCTGACCAGCGCAGGGTCTCTAGACTAGGCGCGTCCCCCTATAAACCCCCCCTTCCCTCTCTTCAGCCAGCTCTCCGGCAATAACGTCTTTTTTTTTGGCTGCTGCCAGCCACAGGCATGGACAGGGCGTTGTCTTCAACTTTCCCGTTCCCCTTCCTAACCAGGATCCCTGAAAAAGAGAGGTATCCAACTTTCGTGGCCCGTGACCTTTTTCCCAGTCCTGGAACAGGTAGCCTATATTTTTCAATACTCCCTTCTCCGATCAGTCTTATCCACCTGTTCCAGGATGAAATGGGAGTTCCTTGACGGACCGGCTCTTTGAAAGTTTTCGAGGCTCCGATTTTCTAGAATCCCCCCCCCCATTGAGGTTTTTTTTTTTTTCTTTTGTGCTAGACCCTCGCATTCTGCCTTTACCTTGAGGGAAGCGGATCATCTATTGCTTATTTTTTCTTCTTTCGAGAGATCACTGAAGAAGTTTCAGTTTGACATTTTCCTCTTTCCGCACCCCCGAGGGCCTCCCCGTCCATGAGAAAACTTCCTCCTTTCATCACCATGGGTTTCCTTCCCGATTCTGTCCCTCGATATAATGGGGGTCGCTTTAAGCCATCCAGGTCCCCTTTCACGACATTATCAAAGGAAACTTGACGTTCCCCCTGATTCCCTCCCCCGCAGTGTTCCTTCCCTCTTGGTAGAATGCTTTCTCAAATTTCCCCTTCCTCGGCCGAGACAGATAGAATCCTTGTTCTTCTTCCTGACTCAGGTATTGGTCATTTTCCTTCCTCTCTTTTTCTGACCTCCCTCCTTGAGCGTGATGTTTTAGTCCCCCATTCTCCTCTTGTGAGTGGGAGTCAGTATCCGGAGCCTCCTCAGTTTTTTTCTTCGGGGTTTAAGTCAAAACCTTGGATCAACGCTAGCATCCCCCTGGACAGGACTTGTAACGTCCCTTTTCGTGGTGAACTTTTTCCTGTCCACTTTGACGCCTGGCCTTCCTAACTCCTTTCCCCCTTTCCAGAAGCAGTACCTGAAGCACACACCCCCCCCCAAGCCTCTTTTCCTGACCGACTCCCTCACGAAGGACCCAGACCGCCTCGGCCCCCGGGGCTTATGACTAGATTCACAGACCGTTGGACCGTCAAAGTGCCCCATCCTTGCGTTTTCCCGCTTCCCCGGCCCGTGGCCGACAACTGGTTCCCCTTTAATTTTGGTCGTCCCTCCCCCTCAAATGTTCTTGAAACCAGTTCGTGCTCGATCCCCGCCACGTTCCCCGACAGGTTTCGAGCCTTTTTCCGTGTTGACCCCCGATTGGCAGGACTTTTCCTTAGCCAGAGCACAAAGTGACCCACAGTAGGATTCGACTCCCAATGGATCGACTGCTTTTTTAATGCAAAACCGGTCTTGTATTCCTCCCGTCAGACCCAGCGGTGGATCGGCTAATTTTTAATCTTACAATCCTCCCCTTCATTGTTAATCGTCGAGGGGTGTTTGACCAAGGCAGTTTCCGCCAAGATCCCCCCCGTTTTCTTTCCTTCCTGAACCCTCCCCCTTCCTGAAAATTGCTATTCTTGGACTCTCCTTTTTCTCCGGCATTTTCCCCGAAGAGATTTGTAGGGTGGTGCAGGGACCCAATGGGAGTCTTTTTCTTGTACTAAGAATTGAGCGATCACCTTCCAGTCCCCCTTCTTTCCTGTTGAGTTTGCGGCCAATTTCGCTTAGGTGTTTCCTCTTAAGCAAAACGTCCCACCGCTTAGAGTCGCATCAAACTTTCGCCCCCCCTCCGGTGCCCTGATCTTTATAGACTCTGCTGGGGTTCCAACCTGGTACTGCTTTTGCTCTGGTTTCCCCTGCCGGACCTCACAAGCAGGAATTTTACCCAACAGCATTGACCATTCTCCGATGGCCATAGAGAAAGTCATCGACCACTTTTTCCTAACAATTTGCCGCACCAAAAATCTTTCCTATTCCTCCTCTTCTTACCGAGCAGGAGCGTGATCCCCCGGACCTTTTGATTTGCCATTCTAGCAGCACAGATCGGCCACTTCTCGGCTCTCTTTGGCCATTTCCTCCGTTTGCCTTTACATAGCTGCGGCGCCTCCCTTTTTCCCCGGTGAAGGCATCCTCAACGATCGTAGAAGATCCCGCCAGGATCGTCGCAGGACTCCTCTGCCGCCCAGTTTTTCGTGATTATTTCTAGCCCACTTCCCAGCTCCCCTCCCAGACCCCCCTCCCTCCCTGGTCTTCATCGAGGCAGCTCTGTTTCCCAACGAGTCATTTTATTGACTCTCTTGGACCCCCTTTTTTGTTTTTTTTGTGGAGGATGTCCGTTTTTCTTTTTTTTGGGAAACCATTCCCCAGTTCTGATGTTGCGCTGCGTTAAGCTTGGTGTGCTCACCGACTTTTAAGTCCTATGAACCTTTGACGCAGTTCGCGGGTCCTAAAGTATCACTCCCTTTTCCCACCACAGGGTTTGAGATCCTTTTTTGTGCTGTTATTTTTTTCCCATTCTACTTTGATCAAGTGTTTTTTTTGAACCCCCCTTTTCCCCCTGTTTTTGGAAAGCCAGAACTTTCTTTTCGCCTTCTTTTCCCCCCAAGAGCCTTTTCCCCCCCCCCCCTGACCCAAAGGGCATTTTTGTGAAACCGTTGTTAATTTTTCTCCAGCCCGTCGTCCAGCCTCAGATATTAGAGCGACATGTTTCGTCCTTTTTTTCTTCAGAACTTGAGATGAGGGCAGTCTTGGCCACCTCCCGGACGGTGAGCTAGCCTTTATGAGTTTTCCCTTCTAGTTGTTTTTTCCTTCTTTTGGGCTGGCATGTAATAATCTCTGCGGACCTTTTTTTCGCAGCTCCACGTCGATGCAGTTAGCCGCCCCCTCCCCTGCGAATTCCCCCCCCTTGAAGAGGACGCGCTTAAATTTCCCGTCCTCTGACTTTTTCCCGCCGATGCCAGATTGCTAGTGTGTTTACAGACCTTTACCCCACATTTGTCATTGTTTTGTTTCCACCTTTCATTTCCCCCCCCTCCGACTTCGCTCGTTGCGAGTTTTTTTTAGATACCCGCCTTCTTGCCCTTGTTGTCCGCAGTTTGCTCCATTGCTTTCTGACTAGTTGTTGTCGAAGTCTCTATGTCCAAACCCAGCCCCCATTTCTCCCCCCTGCGGAGATGGCAATGAGCTTTTGGAACGGCCGCTTCACTCTCTCTTTGGTGGATAAATTAACAAACCTTTGAGTTTTTTCCTGAACTCTGTGCGGCTCGCCGTGCTGGTTTTTTGCCCCCTTCTTCCCTCTTTGTTGTGGTTGAGGATTCCGCCGGAGCCGACACCGATGGACCCCCAGCTTTTTGAGTAGGAGGTGATTCTGTATACCCCCCCCCCGCTCTTTGCATTTCCGGCGGTCAGCTCATTGATACCCATTCCCGATAACCTCCGGTCAAATTAGGTTTTAGCGCCGCCCCCCATGCCGCCTCGGCTTCCCTCCTGCGCTTCCTACGTTGTGTTCGCCCAACTCGCCGCCCCTTCCCCTTCTCCCAAGTCGCGTATTCTCTTCGATCCACGTCGTCCCAAACTGCGTTCTTTTCGCACACGACAGTGGCATACCTACTTTTTTTTTTGACCACCCCATTGTTTTTTCCTCCCCTTCACGCGCGTTTCATCATGGGTCAAACAAGATCCCCTCTTGTTTTGTTGGAGGGCCTTTTTGCCATTCTTCTCCGAATTTCATTCCGTAAAACTTCACTTTATCCCATTTCTTTCGTCTCCTTTTTCTGGGTCTTGTTTGCCACTTTCGACTATCCCGGCTTTTTGATACCAATTTGACGGACCGGCTCTCCTTAAAGTATTAGCCCCTTCCCATAAGACCAAACCACTCTGACCCCCCCCCCACCGCTCAAACGGAGAGAGAGAGTTACATGTTACATTTCGGGTGGCGTGGACTTTTCCAATCACGAGTTTCCCGAAGTACCTCTCCCCCCCGGAAGACCAACTCCTTTTCTCCCCTTTCCCTGTAGCTCATAGAACAGCTGATGATTTTGCCGCGACCTTTTTATGCGAGTCTCGAGCAAGCGGCCCTCCCCCCACCTTTTTTCCCCTAGGGCCGGCTCTGCTAGTACGTTTGACGTCAAGTTCTGGATCCCCCAAGAAGTCTGTGGGTTGAGTAAGATCCCAGAGTACCCTCCTTGTTTCAATCCTGGCGGTTAGACACGCAGTCATGATTTCCTTCTCTCGTTAGCGCTACCATAAAGAATTGGAGTTTGACTCCCCGCCTTCTTTCTCCGTAGTCTTTTTCTTTTTAGTCCCCCTCAGAAGCCCCCCCTCTCAGTGTTCATTTATTGAACCGACAACTTCCCCTTTCCCCCCTCCCCCAGGGTCCCCTTGAAGTTGCGAAACCTGCGTTTTGCATGTGCTGACTTCCTCTTTTCCCCTCTTTCCTAACCCGAGAATTGTCCTGTGAGTGGCTCCCCTGCTTAGGCCCCCATCCCCCTCCATTGGAGTTATCAACCTTTTCCTTCTTTTCCCCTTCATTTCGTGCTTCGCTACGAGTGAGAGATTGTTCCCGTAGATCTCTCCTGAGATACTTCATCTTGGTACCCCTTCTGCATCCGGAGTGAATTTTGCCCCCCCACCCCTGAGAGTCCCCCCCCTCTCTCCCCCTTGCGGCGAGAAATGAAACGTTTCCTTTTTCTTTATCTTTACTCTAGATAGTAATCTAAGCCTTCTCCCCCCGTTGGTCTTCCCCCCACTGCGATCCTTAGCCGCACCCGTTTTTCTTCTGACGGTCCGGCTGAAGACGGTTTCGTTTGACCTTTCTCTTTCCTTCTTTGTCTAGGTAAGTCCGCCCCCCTGTGGAATAGCGCAAAATTTGAACCTCTTCTGTACGTCTACCTTGAGTCTCGACTTGGTACCAGGGCTTTTTCGACAGTTTTTTCCCTCAAACCCGAATATTTTGCGAAGTTTGGATTTGATTCATCCCCCGAACCCCCTGCCGAATGCCCCGCTAGAGCGCTCTTCGTTTATTTTTTTTTCCCTTTTCTTCGCGATCCCCAGTACCCCTTCTCCCCAACTCCTGATCTTCGCAATGCCCCCCCTGCGTCCCTTCGTTCCAAGATTTCGCTAATATGTTACTCTCTTTTTGTTCAGAAAGAAAATTAAACGACTGACTTTTTTCTTTTTCAGGCAAGAGACCTTTGGCATTTCCCATCCCCCCCTGCGGATCTGAGCACCAAGATGAAGATGCTTTACGGGTTTTCAACCTCGGTTCTTCATTTTTCTAGGATTCTCCCCCCAGATTTTTGACGTCAAGGCTCTCGCTCCCCTTGATTCGGGTGAAGACTTTGTGTGCGATCGACCCCTCAGGGTTTTCTCCCCGGCGTCAACCGACCAGGTACATGCGGCACCCAATTCCTGTTTAGTCTTCCCCTTCTGTTCGAAATTATGCAATTGTTCCTCCCCCTTTTTCCAAAGCTTTTTTCTTGCCCTCGCAGGATTTTAATTCGATGCCGAATTCGCCCTCCCCGGCCAACGGTTCTGTGTGACTCGTCAACGCCCCGGTGGCCCCCGAATTTTTTGTCTTTTGTTCTTCTGGAGGATGGTCGGGACATTCCTCCTGCTGTTTTGTTTTGGTTGGTAATGATCTTTCTTTTTTGTCCTTCATGATGTTATTCTAAAGTTTGGAGACTCTTGCTGACTCCTTCATGGAGTCTTTCGCGGTTTGATAGAGGCAATTCCCTTTTGCATTCACTCCCACAAATCTATCCTGCTCTCTTTCCCTTGGATATGACCCCGCTTCCGCGATGCTTTTCCGGGGGTTCCTGAACCTCCGAACAGGCTGGTTTTTGCTCTATTCCCCTCCAATGTTTCCCCCCCCCCCGGCTTCGCCACGCTGGAGACACCCCTACTCCTCTTTCCGCGATTCTCCCCCTGATTTGTTAGACCTGCGCCCTTTTCGGGTCCTTGTCGTCCCCCCCGAGGTTTCCTAGATCCCTCCGGTCCGGTCGTTGTCTGTCGTCTCGCCTTATGTTGACCCTTTGACTTTTCCCCCACTTGCCCAGTTGCCGAGGCCAAAGATCCTCTTTTTTTGATTTTTCGGCATTGCCGTTGACTGCCAGCTAGTTCCCTCGGCTTCCTTTCTCTGCGATTCCGTTTCCATTTTCCCATTCGGTGGCAACCCTTTTTTTCCTTTTATTCTGACTAGGCCGGGGCGGACGAAACCGGTCCCCCTGCATTGACTCTTGTCACGGCAAAGACTGCGATGGAGTTCGCTGGAAGCTTCCTTTCCCTCAAAGCAGGGGTTACACGGTTCACTATACGCTGCCGTCCGTAATCTCTTTTTCCTAAAAGAGACGTTTTACGCGCCGTTTTACGATTCCCCCCCTTACTCCCATCCCCTTTCCTTCTGGAACAGGTGATAAGTTTCTTCTTGACTCCTCCTTTTTTTCTTTTTTCTATACTCCAGGCGAAGTCATGGAATGGGTTTTTTCCTTTCCTTTAGGATGTGGTCTTTTTTTCTCCTTTTGATCGTTTTCCGACGATGTTGCAAAGTCCCGTATCGAGGTCCTTTTACTTTCTTGGATCCCCCTCCCTACAGCGCAATGCTCGGCTTGGCGGACTCCTGCTTGCCGTAGTTTAGTCACTTTCGCAGAGCTCCCTTCCTTTTTTTCGCTGCAATTAACACTGCTTTCTCTTCACGGAGGGATCCGACTGCGAACTTTTGACGGGTCGTTCCTGGGCCGCCCCTTTTGATCTTATGGCCTCGATCTCAAGGGGAAGTTCCCTCTTTTTTTAACTTCACCCAGGCTTTCCCCAGCATTCAAGCCCTGCCCCCGTAACCCCTTTGCTCCACGAGGGTAAATGATAGACTTTGGTACGAATTTTCTGTCCCCCCTCTTCAGTTTTTTCTCCTGGAACTCATAGAGCTTGACTCTCGTTTCAGGTTCGACTCATTCATAGAGGGGATTTCAACCCTCCCGATTTCCCCCTTTTTTTTTGCCGTCACCTTTTCTCCTCGAGTTTTGGGTCCCTTATCCTTCTTTCCCCAAGCCCCATGTAGATCCGTCGGGGGGATTTCATTCCCCTACTTCATCACCCTTTCTCCACTCGGACAGGAAAGGCTTTTTGTATTGCATTTTTACATCTCTTTTCTTTGGCGTCAGGGACGCCGTACAGAAAGTCGTACCGACGCCACCACCCCCCCCTCCCTTCTCCCTTCCCACCTCCTCACCGGCCTTCAGGACCCTTTTCCGCGGATTACCTAGGGCGTATGTTTAGAGATGAACTCCCTGCGCGCCCCATGTGGCAATTGCGCGTAATTCGCGCCTGCGAGCTTTCCGCGCAGATCCTCCTTTTAGTTTTGACAGCCCCCACATTGAATAATTCCGCTTCCACTCCTTTCCTCCCAACGAGCGGTTCGAAAGGCTATAGTCAGTCCCTCTCCGCTTCCCTAGCCCTGAAGGTATTCTCCAGCCTCCCCGCTCTTCTTCTCCCCGAACTACATGGCAGGCGAGCTGGCCCCTTCCACAGGCTTTCCATTGACCTTGACGTTTCCGACCCCTGTTTTTTGCCCCCCGCTACTTCAATCAAAGCCTGGGATTGGTGCTCCTATTGTTCTCACCCTGTGACGGTCAGACCAGATCGGGGATTTTCCCCCCCCTGTGGTATTCCACAATCCGCTAACATCGGTTTAAATATCTCTTGGATTCTTCCCCGCATGCTAATATCTTGTGTGGTCATAACCTTGTTCGATACCTGAGGGGGCCCTCCCCTCTGAGACCCCCCATTAAACGCTTCCTGCTCTCTTCTTTTTTTTGAATTATTTCCTTTTAGAGGATTGCTTTTTCCATTACCTCCCTCCCCTTCCCGCCCGCATTCTCTTTCGGCCATCCCGTGGCTCCTAATTTTCCCCGTAACCCCAATTCGAGACTATGCTGGCTTTTTGGGCTTTTTTGCCGTGGACTTTTTTTTTTTGTTTTCCACCAATGACGCTTCCTTTTTAGGTCACTATTTTTCAATCAAAGCGCTCCCCCCCGTCCCCTCCTTCTCACTTTTCCCGTTTTTTCCATAGAAAACCCCAGAGAAGTTTCGTTTTCCCCCACTTCAGGTCTCGTCAGGAGAGTGATCCGCATTTCTTTTCTGAGTTCCTCCTCTCTTTCTAGGACCGAGCGCGAGCGATCCCGGTGTTGTCCAATCCCTCTTCCCCCAGTAACATCGCTGCGCATAAGAAAGAGTTTCTGGTTTTTTGGAATTTAATCCGTTGCCCCTTTTTCGAATCTCCAGGGTTAGATTCAGAAGACATAGACCCCTCCTTTTTTGAGTGTTTTCCCTCCCCCCCGGAGGCTCCCCGACTCAGCCGTGGACCTTTTCTCCAATGTCCCTATAGGTTTTCTCTCTTTTTCTTTTCGTCGCAAACCCCCTTCCGAGGTTGCCTTTTTTCCAACTTCCTTTTCTCTGACTTTTTTTTCCGGAGGTCGCACAGCATTGATTTCCGCCCCCCTGATCAGCTTTGGAGGCTGATTAGGTTTCCCCCGTTTCCCCCTTCCACTGAATTTCTTCCTACTCGAGTCCAGTTCGCGCCAAGGCTTCCTCGATTTTTTCACGTATCAGCGTCCCAGGTCTTCTACCCTGATTTCTCCCCCCCCCAAATTTGAATTCAATAGTGCCTCTTTTGTTGTTTCCTCCCCCTTACCCTTGGCCTTTTTTTCCAGCCGCAGCCTCGGTTTTTTTCCAAGTTTCCCTTGGGTGCCGCCGGTCGCCTAATTGAAGGAGCAGCCGCGACGATGGTATTATCTCTTTTCTCTTCTCTTCACTGCTCCCAGGAAGTCTCCCCCAACACCCTTGGACTCCTCCTTTTAATGTTTTGACTTTGATGGCTTAATACCTTTTCCCCATTTTCCTTTTTCTCTCTCTCTCGTTTGATCGGTTGGGTTGACTTCTCTTGTTTGCCCTTTCTTTTTGGTATTCCATGTAATCATCTTCCTCCCGGTCCTCTGATTTTTTAAGACTACGTATTTGATTTCTTGCACGTGGTCTTCCAACTCTCTGCAGCTTCCGCCATTATCTCCAGGGGTCCCTTTTCTTCCCCTCTAGTCGAAATACTACTCTTCAGCCTCTCGTGGTTGCCCTTCGACTCCCCCACTTAACCCCTTTCTTACCCCTGTGTTGCCCCCAATGTCAATCGCTGAACCTCCTTGGCTTTTTCCCCTCGGCTCTCTGGCCGATTTTTCAATCGTTTTTTTTTTTTCGCCTTTTGGTTACAATTTCGGATTGATACTTTTCCCGTCTTTTTTTTCTTCCAGTAGCGGGTTTTTTTTGTTTTTATCCCCCACCGCATTTCGTGCCCTGTTTTTTTGGCGGATGTCTGTCCATTGCGTGTTTTTGACCGCCTTGTCCCCCTCCCATTTTGTTTGGACCTACCTCCCAACGCTCTCATCCCTTCTTGACTGGTCGGCTCGCCGTTTTTCCCTCTATTCTTTTTTTCCTTTTTGTTGTTGAGTTTCTATTCGCATTCGCTCCGCCCCTCGTTCCCCCCCCCCGCCGGGATTGAGTTGTTTTGCGACTTTTTTTTTTTTTTTCCGCCGGCTTCCGCATGCCCCTTTGGTTACCTTGGAAGGATTGTCCTTTCCTCCCTGCCCCCTCTGCTTCGCCGCGGAATCCTCCCTTTGAGTTAGCCCCCTCCGGTCTCTTTTTCCTGAGCCGCTCTCGGCGAAAGTCTTTGCTTTCCGCTCCTGGAATGACACAGGACGCCCACTGTTCTCACTTTTGCTGCCCCCCTTTTTCATTTTCTGTTTTTTCATTTTTATCTTCAACCCTTTTAATAAGTAAACGTTTTCCAACTTGTTGTCCGTTTTACTTTTTATTTTTTTATTTTTACCCCTTTTGCCTTTTTTTTTCGGCTGCATCCAACCCCCCCCCTTTTTTGTCCCCTTTCCTCCTAGGTTTTTCTTTATTCCCCAAGCCCTCCTTAAAACCCCCCTTCCACACCCAAACGCTCCCCAACCCTGAGCGACCCTCTTAGAAACCTGTATTTTTTGTTCATAAAGTTCTAATTGCCTCCCCCTTTCCCCTACTCCTGTTTTTTTTCTAATTATTAATGCGCTCTAGTACCCCGCTTTCTCTTTCGATGATGCAGCTCTCCCCTTGAGATCATCTTCCGTGCCTTTTTCCAAAAGAGTTTGCAAAATCAGATTCGTTCTTTTTTCCAACCCTCTACATGGTGGGTCCTGTCAGACTGCACGTCTTTTCCTTCCCTGTTTCTCCCCTCCCACCGGGTTCGAGAAAGCGACCATTCTTTCTGATTTCCCCCAGTTTTTCTTTTTTGAGACGCTCCATTTTGTAAGAGGCGCTCGTCGGGAAGTGTTTTTTTTTGTCGGTGATTTCACGGGCTTGAAAATTCCAGATCCCCCCGCCCTTTGTGCCGTTTTTTTCTCCAAATGCTTCGACTCCGAAAACCTGGTTGAACTTCTTTTCGTACTGCTCCTTTGTTGCGACATCCACTCTTGACCTTTTCTCCCCAATTTTTTTTTTTTCTTCCTTTTCACTTCTTCGGAGGTGTCAAACCCCTCAGTTAGAACTTCAACAAGGTCGTCGAGTTTGCGCTCCTTTTTTGTTTTTTATCTTTTTCGATTGACATCCCCCCGTTGACGCATTCTTTGCCTCTATGTTCCTTCGGCAGTACCTTGAGTGAAGTTTCAAACAAAAGATCCCTTGTCTATCTCCCCCTTCTTCTCCGAGAAATGCCCCCCCTTTCAGTGATCGTTTTCTGCACGAGATTTTTGGCAAATGTCTCTGAGAATTCCAATCTTTTTTTCTTCAAATTCCTTCTTTCAACCAAAAAGTTGTAGCCCTCTCGGACTTCTTCTTCGTTTTTTCTTTTAGCGTGCCTGCTTTTATACAGAGGCATCATGAAGGTCCCCATCTTCCCCCTGCCCCAACAGCCTATGTAGTCGACCAGCCTTGGTCTTTCTTCCGGGAGTCGGTCTCCATTTTTCTTGCGACTCGAATCCGGTTTTTCTTTTGTTTGATAGTTCCCTGACTTCTATAACTGACGCTCAGGCAAAGCATCTTCTTTGCTTTTTTTTTGAAGGGGTCATTTTTGTCGGGAAGCGTCACTTACTAACATTGTTCAACAGCAATCTCTTCCTCCTGAAGGAGCAATTTTTGATTTCTCTCAACCCGCCTTGTTAAGAGAAAGTTTCTTTTTGTACCCCGTCTTTTTTTTTTTTTTGGTTCTTTTTCTTCCAGAGCCTGGTAATTTAGCTACGTTCTCCTTAAGCTGGATTTAAGATTCTACCTTTCTATTTTTCTTTTTTTGTTTCATGCAGTCCCCCTTTTGACAATTTTTTTTTTCCCTTTACCTGACATGTGTAGGATTCCAGAAGGTTCTCCTTTTTTCTCCCCTCCAGTAGGTATAGGAACCAATCTTGAACTTTTTCCCAAGACACTTCTTCTCCCCTTCGGTAACCTCCCTTGGTTTTAATAGACCAGTTCGTCTTTTTCCTCTAAATTATTCCACACCAAAACTTTTGTGTGTCTCCCCCTTTTCTGGGTAAAGCCTGTGGGCCCTGGGCCCCGGCCGTTTTGGCGGAATGTTGAGCCTCTTTCCTCCCTTCCCGGCCCCTTTCTGTGCCTTTTCTTCCTCGCCCTGGTTATATGCCCGTGGTTTGGAAGCGAGGGAGTCGGGCATGCTCTTTCTTTTGGTCGTACCCTTTTTTTGTCCTATTGTCAGTTTTTTTTTGTCTTCGCTTTTTAAACCTTAAACCCCCCCCCATTCATCTTCAGGACCGTCCTGGATGTTGTTCCCGGTGATCTCTTTTGGCATTAACCCCCCAACGCCTATTTTCTTTTTGCTTTTTTCCCCAAGTCGCGAGGAGTTCAGGGGTGTGGTTCCCCCCCTGTTAGGTCCCTCCTGTCTGAGGCTACTACCTGTCCCCTCCCTTGCTTATATCCCAAGCTGGCTTACCATTCCTTCTCTTTTTTTCTCTCAAACCCTCAGTGACGGGTTCGTCATTGGTACCCCTTTTGTCGTCCTGCCCCTTAATTTCCCGATTTTTTCCCCTTTCAATTTCCGGTTGCTGGTATATTTCATCTTTCCTTCTGCTCCCGACACTGGCAACCAGAGTTTCTCTCCCCTTTTGCTTAACATGAAGTGACCGGTCTTTTCTGAAGGTCTTGCACTCTTTCGTCTGATTTCCCCTCTCCCTGAACGGGGACAATTGCTGAAAACTTCTCTTCGTCCCCTTTTAGTTTTTCCCCTGACTTCACTGCCTCCCACTCCATAAGAAGGCCTTCTTTTGGAGTCTTGGTGGAGATCTGCCACACCCCCCCGACTTTTTTATTATCAATATTTTTGGCCCTCGTCCGGAACGAGCCCCCTTACTTACCCCGCATACTTTCTAAGTCTCTTTCCCAATTAAGTCCCTTTCACAGTGTCAAGTCCAATCTCTCTCTAGAGATCCTTCTCTCCCCCTGTTACAGGTCCTAGGTTCTTTTCTCCTTCAAGTCTCTTGATATCAGTACCGGGGCTCGAGGTTCTCTGTTTTTTTTTCCTTTTTTTAAATGTTTGTAAACATTCTTATGGCAGATCGCACACCTCTCCTTCGAAACCCTATGAAGTTTTCTTTTCTTCTCACTCTTCTTTCCTTAGTAATTCGTTCTTGAATGAGTTCGACCCTTGAGAACTTTCCCCATCTGGCCGGAAGCGCAGCGTCACTCCCGTTTCACTGTTTTACGTAAAATTCCATTTTACTTTGAGATACTTCCCTTCCTCACTGGCAGGTTTTTTCTTTCCCATATTCGTCACGCCTTCCCCCCTGGACCTCCTTTCCCCCTAGTTGATACGATACTACAGTTTGATTCCGCTTTGCCACCCCTTTCTCTCCAAACGGCCCCCTTCGGTGTAATTAGGCAGTCCTAGATTTTCCTCCCCTTTGGTAGAAGTTTCCCTGTTTCTTTTTTTTCCCCGTGAGATTTCATGAAAGGATCCAAAGCCTTTCTTTGCAGACCCCTTCTCGCATTCGTGGACTTCTTTTCTCCCTTTTTTTATTCGTCTGTTTGTGGTGAAGGAACCGCTTTGCTCCCCCTCCCTCAACTGCGGAAAGGACCTGGCCTGTCATTTTTTATTGGTAAATTTCAAGGTCGAGGCCTTTTCCCCTTATGGGATATCCGCCCTCCCTCAAACCCAAAAAACCTTTGGATTTTTTCACTCTCAACTCCAGAAGTCACCAATGCACCCCCTTTTTTTTCGGTCCCCCCCTGGCGTATGACGATTTTCAAAGAATCCTTTTTTTTAGACCCCCCCTTTCTTGAATGAGTTTATCGTAATTACTTGACTTGCTTTTTCGCCCAGCGTTTGGCAATAATCCAGTTTTTTTTTGAAAAATTCCCCGGAAATGAAGTCTTGAAAGTCCCCCCTCCTCTCAGGTCCCTCCTTTTTCCATCTCATGGTAGTGTTGGTATTGATGTTTGGCTATACAAGCCTTCGTTTGAGTTTCCCTTCCACAATTTCCCCTTCACCGATTTTCTCCGACCCTCCTTCTGACTTGCTGTTTCACCCCGGCGTGGTAATATTTCTCCTACGGCCTGCAGCAAACGAGGTGGTCGCTACGTTCTCACCATCCAAGTTCCTGTTGTTTTTGAGGGATCCCTTGAAACCCTTGTTTATGGCTAACCCCTTGTTCGCTCTTATCGGTTTATGCAACCCCCTCCCCCCATTCCCGAGGGTAAAGTCTTTTTGATTTCTGGCTCTCCTGAGAAGAGATCGGGTTTTTTCAGCCACCCTTTTCGGGGTGCTCTCCAGAGAGCGCCATTTTTTCTTTCCTGATGATCGGCGGAGTGTCCGCGTTACTTGTCGGGCTTTGTCTCTTTTCCCCTCACGTCTTTTTTTTCCCCCTATTTCGAGGGAGACAGCCAGGTTCTCGTTCTCCACTTAGGGACTCTGATGTCTTTTTTTTTGACATGTTTCTTTTTTGGATTTCTCTTTTCATAGGGGTTTTTCAATCTCCCCTCAGGCACTCGACCCCCGCCAACAGCCCTCCTCCAGACAATTGAGTCATCTCCCCCTTTGTGAGGTTCTTATTTGCCGCCCCCCCCCTGGACCTCAGCTAGATTTTCCCTCTCCTTCTCCGTGCCGTCAATTTCTGATAACGTGATTTTTTTTTTCTCGGCCAGCGAGCGCGTCCTTTTTTTTTTTTTTTTCCTTTACGAGTTGCCCATACTCCTTCGATAAGCTGAACCTTTTTTTTTTTGTCTTAGAGATCCATCTTTTCTTTCCTCCAGACCGTTCCTTCGAGATTAGTTCCCTCTACCTTTTTGACTTCTCGCAATTTTTTCTTCCCGCATTAAGATTTACTTTTTTTTTGGACCTTTCTTTTCTTCATCGACCCCTCTTTTCTTCCGTCGCCCCACCTCTCGAAGGTTTTCCCCTTTGCAGCCCTCGATTGATTTGTGTCTTATTTCTAATTTTTTCCCCGACACACCTGGCGATTTTTTTTTGGGTGTTGAAATCACCCCAACTGACTAGTTTTCTTTTTCCCAATCCGAGCGCACAAGGCTTTTTTGGAGCGTTGCTGCTGACTTAATTTCTCCCCCAGGTTTCGTGCCCGATTTTTGCGTCTATAATTGTTTTTTATACCCCTCCCTTTTCTTAATCCCCCCCTTGGAGGTGTTTACGAGCAAATGTCTTGATCTTTTTTTTTTTCCCGAGAGCGGTTTTTCCTCTGCCCCCTGGTTCCCGCTGATGGTTCTAGAATTCAAGATCCTTTTTCTTACTCTTCTCCTAAGATTTTTCCCGTATCTCTCCCTCCCCCTTCCACTTCCCCCGAGAGTCGGCCGAAGTAGTGCCTTTTGCGTCCTCTTTTTCGCCACCTCCACCTAATTTTAATGATTTTCTGAGCTCGTTTTTTTTCTCTTTCTTTTTTTTTTGTCAGGATTTCTTGGGCGGTCTCTATTTATCCAACTTTTTTCCTTTGGTCCAGTGTTTATCAAGCCACCTTTCAGTTTTCCCTTGATTCACCCCCGAATTTCTCCTTTCCCACGTACATCTCTTTGTCGCCTTTTTTTCCCTTATGCCTTTTAAATATTCTCCCTCTTCTTGTTTTTTTTTGAATTATCAAAGTTTTTCTGGCCACCCCCCCCTGGTGTTCCTGTGTCTACCCCGTCTTTTGCCAATCAGCGAGCGCTTTTTATTTTTTTAAGTTTCCGCGATAGTCCTTTATCCTTTTCGTTTGGCTCCCCCCCCTCCTTCTTATAAGACCTTTGCCCCTTCACTTTTTTCCTGTCACCTTTTCGCGAGTCCCCAAACAGCATTTTGATTTCTCTCTTTGGATGATGGACCCTCGGGCGCTTTTTCCAGCCTCTCCCTGGACTTTCCCCCCCCCCTTCCCCCCCCCCCCCTTTCTCCACTAAGAGCCTCCCATCCGGGGCTTTTCCCTTCTTAAGACTCTACTTTTCCTTCCCCCGCCTTTTTTTTTTCTTTTTCGCAAGTTAGCCGCACAGTCGGTCTGTCAACCGCTCTTCTTTTCCTGGCTTGAAGGTAGGTCCACCTTTTAGTTCTTCCGTTCGTTCTTTTCCTCCCCAGTGCCACCTTTTTTTCCCCGCCGTTTTTTTTTTTTCCCCCTTTTTTTATTTTGCAAACTTCCCCTACCCCCCCCTCTTAACTTATGAGGATCATCCGGGTCTTATTTTCCAACACTTTCCGTCTCCCCAGGAGTTCTCGAGTTTCCCCCCGGCCCAAAGTCCTTATTTCTTTGTTTTTCGTCAGTGGCATCGCCCACTTTTTTTTAGCTTTGGTTGTTTAAGCCCCCGTCTTTTTTCATTTCCAACGTCTTCAATCGGGCGGTTTTCATTTTCTTTTTTTCCTTGGATCCTAGAGAAGGTCCAGTCTTTTTTGATCCCTTGGTTTTTTCCGGTCTCCCCTTGTTTGTAGCTTCTGCATCTTCCCTCCGCCGTGCCAACCCTCAGGACCTTACCTCCCGTAGGATGACCTTGAGACTAATTTTTTTTCCCAACCCCCTAACCCCTTCCCAAAGGCCTACCTCCGAGCAACTTCAGGTTCAATTTTTTGGTCTGTGTTTATTTCTCCGCGGTATTCTAATTCACCTACTTTCTAAGAACTGAATGGTGGCCATGTCCTCTTTTCTTAAGATCTAGCCCCCCAGAGCTATTGTTTTTGCCTCTGTCTATTTCTTCCTCAGCCCGAGTTCATTTCCTTTTTTACCACTGTTTCTTTCACGCGGATATTAGTAACTGCCCTTTTTTTTTCGTCCTGGTTCTGTTTGAACCCCCCCCCACGTGAAGTTTTTTTTTTTTCTCTACAAGAGTGATTCCCTTAGTGTTTTACCCTTTTTTTCTGTTAGAGTCAGAGGCAATGGGTTTCCTTCTTTTCTTGAAGCTTGGTCTTTTCTGCCAGCCCATAGAGTCCCCCTTTTTCCTCGTCTTTTTCTGTTTTTCCTTTTACTTGATTAGTAAGGGACACCCTCCACAGTCCCCCCATTCGACCTTTTGGCAGTTTTGTGCACCCCATTCCTGATTCGCAACCGCAACAAGCCGTTGTCCTTCTCTTATTTGCCCCAATTATCGTTTGGGGGAAGCCTTTTTTCAAGATCTGACCTATCCCCCTTTCCAGACTGGCTGATCGACCCCTTCCCTATGAGTTTTACTTTTTTTTTTTTTGCTTTTTTTTTTTCCTACCACCGGTAGTCCATTTTCTTGCTACCTCCCTAGTGTAGGATCGATTCATTGAGTCTAACCTTTCTAAATTTCTCCCTCGCCCCAGATAGTGATTCTACTGGATTCAGCCCTGGATTTTTTCCAAAAGAGCTTTCTTTTTTTGCGATCCTTCGAAGACTCCTTCAATATACAATATCGGCTCCGGTCCCCGATTCTTTCCGTTAAGAATATGAGCACCCTTCCTTTTTTCGGCCCAAAACTGAGATTTACACTTTTTTCAAAAGGTTTTCTTTCATTAAGATTCTTTGCTTAGACGGAGACTTCTCTGGATTTTCCGGTACTTGTAAGAGGCATCAACTTTTTCCTTTTCAAACCGATCTCCCCTCCAACTCCACTTTATTTTTCCCCTTCGATTAGTAACGGTTTTTGGTCCTTGTCTCTCTTTTCAATTTCCCCTAGGTTGAGAAGTTGGCTTGTCTGAGTCCCCCCTTTAGCCCCCTTCAGCTTAATGACCCCGGCCTTACGCCCGAGTTTTTTTCCCCCCGCTAGCTTTTTGGTCAGAGCCCCAAGTAGATTCCCCTTGTGCTCTTTCCCCCCCCCTCCCGAGAAATGCAAGGTCCATTAGGCGTCCCATTTTTCCTCTTTCATTCGATACCGTCTTTCAGTCACAACGGCTTCCTCCCCTCACCTTTTTTGCTATGCCTTCACTTTTACCCCTACCGGAGAAAGAGCGATCCTGACACCCAGTGTGAAGATGGCCTTCAGTTTTCTTTTTTCTCCCCCCTCCTTTTGGGTTTTCTGACCGCGGCATCACTGAACACGTGGTTTTTGTCGACAGGCTAGTCCCCGGTACATGTCTATTGACGACTTTTTCTCTTCCCTCTTCCCCTGGACCTTTCGGGGTCTCAAGTTTTCCCTTTCATAACCTGGCCCTTTTTTCCCACGGTCCGGAGCATCTTTTTTTTTTTTTTCTCCTGCCGGAGTTTTCCGCGAAACTGCAATGTTTAATCCTGAAGGTCGCATGTGGAGGGCAACGGTCTATCGCATTTCCCTTTGACGATGTTACCATTTCACAATCTCCCTCCTTCCCCCCGTTCCTTAGGATCTTCTTCCTGGGGTATCCTCTTTTGGAATTAGTTAGGTGAGTCCTGTCCCCCAATTCCCCCTTTTCCATTTTGGTGACTGCTGATGTCGAATCCTTTCGGATAAAGTTTACCCTGAGCACAACCCTCTTTTTCTTTTTTCTACTGGCTTTTTTCCCTTTCCTCGGTTGCTCCCCCTGTGATAAAACTGCTTTGAAAATAAAATAAAGAAGACCCCAGGCGCTGATTTCCTTCTACTCCCCTGCTATCGGTTCTTCTAGATTGGGGAACCTCCCCCTTCCCAAAGGGCTTTTTCAGGTCTCATTAACGAACGCTTGACCCATTGCATTCCCCTCCCTCTTCTTAAAATCCCTCTATCTGCCTTTTGACCAGCTTCACCCTCCTTACGGGTATTTCCTTTCTTCTCTCCCCTCCGCCTTCTCTCTATTAAGAGGTAGGCCTTTGATTTTCGGGCCCCTTTCTTGTCTCTGACCTGAGCCTTAGGGGTCTTCTTTGTCCCTCTTACAGTCTTCCCTAAATCTAAGCCTGAAGTTCATTTTGTTTCATGTGCGCAGGTCGGAGAACTTCTTTTGTGCGGTATGTTTTTACTTTCCCTGAAGATTTCTCCCCCCCCCTGCAGTCTTCTCCTTTTTTCTTTTCGACGCCTTCACTGAAGGAGTAAACTCAGCCGTTCCCCCGGCTTTCTGCAGGGTGGCGAAGCTTAGTCCCCCCTCATGTTCCTTTTGCAGCTCCCTCTTTCTAAGTTTCCCCTTTCCTTGAATATGATAAACGAGTTCCCTCTCCCTCCGGATGCTGAAAGGAATCCCCCCCCTACCTCCCATGGAACTCCCCCCCCCCCAAACTCCTCTCTTCTCTTTTACTCCATTCTAGAGATCATTCTTCTCCCCCCTTTTCCTTCTGAATGTCGGGTTTCATGTAGTCCTGACCGGTTTCGTTTCCCGTCGGGGCTCTGAGGTTCCGGACGTGTTGCAATTTCTCGTGGCTCACCTTTGTTTTTCTTTATCCTAGCCCCACCCGTCCCTTCGCCTTTTTTTCTTGTTAGCATTCCCGTAGTATTCTCCCCCGTGTTTTTTTTTTGCGGTTTTAAGACCTGATCTCCTTCCTTCCGGAACTTTTCCACACAAAATCTTCTTTCCCTTTTTTTTAAAGAACTTCAATCCCCCCCTTCGATTCCCTCCCTGATTCTTTTTGGTTGTAGCTAAAGTACTTCCAATAAGGTGCCTGGTAATGACATCTCCCCCCTTCCCCCCTTTGAACGTTGATCTGACGGCTTTGTTTCCCCCCCTCTTCTTTTCCCCCCCAGTTTCCCAATGGGTTACTTTTCTGTCTCCGAGTTGTCCGCCCGCGTAGTATCCTCTTCCTTTGAGTTCCCTCTCCTTCTCTTGGCATTCCCCTCCTAAACTTCTTTTTGCCGTCCCCCCCCCCCCCTTTCGCTCCTCGCGGCTCTTTTCTTATTCTCCTTTCAGATCCAGTAGGGGGGATTTTACCGCTGTTTAACCGATCTCCCTGGAAAGTCCCCCCGCCTTCCTTAATTTAACTTTCCTTGCCCGGGATCTCCCCTGTTTTCAGAGTCTAATCCTTTCAGCCCTAGTCTCTTACCACCCCCAAAAGCGAAGCGATTTTAGCTTCCCCCGACCCCTTCCCACTACAATCTTCCGTCGGTCTCCAACCGGGGTTGCGTTCTTTTTTTTTCACTCCGTTTCTTTTTTTATCCCGCCAACATTTGCAATGAATGCGTCCTCTATTCTTTTTTTTTTGACTAAAGCGGGGCCCCTTCATTCCTTGGTCGGAGACCCCCTGTCCATATGTAGAGTCCCCTTTCTAGAGCCCCGAAGCTTTTTACTTTTCTATAATGTTCTTGTGAACCGTGAGGGCCTGTACCTTCCCTTTCCATGAGCGAATTTTCAACCTTCAGTTTCATAAGACTAGTTGATGCTACCTTCCGTTGGTAATTCCTTTTTGATGCCTCGGGGCCTAAAATTTTCTTTTTACCAGAGAAGCTGTTTTTTTCCCAGTTTTTTTCCTAGCGATGGTTAAATCCTTTGCCTCCAGATCACCCAAAGGTTTAGTCTACGGTTTCTTGCCCGCCGTATCTTTTCCAAGATCTTTCACGCCGCATGGCGCTTCTTTCCTTTTTTCCTCCTTGTGCAGACAGACGGGGGATCCACCGATGATTTCAATTCTCTTCTCTCCTGAGGAATTTTTCCCTTAGATGGCTCATTTTTCAAGTTTTAAAAACCCCCAGAACCCTTTCTTTCGTAGTTTTCCTCCCCTCCCTTTAGACTCTGAACCCCCAACTTTAGTATCATTTCATTTTTTTTTTCAAGAGCTTTCGGGGCGGGGTTTTTACCCGTGCCTTCTTGGGCCCCAATTCCCGAGGACTTCTACCCAGCGCCTTCTACCGCAAGCTACATCGCCCACGACTCAGACCCTTCAACGTACTTAAACCCATGTTGTATTCAGACATCCTCCAAACCTCTGTTAAGACTTTCTCTCGATCCTTCAGTGAAGTCCGAAGTTGCCCCGTAGCGAACTTATCTTCAAGGATGGCGAGCGCTCTTTCAAGTCTTGCCATCCAGTTTTTCCCAGACGTCACGTCTCTTTCCTTCTTCCGACCTTTAGGCAAGCGATAAATATTTTAAGCAGCCAGACCCCTACCAAAACACCTCCGAGTCCTCCTCCAACACGACACTTTTGATCTCTCTCCCCCCGTCTTTGAAAGCCCTAAGGCCTTTTTCTGGTATCCCCCTTTAAAAATTTTTCCCTTTTCTTTCTGATTCAGCTCCGTTTCCCCCCCCCTATTTTCCGGTCCTCCCTGATTCGGGACCGGCTTTCCCCTTTCTTGTAAGACGCTTTGATGTTCCCCCCCAACTTCTCGTATTTTACTTCTTTAGGAGTTTCAGTGACTCCCCCTTCTGACTTTCGAAGAACAGACGAGTTCCAGCCGAGTCCCTTTTCGAGCTTTCTTTCCCGCTAATCCTCTCCCTCTCATGCCGCGTTTTACCTTTGCTTGCGCCCTTTTTTTCCCCTCCTCATAAACTTTTTGCCAGTCTGACTCCCCACCCCGTCTGGCTGTTTCAGAATTTTTTTTGCAACACTTGCTAATCCGGACTTTTTTTTTTTTTGGATCCCCAACAATCCCCTTCTTTTTGCTTTTCATTTTCGGGTGAAAGCCTGCTTTTTCAGCTCCTTGATGTCAGGCCTCCAGCTTTTTTTAGCGTCTGAGAGACTGCCAGAGTCTTAAAACACCCCCCCTTCCGACTTTTCATGAGGGCCTTCTTGCTTTTCCCCTCTCCTCCCAATTCGTCCTCCCTTCTCGCACGTTATTTTTTGTTCCCTTCTCTTGATTGGTTTCCTCCTCCGTCTAATCACCCCTTTTTTCTTTTCATTGAGTCCCTCCCCCCCCTCTCAGGGTTCAGGTATTAAAGTGGTTAAGTCAAACTTCTTTCTGGCCCGCCCTTGATAAGTGCCCTGTCGGCCCATTTCCTAGTCTATAATGGACCCTCCCCTCTTCGACAATTCTTGGTTGAAAAGTTCTTTTGCCGACTTTTCTTGATTGACCCCACCAACGGGTTTTTCCGGTGATCCCCCTTTAGATTTTTCCCCCAGCCCTCGCCATTCTCGCGTTCTTCGAGATCTCTGGAAGCCCTAAGGAGACCTCCTTTCTTTTTTGCTGTCCGTTTTTTGCTTCCACTCCCAGTCTTTCAGCAGCGAGTTTTTTTTAGTTGCGCGAGACCGAATTCCCGGCCCCTTTCTTTTTCCCTCCCGTTTTTTAGATGGCCCCCTTTTTTGACCCCCCCTTCCCTTTTTTGAACTTCTTATTTCGTGTTCCAATTAAACAATTTTATGACCCCAAGAGGTTCCCGGTGCTTCTTTCCTACTTGAGCATATATATATTTTCCTTCAGCCTGAGAGTTATATTCGCAAGGAGAGCCTCTCTTCTTCCAGATAGGTTTTTTCCTGCTTGTTTGCTTTCTCCAGTCTCTTCCTTTACTGAACGAGGTAAGCTCACCTAACCTTTTCTCCACCGGGAAATTACCCCCTTCCTGTTTCCCGAACCCCAGCAAACCCCCCCTGAGGATTTCTCCCGGGTTCCCCACCCAAAGTCCCCTCCCCACCGAGAAAGTTGTCCCGAGAGCTCTTAAACTCCCTTCCCTACTTCTTTTTCTCGACTGTCCCCCCGTGATGACGAGAAAATTTTTTTTTTTTTTTCTCCAATACCCTGAGGGAATCCTTCCCAAACTCTCCCTGAGGTTTTTTTCAGTCTTGGCAATATATACCTCTCTTTTTACTTTCAAGTACCCATCTGATAAAGGTTGCTTTTGTCAGAATTATGCGCGCCCCTTTACATAGCCGGCTTCGTGCTCCACAATACTCTGGTGACTTCCCTTAGAGACAGACCGGTTCCAAAACCTTCCAAAAACCCTCCCTAACGGTTTTCTTCCGTACAGGTCTTTTTCCGGTGGCTTTTTTACTTCACGAAATGTCATTCCCTCCCTAAGACCTTCGGTTTTCCTTGCAGGTCGGTGATCTCCCCCTCTCTTTCTGATTTAAGAGTCCCCCCCCCTGCTGAAGGTCGCAATGAGATTGCTCCCTCTCGATTTCCCCTTTCCACACTGTCGGGGAAAAAGAGGATTCGTAAGATCTCTTTCTTAGTCTTTGCGTTTTCAAACCCCTCGCAGGGTTGGTTGGAATATCCCCTTCTTTTCAAGTTCCTTTTTCTGCAATGCAAATTTCGGTGTTACTGAGCTTTTAAATTTTGTTTCTTCCCCGTGTGTTGAATCTTCTGTTCTCCCCAATTCCCCTCCCTTTTTTTCTGATATTTTCCTCCGATTTGTGCAGCTCTTGGTAGGGATTTTTCTTTCTTCAAGGATGAACCTAATCATCCCCTCTCCTTTTCCTCGCTACAGCAGCCAATGATGTGCTTTTTTAATCGCCCACCCAGTCTTATGCTTCCATGCTCAGGTCATCGTGGCCTCCTACCTCTCTCCTCTTGTCCCAAATTTTGGATATTTCCCAAGCTGTACAAGGCTTTTTTTTACCTTTCCCGGCTGATTTCCCCCCTTCACAATTTTTTCTCTTTTTATTTTTTTCTCTCTCCATTGAGTGATCCTTCAAGACTCGTTTCGAGATTGAATTCTGGGATTTTTCGTTCTCGATCTTCCGAATAGATGTTCCCCCTTGAGGCCGACTGGATTTCCCCCCCCCCAGCCCCAGTCTCTCTCATTGAATGATACTTTTCCCCCTTTCTCCACTCTCCCCTTCCCCCCCGGTAGTGAAGGTCACTCTGCCCCTTTTTCATTTTCACCTATGAGCTACCCTCTTTTTAGGCCCCCCAAGACGACCCCTTTTTCCCCTGATGATTATGAGGCCGGACCTCGTCCTCTCTTGAGGTCCTTCCCCGGCTTTAGAGGTTTTTTTTACTCCCGTGGCAAAGATTTTTAAACGCCCCCCCCCACCCTTTCTTCCCCAACGGCTCCAGTCTTTTCTATGTTCGTCCCCCCCTTTCTTCTTTGGCCGAAAATTGTGGTTCGAAGAGTTTTTTTTCTTTTTGATTCCTCTCCCCAACCTGCAGCCCCCCCGCTACTCCCCCCCCCCCCCGTCACTTCGAGGCCCCCCAGGGCGTTTTGTTAAGGGGTTATAGTATTGGAAGAGCCCTCCCTTTTTCCAAAAGAAAATCTTACATCGTTGCTTCCCGGCGTACGAAGTATTTACCTTTTTTGGTTTTCCCCTCCCCCTCTAGACTCTCCCGTGGTGCTTGCTTTTCTCCGTTTTGTCATTTAGATACACGATGAGTACCCCCCGATTGATTTTTTTCTATTCGTGTCCTGTGGATGACTTAAGAATCCTGCCCGGTTTTTTTTTTATGGCCCCCCGTCTGGGTCCCTTCCATATCCGAAGTTTTCCTACGGGCTGATTCCGACTCAGGGTCCGGCACCCAAGAAGTTCACTTACCCCCAGACCTCTAAATTTCCCCTATTCCCTTATCTAGAACTCCTGAGGTTCCTCGACCTACTTTCCCCAACATAGGTTAAAGAATGTGGAGGGGCCCCCTTCTCCTCCCCTGAAGATGCATTCCTTCATTTTTTTATGGCTATTTCCCCCTTCTGTGCCCTCTCTTCAGAAAAGTTGGTTTCTAATGCTGGTCAGTCTTTTTTTACTAGCTGGTCATGACTCCCCTTTGTTTTTGCAGGTATTCCTTCTTCCCCTTCTGAATTCTTCCCCCCCCCCCCACAGGCTCGTGGCCCATGTCAAGCACTTCCGTATTGTGGTTTTTTTCTCCGGTGATACCCTACGGTGTTCCTTCAAAATTCCCCCCCTCTCAGGAGCTTCAGTTCTCAGGACGACCCCTTCCTTTTTTGAGGCCTCCTCCTTTTTTTTGCTCAGGTTTGGTCAGGTACAGGAATGAACCTCTGATCGAATCCCCTTTTCCTACAGGATTTTTTCCCTCCCCCCCGAGTTAAACAGATCCCCCTCTTCCGCGTACCCCAGAATTGGCACGGGTTAGTCTCAATTGCGGGACCCCTTTACAAGTTTTGTACGAGGCAGCCGCTGGATCACGGGTCTCTTTCCTTTCCTCCCTTCCCCTTTTTTTTTGAAGTACTTTGTTTTTAAATCCTTCGGCCCCTATAGACTATTCTTTAACCCCGCCTTTTCGTCTTCTGTTCAATTTTTTTTTTTATTTAGCCCTCGGGCTGCTTTTTGAGCTTCCGGCCTTTTTGATTCCCTCTCCCCTAGTATACTTCTCTCAGGCCGGTGCGACGCCCTAATCCCTTCCCTTGCCCTCCCTTTTTCCCCCCCTCTTTGTCAAATAAATCCTTCTCTTGCGTGCTTTCTTTTTTGAACCTTCATGGTACACTGGCAGTTGCATATATTATTCCCCCCCCCCTTTTTCCGTCCCTAGATCCCTTCCCTCCAACGAGATCCCCCCTCAGCGTAAAAATATCCCCCTTCCCCCTTTCCCCCCAGTCCCCCTTTTCACCCGGTGGATAGCCCTATATATTTTACCATTTTCTCGATAATTATTATAAAAAGTTAAAGATGCCCCCTGGACTTTAGTTCCCTTCCTAGGAGTACCTTCCCGTTATTTTTCCCTTTTATCAGGAGGACAGTCTTCTCCTCCACCTTTTTTTTCCCCATGCATGTTTGCATCTTCCCCAACATAGCTGAACTTATGAAAATTTAGGGAAGTTAGGGATAATGCCGTAGTCTCTCCTTCGGGACTTTTCTCCTCCGCGCCTTTTTTCCGACTTAAAGCTGGAAGTCCTCCCCTCGCACTCCCTCGGATCCTCCCTGCCCCAAGCTACTTTGAACCCACGGTTCCTACTTAGATGAGCATATGGGCCTCCCTTTTTCTTTGCCTTTCTTCCTCCTTAAATACTTCCTTCCCAGTCCCCCCAAAATCAACCCCACCACCCCCACAAACCACAACCCCACCCCACCCCCCCCAACCCCAACCCCCCCCCCCCCAACACCCCCCCCCCCACACCCGCCCCAAACCCCCCACCCCAACCGACTTGATAACTCCATGCTGCCCTCTCTATCCTCTTCCCTTTAATTGCTGTCCCCCGTCAAAGTTTGTAACTCTCGGCCTTCTAGGAGCCCAGTCGTTTCTTCTTCCTCTTTTATTTGTAGTTCCTGATCGCTTCCATGACCCCTGAAAGAACACGGTGGTCATAACCCCCCCTCCTTCGCTCCTCATTTTGGGTCTTAGCCCCTTCTAAGCTCCTCTCTTTTTTTGGTGTCTTACCCCCGCTTGGTATCACCCTTTTTGAACTCCCTTCTTCCCCCCTGTACTAGGTCCTTGTTTGACTTCCCACGGAGAGACGTTTCTTCCTCAAGTCCCCCTTCCAGCATCAGTACCTCTGACAACCCCCACTCTCCGAAAAGACTGCCCGACGGACCATCAGCCCCCCGGGGAGTACGAGATTAAACTTTCCCTTTCTTTCTCTCGTGTACCCCAAGAGGTCTTCTTCCTTCCTCTATTGCTTTAATCCCAACCCTTTGGCGTGCCCAAAATTGAATTAAGAACCAAGCACCTCTATCGGGTTACCGTTGGTTCTATCTTTTCTTTCCCTATCGGCTTTCCAGTATCCCCTTTCCAGGTCTTTCTCCTCCTTCGCACCTTAATGCGAATCCGACTGGCGAGTCTCTTTTCTTTTCCAATTTTACCCCCCCCCTTCGTGGTCCCGGTGATATGCCGCAGACACCCCTGTTTGCTTGAAAAAGCTCTCTTTCACACCTCCTTTGTGCGACTCGTCGGGCGGTCCCGTAAAAAGTGGCGTTTCACCAATTTGTCGTATCTTTTTTCTTTTCCCTACGAAAAGATTTTAAAGCTCTTTCTGAAGGACTTCCTCCGGGCTCTGAAGAGCTTAGGGTGGTCCCGCCAACTTTTCTTCTTTTTTTTGACGAGAGAGATAACTAAACCGACGCGCTGCTCGGCCGGAGTTTTCCTGCCACACGTTCTGACTGGCTTGTCTTTGCCTGACGATCAACCCTTTTTTAAACCGATTCCCTCTTTCCCTCACATCCGGGGCCGCACCCTCCCCGGTTTTGAACAAAGGTCGAGCCCATGCTTTTTACATGCGTTCGTGTTGTCGTGGCCCGACCTTTGCAACTTCCCCTGCCACAAGGCCAGGCCACCCCACTTCACCGTCCGAGACGCTCCTCAGTTAATTCTACCCCTAAAACTTTTCCGGCCGTTTTTGCGCCATTTTTTTGGTCAAAAACATGACGAGGCTATCCCGAGCAGGGCTTTTCTTCACCCCGGTAATTTCTCCTTTTCGCCCGCCCTTCTTCCAAGGCTAGAGCGATTTTTTTTTTTTCCCGTTGCCTACAAGTGGGTTTCTCTTCGGTCTTTCGAAGCTGCGAGACTGTTCCTGACCGACTAATCTCTTTTCTCTCGCCAGGTCTATAGCACGCAACCCTCCTCCTTTTGTGATCTCGCCAGGCGGCCGAATCCTCCCCTTTCCCTTTTCCTCAGACATTCCCTCCTTCATAGCTTCCTCTTTTCCTTCGCCCCCCCCCCTATCCATTTTTCTCTTGAAGAAGCCCCCTCTTCCGAGGTGGACTTCGTTTTTTCCTGAACAGCATTGGCTGGGGGTTTTTTTTATACCTCCCATGCGATCCCTTGTGGAGGAGGCGTAGGTTTTCGTGAATCCCCACCACCCTTTTCGTCTCACAGATCTTCCCCGACTAGCCCCACGTCCTAGATTTCTTTTAAGATCTCTTCAATCAGCGATGAAACAGGGCTTTTTTTACCTCTTTGCTTATAATGAATCAAACTTGTCTTAGAAAAAAAAAGTCTTCCCCCCTTTTGTCCTCCAACTTTCGGTCTTTTTCATTCCTAGACCTATTTGCCCTCTTCCCTCTTCTCGGATTTAAAGTGAACTCACTCTTTTTTGACGACGCGCGTTTTTTTTTTTTTTTTGATCCCGTGGAACTATAAGCTCGGTAGAGTCACATGACCATCGGAATACCCCCCCCCAAACAGGTCGTGCTCCGTCAGTAGTTGCCTTTTTTCAGTCGTTATGGAGCACTCCCACGCCACGAACTCTGTTTCCTAAAAGTACTTTGATGTATTTTTGGGGGTCTTGTTTGTGTTATTCTTAGTTCTTTTAACTCATCAATCACGCTTCTTTTTTTGGAATTTTGAGTGAACGAAGCCGGCATTCTCCCGATAACTCCCCCGTAATCTAGCCTCCCCCCTTTGATGGAGTGCAGTTTACGTCGTCTAGAGTCTTAAATCATGGCACGACTCTTACTCCACTTGGTGACCTTAGAACGAGTAAAATGTTTTCAGACTTTAAGGTCCTAGTTATGACTTCCCCCTCGACTTTCCCTCGTTTGGACTCCCTTCCTTTGGAAGACTGACTACTTGCTGATTTTGTCCTTGGTCTCCAGGCCTCTATTCCGCAGGAGCAAGGGTTTTTTTGCTTCCAGTTTAGAAACCTCATTTTCCCCTTCCGTGCCTTTCTTTCTCTTACAATGATCTTTACCGCGTTGTTGACATGACCTCTCCCTGTCTTAATCCCCCACCCAAGAATTCTATCCTACGAGAGGTTGAAGACCTTTTTTG
>Ga0179593_1396771_pt1 | contig 36506 bp, 34 predicted proteins | sample CZODoug2_1_08_16_FD_185931 | JGI IMG/M metagenome (GOLD analysis project Ga0179593, IMG submission 185931) | Vadose zone soil fungal communities from Angelo Coast Range Reserve, California, USA - CZODoug2_1_08_16fungal (PacBio error correction) | ecosystem: Environmental > Terrestrial > Soil >... | reverse complement strand
GTTTGGACCCGAAAGGATAAAAATTTTCCGTGTGTTTCGATTTGCGTGGCCTCCCTTGTCGGTCCAAACCTTCCCTTCGCTTAGTAGCCATCCTTGCCCGACCCGTCCCTGGTGAGTTTCCGCCATCGTATACTGGACATAAACGCCACAAACATCCTTCCGCTTGAATCGCCTTTTCCGTACAGCACGTCTCCCCCTCAACAAGAACCTTGACTCTTTCTCCTTCTCTGAGAAGGTAACGATTTAATCCCCTCTTTTCTTTTCTATTTAGCCCTATTCCACTGGTTCTTTTACGCAGTCATTTGCCCCTTCCCTTTTTGACTTGTCCCCTCTGTCCTTCGATGTTAAATGTTGGTCCCTTCTGCCCTATCATGCAACTTGCACTGACTTTCGGTATGTGGCTGCGACCTGTCTTTTCATCATATAGTAGAGCGTGCTCCATTTATTTCCCAGAAATAGTTGGTTTTTTAAATTTCCCATTTACTTTCCGTCGACGGTGTCTGGCTTTGCTTCCCTCTTGGAAAGCTTGTTTCCTCCAACCTCCGATACTTTTTCTTTTTCCCCGATGGAGTTAGGCCTTCCCGTTTTACCATGGTTTATTTGTTCCTGGGCCCCCCGTAGTTGACGTAGGGTGGGAGATGGACCCTGCAGGAACACGGGATTCCAGTGTTCTGTCTCATAGACCCTGCCCCCTTCCGAGGCCCCACGTGCTCTGGAGCCGCCACGTACTGCCCCTTGCCACGAGGATGCCCACTAGGCTCTCTATAATCATTCAGTGTTGTGTTGCGAGTCTTTCATTTCAGACTTCCGCTTTTCTCCATGTTTGGTGCTGATCCTGCGGTGGACTAAATTATGTCCGTTCGGCGTTCGGCGTCCCATGCCCGGCGGCTGGTGCCGTTGTCTGGGCCGGCCCTCACCGTGCCTTTCCCCTCTTCCAGTATTCCGCACCAGGGCCCCCTTTCCAGAGGATTGCCTATTCCAGGCAGCGAGATTTTACTCTCGTCTGTTTTTTGATTTTCAGAACACGCCCACGAGTCAGCCATCCCATCCATTTTTCCTCCCTGCTGCTCCTCTATTTTGGACCTCCCTCATTTCTTGTTTGGCACCCATCATAGCACTTCAATATTTTGCAGAATGAGGGTCCGGAAGACGAAAATTGTCCTAGCTACCTGTGAAGTTAATGATTTGCCCGGGTCTCGCAAAGACTCCCCTCGGCTTCCTCGTGCCAAAGAGATGACCGCACTTCTGCTGTTTTAGACGCCAAATTTTGCTAGATATTTGATCTATGTTGGCTACCCACATCGTCTCTATAGGCCCTTTGAGATCCTATTTTGTAGTTGTGTTTACTCCCTGGCGGATTTCTTTTATCTACTATGATTTGTTTTTCTTTTAGCGACCTGTTTGACCCTGAGGCTTAACCCGAGTGGTATTTCTTAGAATTCAGCTCACTTGCCTGTATCCCTTGCTTTTCAGGCATTAGGACAGTTCAAAACACCCTGTTGGCGGAGCGCCGTTTTCCCCCCCCGGCAGATGAAAGCAAATGTTCTGTGAAATGCCTCGGTCGTTTTCCCCCTAGGACTTTCTCTTTTCGGTCGCCGCCCCCTGGCGCAGCGAAGGCCCCCCCCCGAGCTGGGACCTTGTCGGACATACGACAGATTTCCCCCGCCTCCCGATCTCGCTCGCCTGTCTTCGTCATCTGCGCGCGTTCCTCCCCATTCTTCCTCTTGTCCCGCTTCCAGTGAAGGGCCTTTACGTCGGGTTCAGGTTCGCGTATGTGTCCCCCTTCCCGGCGTTGATTTTCTGGCCCGCGTTCTGACATGAGGTTTTTCGTGAAAATACACTTCTGAACCTAATTGTGCCTGCTGACACATCCCCTCCCCCCGTTCTTTCCCACTTTTCCACCTCTCCTGCGCCTGAGTCTTCTTTTCGTCTTACCCATATAGCCTTATCGATCTATGCACCCCTCGGCCTTTATTTACTCAGCCCCCCTTTTGTTAGGTTTGTTACGCTCTGGTAGCGTTGTTCGACTGCACTCAAGTCTTTGGTCTTTTCCCTTTGTGCCTGATTATGTTCTACCAATTCCCCCCCCCTCCTTATTGGTGGTTTGTAAGGGGGATCCTTGAATTTCTTTTGTGACCCGTTTATAGTTGGGTGTATTTTTATGCAGGAGTCCTTATCTGTCATTTTTCTCGGTTAGTGGTTGACTCAGGTTATTTCTGCCTGTGAACTAACCCGCACCCCCCCTCTTTCCCCCGGGTTCACACTGGTTCGCCGTACCTTGCAGAGCTCTCCCAGGACATACAGGACCTGTGTAGATTTTGCGTCTCGGATTATCTCCGTGTTTCGCAGGGTCCTTTCCGGAGCCTGCCTCCACTGTCTCATTGGGACGGGTCAGTACACTCGTAAGTTACCAGTTTTTGAGTCGCGTTCTTCCTCCGGACAGGCATCGCCCCTTGTCGTTCCGACAGAGATTGAAAGGTTACTGAGATATGATCCGCGATATATTGCTTTATCTCAGCCCCTCGGAAGGGACATTGTACCGCTCAGTCGTACCACTCCTCCTCCTATGACACATGAGGATTTGTCCTGGTATTTGGGCCTGAGGGATGGACTGTATCACTACTATTCTGGGTCAAATTGTCGCGCCCAGTTACTAATCAGCAAGGATCCCTTTGAGGGTCTCTACGATTTTCCTCTTCGAACTCAAAGTTTTTTCTGCAGATGCCTTCTAGTCCTGAAACTTTCAATAGTTTTCTCGACCCATCGTTCATACTGTGAAATTAGTCAAGGCGCCGTAAAAAGAGACATGTTCTTCTACCCCCATTTCATTTCAGCCTACTTTTAATCGTCGCGATGTTTAGTCGCTCTGGTACACACATCAGTTTATTCTTGGTTTTTCCTCCGAAGGAATTGTGACTTTTTTTCTTCCACTCGCGAACTACTCGCAGCCTACACTTGAGAACACCCCCACTACCAACTTGTGAATGCCCCTTTAGTGATCAGACGAAGTGATTACTTGTGTGGGTGTCCTTTTAGGACGACTGTTTACTCTGTTGACCTCCCGCCTCTCGACTTTTGTTCGTCGCCCTTCCTGAGATACGTCCCTTCTCTTGACGATAACCCCTCCCCTCGCTTTTCCCTGCTCGCGAAGCTTTCGTCCTGATCGGAAGTAGCTGCTTGTCTACGTTTCCCCAGATGGGCTATTTCTCCGTTTCCTTTCGCCTTCCTCCACTAGGTCCCCCTTTTAATGTGGTGTCTGTATTTTCCCGCAAGCAAGGCTTCTCTTTATGCCCCGTTTTGCTTCGCCAGTGCCAGGGTCTTCCATTTGTAGAGGGTTGGTCTTTCTCTGTGGATCTGCATCCCTGTGGTGTATGAGTCTGATTTGCTCTGGTGTTGAGCCTAGCCGTAGACCTTGCAAAGAGCGTGATCTGCTCCCGTCTCCCCTTTTCAAGCCCGAGCTGCCGGGCCTTTACCCAGGATGCCGCCTTATGTTAATCTTCAAAGTTTAGTCATGGCCGATTTCGAGTGGGCCCCATTATTCCTCTGGAAGTAGGTCCGGATGTTGGTCCTGGAGTGCAATTGCTTCGTTTTTCTTTTTTTCCCCTACGCCGAACATTTTTTAATTTTTTTAGCCCCTCAGGAGGGCCTTCTAGGCAGCTTTTTCCCATTTCGTCTGCTTTCATCTTCGAAGCTGATAGTTGGTGACTAGACATGGCCCTTCTCCATCCGCTAAGGCTCCCAACCTGAAAACGGCCTTTTACCGCCTATCACTTTCTTTCCCGATCTTTCGCGAGGAAATCCACCTATTTCTTCGTTCTCGTAACTACAAGAGAGGTTGATTTTCACCATAGATGAATATATCTTCTTGCCCCCTCCCTCCTTATGGCCCGCTCCTTCCCACCAACCATCAACTTTTTTTGGTCTATCCTGCAACGCTCCCTGTTCCCCCGCACGGGGCTTCCTCACCACCGTCTCCTACTTTGATATTCTGGTTTAAGATCGTAACGCTCTCGGCCCAACCCACCTTTCCCTCTCTTGTCACTGACGTTCACAAGTGTCCATTGGGCGCGCATCGTTTGCTTCCGACCGGTTTACCTCCCTGAATTCTGACCGCAATGCAAGGCCCGTCGTTTTGTACATCAATCGTTTTTCGACTGCCTCCCATTCCTCCCTTTCGTGATTCCAGTTCCCCTTTCTTCTTAATTCCGGCGCACGCCGCTTGCTCTTTCACCTTAACCGTGCCTTACTTCTTGGATTTTTGTTTGGTCCCTGGGACAACAGCCCAACGGTTTCTCCTTCTGAATTTTCTGAGTTTACGGGAGAGTGATCAATTGCCGATCGTGCCTCCGGGTTGGATTCCCTTCGCCTCCCCCGACTCAGCGACGTCTATTTTTTTTTCGCGTAATACCGGTGAATGCACTTTCTAATAATCCTGTTTCACGCCGTGTCTCCCCGTCGATAACTGGGGTGGGCCATTCGTGCTTATGCTGAATTCTAATAGAGACCTTCCCGATTTCCCCCTCTATCGGGCAATTGTTCCGCCATGTCTGTTTTTTTTTTCCCCCGATGACTGGTCCCGTTTCGTGATCGCGAATTCCTGTCGACTTGCCTTCTTTACCCTCGAAGGAGTTGGTATTCCTGCTTCTGATAAAAAGGTTCCAATGCTAAGCATCAATTTTTTTTGTTGCTCGTCCCAAAGTTATTTCACCCCTTTGCTACAAGAAACGCCCGCCTCCGTCACTCTACCTTTTTTTAACGCCGTGAGTAACCTTTTGCGCGCACGTTCCCTCCGCTGTTCCTGTTCCATCCGTATCGAACACAAAAATCAGGCTCTCATCTTCTCCTAAATCCTGCGCCCTTTCTACCCCTCTTGGCCGATTACCGTCAGACTTCGAATTGCGTTACATTCATCACGTCGCCCCGCCCTCGAAGATAGGGATTTGCCCAGCGCCCGTTCCGTGAGGAGCGTTTCGTCTCCACCTATTAAGATGTTCCCTTCTCCTCCTCTCTTTCCTTTTCGCATTTGCCCGCCCCGCCTTTTCGGCTTGTTCCAGTATCGACGAAAGCACAGTATTGTAAATTACCCCTGATTCTTGGCCCAAGGCGTTCGGCTTCAATTGTTCAGGCCAATTGGCATGCGCGCGGTTTCCCCCGTTTTCATGAATCTCCGTGGCCCCTTAAAGATTTCTTTCCCCGTTTTCATTTCTTTATTGTAATTTGACCCCTGTTTCTCATTTTGTCTATTACGAGCCGTTTATTTCGAACCATCTGTCTTTCAAGTGTGGTTTTCCTCCATGTTTTGGGCATCGCTGATGCCCCTCATTTTCGCCACCTTCTAGCGCGGCTTCAGCGCTCTAAAGTTGGGTCTGCAAGTAATTCAGTCTTTCGGCTAAGGGCACCCCCTGCGGTCCCTATCCACTAGTTCATGCAAAGAAGAGGGTAAGCCGCTCCGCCATGTTCAAAATTTCGCCAATTTTACCCCCCGCCTAGTCGTGGGTAGCGTTCTTCTGCCCCTCCGCATTACAATTATAAGGCCACTTCTAGAGTCACGATCGTTTTCGCACTGGACTTTTTCGTCCCCTTCTCAGTGATACTCGAGGTCCCCGGATCTCCCTTTGTATCTTTGATCAGGATTCACGTTTTCATGAATACCCCCGGCATCCATTTTGTGACTCCCCTCGCCCCCTCAATATGCTATTGAACTTTAGCGACCCTTTTCCCTCTGCCTTCTCTTTTATCCTCGTTTTGTTCGGAGATGATAAGTCCTTGATGGCTTTTTCAACCCCAAAAAGATTTTTTGCAGATTTTCGTGCTCTATCCCCACCACCTCTTGCTTCCTCCTGTCTCTTTTCAGTCCCAGCTTTTTCTCCACCTTTTCCTTCACGGTTGCCCTCGGTGCTTTTTTTAATCCGGAAAAAGTATCCTGTCCCCGTTTTCTATTTTGTTCAGACCTTCGTTTTTTATGGCTCCTGCCTTCTTATGCCCTTCTTTTCCGCGAACGCTTTTCCCTTTTTTGGTTGCCTGAGAAAAAATTGCTTCTATCTCCGCACAACTTTTTATGCCCCCATTTATCTTTTAGATTCTTACCCCCGTTTGAACTCTAGTCTAGAAGTACAGGGTTTTCAGCATTTAGTTTGCGGACCCCCTTTAGCTCTTGTCTCCCTCCGTACATGCCAAACATTCGACATGATTCCTCCCGGGATTCCACCCCACAGCATGTCTTCCCTGCCCACCTCCCCCTATGTTCTATCCTTCCCACGGATCGACTTTCTCCCCACAATAACAGTTAGGTCCAAAAATGTTCCCTTTTCCCCTTCACGAAGTTTGAGACCATCCTTGGAATGGAGCTTGAGTTGTCGCGACTTCCAAATACGTTGCCCCTCCTCCCCCCAAATGGACCTGCTAAGGCGGACCTCCTTGGATGCCCCTTCTTTCGGCATCTCCGCTACCCTCCGGGTTTCCCCCTGGCACTCGGTCTTTCCTCTACGATAACAATTCGTTTCGCGTATTACCAAGCCACCTACCGTATCCACAGATCCTTGCCTCCGCGCGCTTAGCCCCCTCCTGTAGATTCAGCGAGTTACTCCTTACCCAGAAGTTCCAGGTTTCTGCCCTCGATTCTGCCGTCTTGCCGTCGTCGTTTCGGTCTCTGATGTATTTCGCATGAAGTTCCTTTTGATGCCGTGCATGATTCGTACCTCCTCTCCAGTTGAGAAGACTCCCGTTATTGACCAACTCCCCTTGTCGATTATAAGCTGCGTGCGTGGCGCTTCACTCGCTATTCCATTAACATGACCCCCCTAACATGCGTCCTTAGCGTCCAGTTTTCTTCTAAGATCGATAACACTTTGCGCGCTACCCCGGACCCCCCCATTGCAACCCTAGACGACTTGTCACCCCTAAGTGTTTAGGCTCGCCCCTCGACAATTGCAGTCTCTCGATTTCTTTTGCATTCCCTCTGTCTTCTACTTCGCCACAAGTGCCGTTCCTTGAGTGAATTGCAACCTTTTTATCTTCCCGAGCAGGCACGGCGTTGATGATTTTCTGACATCCGCCTCCTCCGAGATACCCCTTGTCTTTTCCGATTCTTGATATGATGGCACGGTTGATACTCCCTCGGATTCACGATCTCGGTTGGTTCACTATCCTTCACTCTGTAGTAGAAAAACTTTTTCGCCCTGTTCACGCTTTGCCCAAACCCAAGGTGATAAAGTTTACGACCGGTCCAGCGTCCCTACCCCCTCGCCCGCAAGCCCCTCTCTCTTTGGAATCCTCGATTCTTCTAGAACCGATGTGGACACCAACGTCCCTTCTAGTGTTCCTCCGATGCGGCCTGGGACGTAAACGACCTCCCTCAAGGGGAGTCCTTTCACAGTTGTTGACCCTGTTACAAGCTCTATGTATTTATGAGTTGAGTTCTGGCTGCGTTTTGGCTGTAATATTCCGTTAGTCCGTTTTTCCTCTTAAGACGACGGGTAGCTTCTTATAGAGCCCCCATTTTTTTTTGTTTTTACTTCCTCTAGTTAAGCGAGGGCCTTCGCTCTTCCAGATGATTTTCCCGCCCGGCTCAGAGTTAAGGTTCTTAACTTCAACATTACGCTTTCTGTTTCTTTTACTTCTTTCCTGCTACGCACTAATTTTCCTACATTGCATTGCGGGTAAACGACGGTTAGTGGTCCGGTGGCTGGTCGCAGCCCATGGAGCGGATGTGTCTCGGCATTTGTTGACCTGGATGTCTACCTCGGCTCTTTCCTCATAAGTATTTAGCGGCATTCCCCAGCCTTCGCCTTTACCAACCTGGCGATGAGCGAGCCGTCCCTTTGGCTGAGACCGAGCTCAAACCGAGTCCTGATGAGAACCCTAGGTTGCAGGTCTTTTTTTCTCCTCTCCCCCATCCCTCACACCTCTGCCCCCCTCCCCCTGTTTCCGTCAGATTTCATGCCGGATCAGTTCTTCCTATGACATAAAGTGTACGCTTCGGACAACTTAGGCTCAACTCTCGCTAGGGTCATTCATACTTCTTCTTTCGGACATGTCTGCCACACGCCTTCGCATCTCCTCTTCACCGCGAACCCTCGTTCCGGCTCCACCTCAACACGGTTGTGATCCTACATGGCGCCGGGCCACAACCTGCGACGGTGGAGCCTATCCACGCGTCTTTAAAGGAGACCCTGCCCGTCCTGTCGAGGAATACCCTCTTTTTTTTTCAAGTTCCTCTTTCGGAGGGACCTCGCCCCCCCCAGTGGAAAGGTTTGAAGCGTCCTCTGAACGATAGCCTTCGAATCATTTTACGTTTTGATTTTGAATTGTTTCTGACGTCCTTTTTAATGTCTGGACCACTCAGGCTGCCCCCCGGCCGCCCCCGCTGAGTCCTGCGACGAGGCGCTGCTGCTATTCACAACAGAATGCGAAAGGTTTACCTGCTCGGCCATGTTTCTTTGGCACTCATGTTGTTAGGCGCGGAAAAATTGTGCGGCTTCCCTTTTTGGTGCCGTTGATCTGCGGCCTTTAGGTGTCCTCGCGCCTTTCCTCCGCAGAGGCCGTCTTCCCATTGACTCAATTCTGTGCGTTTAAATTGAGAGGGCCTCAACACATCACAGATTCCCTCCCGTCATGCGTAGCTGCAGTAATTTTCATCCCCGTTGGGCCCTTTTCGCCGTTTCGCCAGTCATAAACCCCTTTGTCACGACTTGGCATACGCTTTCATTCCCAAGAAATCCATTTCCTCATCGATATGAGAGTCTGAATGGGGCCCTCGTTGCCCGGGTTGATCCCTCATCGCTCCTTTTACTTGAGATGGACTTGGTCCAAATTACATGTGGCTCTTCTCTCTTGCTCTCCTCTCACGAGTCTTCACAGGCAACAAGCCGCCGACTTTTCGTCTCAGTCTATAATGGAGCTCCCGGCTCGGATTGGAGCTAAGCAGTCCTTCCGGTCATTTTTCCCCGAGAAATGTTTTATAAGTCCCGATTGATTGAAACCACTTCTCGTGTTACCGGGCAGTCTCCACCTGCGAGCCCCTACGGCGATCGAAACACCTGTAGAGCCTAAGCCTCGAAGTTCTCCCCCGCCCAGGTCGCTCTTCCTGTTCTCGCAGCCGCCACCGCCGCCTTCTCAGTTTTGGATCCACATTTCCAGACTCAGCTACTTGCCCCCCTCCTTTCTTGGCGAGCTTTCCAAGTCCGGCTTGTGGTAAAGTGTAGGGCGGGCGCGGCCCCTTTCTCCCCGGCCTGTAGGTTGCCCCTGCTGCTATCTCTTTATCCTGATATTCCCCCTGCCCGCCTCTCCTCCCCACCTATCCCCCAAGCATCCCCCCCATTATCCATCCTCCTCTGTTCTTGGGGTGTAAGTTGGGTGACTTTTGAATGTTTTTAACCTGACCCCGTCCGACAAGTTCCTTTCTTCCAGAGCCCGTGTAGTGCCTGAAACCTTTACCTCCTCGTCTTTCGCAATTCCCATGCATTTAATCCCCTTATGTTTACCGAATTCCCCTGTTCGCTAGATCCGCTACTTCTTTCCTTTCAAAGAACCTCGTGACTCTGCTGTCTAGTCTTTTACCCTGCCACGGGTTTCCCAGGTGTCATTCGCCCTGCCACCCCCCCTCACGGATAGATCGCCCATTTTGTTTGCAGGACGTCTTCTTTGTTGACCCCCGGAAAGATAGCTTCACGTCTAAGCAATCACCACTTCCCTCCAGTCAGGGAGGGTTCCTTGGTTAGTTCACTCGCCGACCCCCTATCAAGGATACATTCTCTCAATCAGGGAATGAACTCTGAATCATGTGGGTGAAGATCCTTGGTGAGGACCCCTCGCTGATCGATTGGGCGCGAAAAGACCTAACGAGGGTCCCGACCCCCTCCCCCGGCATGCGAGAGTGGAAATTATCGAGTCACGGCCTTCTTCTTCCCTCCCCCCCCCCCTGATTACCAGCTGGCCGGAAGGTCAGTTTTCCAGTATTTTCCCTCCTTTCTCAAGCTTGTTGGGTGCCTGCGCGCCGAACTGTCTCCCCATCGTTGTAACTGGTTTCCTGTGCCGCCCTGACGTTTTGCCTCCCTTGCCACTGGATCCCGATTGCCCTTTACTTCAATTTAGGTCAGAGTATGATTCCCCCTTCTGGGCTCTACGCCCCCCCTCCGTTATGTGAACGCCCTTTTTTCATCCTTTCCAATCCCCCGTCACGCACCTCTTCTTCTAATGTAGAAATGCGAGTTGGCTTGCTACGAGTTGGTTTTTTTTTTCTTTTTGGTCTTCTTCTTTTTCTTTCTTGTTTGTCTTGTGTTGTCAGGTATGCCTCCAACGGATATTCGTAGCTACGTCCCCTTTTTGTTATTAGCAGTCAGGCCTCGGATCATCTCTTTTGTTCTTCTCTATGACTGAGCCAGAGATTTCAGGTTGAGATTGGGATCTGACCTTCCCTTCAATCGCTCTGCCTCCCGTTATCGGGTCGTGGCTTTTTTTTTTATTCTTATATTTTTCTCCTTGTTCACTTGATGTTACAAAAGAAATAGTATGTTACACTAACCCTGACGTCCCAGTTCTTATCCTTTGATTACTTGGCTGTTCTTGTTAGGGATTTATGTTATTATCCCCCCCTTCTAGATACCTTCTATGGGCTTTAGTCCGGATGGTTCCCTTTCCCTGGTTAGGCATCTGTTTCCTGCGGCCTTTTTTCGGCGGCTATCTCCCTCCGGAAAAAGTCATTTTTTACTAGTCCTTCTGTTCTCCGCATCTGTACTGCCACGCGGGGTTTTTTTTTCTGATAATGCCCGGACTGTATTTGTTTTTCCTCGGAATGACTTCTGCCCTTTTTTCCTTTTTTTTGCTTTCTCCTACCCCCCTTTTTTATCTCCCTTTTGCAGTTCCTCGTCGACCTTGCGACGCCTGCGCGTGCTCCCGGCACTCCGACGTGTCTTATTTGCGCCCTAATGAGAGCCTGTTTTTCCTGGAAGGTTGAAAGCCCCCCCGGCCCCTCCCTTCTTTTTGTGCCTTTGACGGAGGCAAATAAGCGCACCTTCCAAATGGCACGGGCTTCCCTTCCTCCCTAGGAGATTCTTACGCTTCCTTTCATCTAAGAAGAAGTTACAACTCGTTCCGCCATCCCCCCACCAGCAAAGACTTCTTTTCGTCTTGTTTCCTTGTGGCAACCCCAATTCCGTCTGTTTGGGCCATGTTGATCACGCTATAACTATGGAGCGCGCAAGAAGATGAGTTTTTCCTCCCGCGACAAGAGTTTTCCCGTCCCCGGATAGGACGTTACTTTTCTTCGCAGGGACCTGTGCCTTGGCAATGCTCTCGAGACGTTTTTCGTTCCCCACTACGATTCGCACTGCCTGGCGCTCTTCCTCCCCTAACGTTTTTAGTCCTTTCGAGCCTAAGCGGCGGGAGAGTTCTAAACCCGCCGTCCACCCTCCCTAAACTAGTAATTACATTGCTCCTCCTTTTGTTTCGGTGGGTTGGCGCTTTGACTGGGCGAGTCCAGGGTTATGACTGGTGTTCCCTTTATCTCCCTCCTGGTGAAGTGCGTACTTCCCACCCCGCCCGCGGGTTAGGACTGCGATCCCTGGCCCGTCCGCCCAGTCCGTGATGTATCCTTTCCGGCTTCTCAGACCCCATTGCCCTTCCCCTTTTGCTCGTTTTAGTTTTGCCACCCCGCCCTGGGTTTTATCCTGAAGGATTGTCCCTTCCTCAAGGTCTTTCGGCACCTCTGTATATGGGGTGTTTTTCAGGTTGAGTTTGTTGACGGTAACATACTATGTAATTTTTTCGGCTCCTGACGATATCCCGCAAATATCTTAGTGCTAGACGTTTCCCCTCTTAGCATTTCCTGCTCCGCCACATTCGTCTTCTTCATAAGGGTCGTATTCATACTGGCGGAGGGTTAGGGCCGGAGAGTTCCCCACTTTTCAAGGCGCTTTCGTCTGAGCACTTTTTCTCTTCCGCTTCAGTCGCTGACGATGCTTCCTTTGTTTTCCCCTCAAATTTACTTCATGACTAATGTTCCCCTCGTTGTCTTTTTTGAATGGGTTAACCACTTCAATGGGTCCACCGTCAGGTCACCCTCTAAACTATCCTCTGTCTCCGGATTTTTATACGGTATCTATTTCACGTCTGCGGTCTTCTAGCGCCTGTTTTTACCCCTCTATTTACCTTTTTCACTTTTTTTCCCTTTTGAGTGTGCTTATCGCGACTCTGTAGATTTTTTCGACTCTTTTTACGAAGTCCCCGGGTTATGGGTACCTTTGTTTAGATGTTACCATTCACCCCCCCCTTACACCATAGGAGGGTCTTCAGATTGATAAGGTGAGGGATTTTTTCTTTACGTTTCCGGTGTTGTAGTTTCAGTAGTGTGAAGTAGCATTGTTTTTCAGTGAGCGCCCTCTGGAGGTGACTTTTCCCCCCGGCCTTTCATAATGATGGGAATCCACCTGCACCCACCTACCAACTTTCCCCTCTTCCCAACCAGGAATTTGAGACAATAACAGAAGTTTTCTTTTCGATGCTTCTTTTATAGGGGGCAAGTTTATTTTCTACAGAGAATTTTGGCCGGGATCTTGCTCCAATACTTTTTTTCACTGGTTCCTTAAGAGTCTAGGCGAGTTTCCCTGTTTTGTCTCATCTAATATAGTCCTTCCGGTTTTTGCTTTTAATGCTCTGGCCCCGTGCCGGAGAGGCCCGCGCCTCCCCGGCTGGATACAGCTCCCTGGCCTAATCCGCTCTTCTTTTCACCTTCCTCGGCCGATTATCCCACTCGTTTGCGTCTTCCTGAGCGGTTTTGGAGTACTGTTTGGGATGGCGTGATAGCACGCAGCGGCTCCCAGCGTCTCTGTGTTTGATTAGCCATTTTTTTCTTAGATCTGCCGCCTTTGTTATCGCTTTGGTGCCATCGCTCTACCCCCCAAGAGCCCTAGTTTCTCCATTCTTTCCAAAAGGGTTTCCCTGATACGGTTTCCCCCCCAATGTTCCAATCCGGTGACATCCCCCTGCCCGGCGCGCGCCCATCCACTTTATGACCCTTTTTCCGTGAGAAGGTTTCCTCTCATCGTCGAGGTGCATCTTCTATGGTGGTTCAATGGTACCGTTTGGGGGGACTTTTCGGCGGACTCTCTATGAACTCGTATCCACCCCCGGTTTTGTTCTACATCCCCCTTTTTACACACTTGATAGCTCTTTTCAACGAGCGCCATCTTTCCAACATCTTAAGGACCTTTCCCTCTGTTGGGCTTTGCGCCCTTTCCCCCCTTCGGTGGATATTGTTCCTCTTCCCTTAAACCGTAGGCTTTGCTAGGCCCCAATGACGGTCTTGAGGGGCTTCTTGCTTCTTCGTCAGCTGTCCGCCTTTACCAAATCCCGCTCATTTCACTCCGATCCCTCCAAGTCTTTCCTCGCCGCTGCGTTTCATTTTATTTCTTCTACACGTTGTTTCAACAGTATGTGAGCTTTCTTCAGATTCCCTCTTCCAGAACGATTGTTCTTCCAGAGAACCTTCGTCCTGGTCTGCCCTCCATCACATTTCTCTCGCTGTTTCTTCACACGTAAGACTGTGTTCCTGCAGTTTTTTTACCCCCCCTTGTAGTGATGGTCTTTCCCTTTTTTTTTCATGCTGCTCGTCTCTTTTTTCTTTTGCCGATTTACGTGCTGTGGTCCCTCTCTGCCCCTCCCCCTCGTATTTTTACCTGGTTGGATGTTCAAGTCTTCAGGTCCACTTTTTTTTCCTGAGTTGAGGCTCGGTGCCCATGCACTGATTAATCCTATATTCCTTCCCCCTTTTTCGGCGGGGACTGTTGTTTGATGTAGAATCCACTCCCATGCCCCTGGCCTTTAGGCATCCCTGCTCGTCATTGTTTAGTATTTTCGAGCCCGGACGCCTTCTACTATCGCCTCCATTTCCCTGGTAGATTACTTCCTCCCTTTCCCCCCTTTTAATGCGCGCATCTCTTAACAGGGCTTGCTGTACTAGGCTTCGCCATCCAGACAAAGGCCTTCCCCCCCCGCTCCATGTTAAGGCTCCAACTTTACCCCTTTTCCCCACCCCCTGTGAGCTGCGCTTTTTTCCCCTCCGTTTAGCATTTTCCTTCTTTTCCTAGAGGACACCCCGGGCCTCCCTGCAATATATTCATTTATGCTCACCCTTTGCTGATGGTCAACCCTCCTTTTCCTATCCAGATCCTCCCCTTTTCCCTCCCTCTTCTGTAATCTGAATAACACATCAAAGTGCTTTTTTGTAGCTCTCCCCAAGATAATTTCACCGATCCGGCGCGGATCCCCTTTTTTCTTTTTTTTTTGGTTGTTTGTTTTTTTTTTTGGTTTTGGTCCCCCCCCCCAACGTTTCGTAAAGGTCGGCCTTTTGCGGCCCCCCCCTGAGAAAAAAAGAGCCGTCCCCCCCCCCGACTCTTTTTCTTATAACTTCACTCTCCGACTGAGAATCAGATCCCCCTTATTTATCTGTTCCCATGCCATGGAATTCTTGCCCAAACTAAAGTTCCCAACTTCTTTCCCGTCTTTGTTCCCCACCTCTTTCGAGAGAGTCTTCCCCTTGCATACCCTAGGCTTGAGGTTCCCTCCCCGGAGCTCTTTTCTATTCTTCTGACGTTCGTGCCTTCTACCGATTTCCGTGGGCTGCTTTACACCGCAGCCCGGTTTTCTTTCCTCTGCGTTTGACTTTCTCGTTCACTCCATTCGATTCCTGCCTTTTGAATGGAGTCCCTCCCCCCTAGCCCTTCACCCCTCCCAATTCATCTCCGCCCCCCTTATTTATTCTTCGCGTTTGAACCCTGTACCTCTCTCAAGCAGTTTCCGCATTCCCCGATCCTTTGCGCTGAAAATTCGCCGATTTTTTTACGATTGTACTTCTCTCCTCCGATATCGACGATTTTTTTTTACCCGGAAATGTGATCTGTCGTCCCCGACTTTTCAAATGTTTTGTTCCCTTTTCGCTTGTCATGTTTTACCTTTCCATCCGGGACGCGCGACCGTTTGCCTCCTTTTTAATCAAAAACCTTCTTGACCTTTTGAAGAAATCTTACTTTGGGTAGCCTTTGCACCCACTTCGGGTGATCTCCCCCTCATCCTTTTGCATTTCTTTCCGATATTTTCAAATTTTTTTTCCGTTCGAGTCTGTAAAGGCGTCAATTTTATCCGCTACCGTGCCGCACCCTTCCCCCGCGAACACCCCCACGTCCACTTTTTCGTCATAGTTAGCCCTCCTCTCGTTTTCATTTTCCCTTTTGTAAGAAGACACTTTTTTTCCCATACTCAGTCCTATAGGATCGCTTCGCCGTCGCATTTCTTTAGAATCTGGTGTCCCCTTTCGGTCTCCAATCTCGGTTAGCTTTTAACCTCCTCTATTAGCCATTAGGTCCCTCCTCCTTATTCCCCCATTGACTGCTGGAATTTCCTTTTTCTTCCCAACGGGTTCTCTATATATCTCTTTTTTTTTTCCCTACACGGCCCCTTTCTTATGTCCCATACCACCTTTCATTTTCTTCGTATGCCATTGGGCAAGACCCATGCTTCCGGAAGGATTTCTCAGGTCTACCCCCCCCCCACTTTTTTTTCAAATTTCACTATTTGAAATCGCTTTATTTTTTCACCAGGACCCCTTTCTTATTTCCCGTATCTGTCCTCCCGTCGAGGTTTAGCTTCCCTCCTTTCCCTAGTGGTGTGCCGTGTCGCCTCGGCTTTTGATCCATTCTTTGACTACTCTGAACACACCTTTTTTTTCCTTTCTCCTTCTTCGAGAATTTCCCTTTGGCATCATCCCCCATGACCGAACCCTTTACAGAGTAATTACCTTGTCCCACAGGTTCGGTTTTTCCGATAGACACCCATGATTTTTTTCCCTTCGCCTCCTAGCTTGGTAAGGAGATTGCCTCCTTTTTCCTTTATTCCCATCTAGAATAGGTTTGTTTTCTCGTTTTTTAGTACCCCTCCCGCCTCCATATTTGTCTTTCCAGGCTCCGCACCCGTAGATCTCAATCCCCTTTGGTTGCCAACTCCAATCCTTTTTTTTTTCATTTATCCTGGTATATCGTCCTGGTTCATCTCTCCCGTGTATATGCTCCCTCTCCCCCCTTTTTCACTGAACCCCGCGAAAATCTCCCCCATTTGCGCGTTTGGTCTTGAAAGTCGCAACATACTTCCGGCAACCCTCTTTCGCTTTTCACCCGATTGCCAATCTTACCTTTCTCGTTTCCCGTGTGTTGTTTTCTCTATACTTTCCAGATTGCTGCTTCAACGGCCTGAGATTTGAAGACGTCTTTTTTCAATATCAACAACTTTCCTTCTCCCTGATTGACCCACTTTCTTGACAACTCATCCACGATTTCCGGATTCGTTTTGGTTCCCCCCCCATGAGGCCCTCGTATTACTTTTTTCAAAACTCCCCCCCAAGGGGAGAGGGGATACTCATTCTTTTGCCAGTCAACTGTTTTTCCCTGGACTCACTTCTTCGGTTCCGTTCCACAACTCTCCGGTAGATGGCTTCACTCTAAAGGGGTCGCATTCCACACTAAAAGTTACTGGCCTCCTGCAAACCCCCATCTTTCGCCCTTTTTCAATTAGCCTTTTTTTTTTTTGCCCACCCCCTGACTATCCCCTTAGTTCCTCCTGTATGCTCCCCTATTCGCCGATGACACATACCAGATTTTGCCTCCACATTTTCCCCAGTGGTCGCCACTTGAGTCCCGCGGGGATGCCCAAAAAGGTGCTCCGGCACCCCTCCCGATTGCCCCTTCCTTTCCTCCTCCATTTTATCTTTCGCCCCCTTCGTTCTTCCTAACCCACTGCCGGTCATACCCTCTGAGCGCCTTTTGAAGCAATTTTTCCATTGCCTCTTTTTCGTGGTCTTCCTTCCTCCACCTCCCTCCCGCTGCAGCCACCATTGATGACCCCCATTGATCTTCTCGAAACCCGAGTCTTCCTCTGAGGTGGCTTTTCTCCAACCTTAGGAGACCCTTCCCCTCCTTTGTCCCGCGAAGTCGTCCTTCCTTTCGCGACGATGCCCCCTCGGTCATTGCCCTTGTCGTTTTAGAACACGTCCTGGAAACAGAATGCCCCCCCTTTTTTTCAGCCAATCCTCCTTCGCTTGATCCACGCTTTTCTAATTCGAGTTTACTACCTTAAGGCTTCAATTTGTTTGAGAATCTTGTCCCCTTTTTAGGTGTTTCTCCCGATGACCCCTTTCCGATCCGTATTGTCTTTCTCTTGCATTTCTCCCGGGAAGCATCAGCGGTATCCGTTCTCTCTAATGACTAAAGTTTTTCGACCACTCCGTTATAGTATTTCCCTCTTCCTTTGCTTGTTTCAAAGAGATTCCCTCCTGGTGGACAAAAGATTACGTTCCACGTTTCGGCCCCTTTCACTTTTCTTTTACATCTTTCGCCCCCTGATTTCTTTTCCAGATTCCCCTTGCATTCTTCCCCCCCCCCGCAGATCCGGCCCCCTTCATGCGCTTTACTTCTCGCTCCCTTTCCCTTTCCCATGCACCTCCTCTTTATTTCTGAAAGTTCGCGAGTTTCATTCGCCCACGATGATCATTGTCCAAACAGTTTTCTCCCCAGATGTTTCCCTGATTCGCAGATCTTCTGAGTTTTCCTTTCAGTCATGGCCGTCCTCCTTCCCCTTCCTTAGTTGCTCCGATTCTTTCGTCGTTGATCCTCCTTTTTCGTTGATCCATAACCCCGGGCACTATCTCTTCATATAAGATCACTCTTCCCCCATTCTACCCCCAGTTGGGCTGTTTTTCCCCTTTTCAAACTGGCCCCCCAACCCCTCACATCGGCCCGCACGATTTCCAGTTTTCATACGGAACTCGACTCCTTCCTTCCCCTTTGAATAAGACAAGATCTCTTTTTTCCTTCCCGTCTCGTTTTCTAGAACCCTCTGGACCCCCCCACTCTGAAATTAATTTGGGGAGTTCCAGACTCAGATTCAAGGGCCTCCTTCCCAGGAATCAATGTTTCTGCCCTCTTATTTCCCAGTGCCTCTCAACATCTATTTTGATGTTTAGATCATGATGTGTATTTGAGTTGGAAGAATGGAATCTCCCCCTCTTAAGATTTCTTTGACGTTCCCCTGACCGTTACTCGTGAGTACTGCTTGCCGATTCTGCCCCCCCCCTTCTCCCGTTCTGTGGTTCTAGTCCCCCCCATTTCTCTTCCTCGATGAGAACTTTTTCGAGGATACTCTCTTATTTCCATCCTTCTCGTATTTTAACCTACACCCCCATACGTCCCCACTAGATTGGCCTTAGGTCCCCCCTAGTTTCCAACCCGCCTCGTTAGTACCCTAAGAATTCAGGATTTTTCTTTTAAAAATTTTAGGATTCCCTTTTTTCTGCCCCAAAATGGAGGTATGTGCTTCCTTTTGAAAGTATGGGACTGACCCTCTTCGTAATTCACATCGATGTTCGATTGTACATCTGACTGAAGGAAGACGTGACCCCCCGATACCCCCATCCCAATTTCCCTCGGAGTCCTCCTTCCCCTCTCTTTTTTAAGAAGTCCAACCCTAGCCCGGCCCTCCCCTTCCCCATAACTTCGAGGCCCGTTTTTCTTAGCTCACCTCCGCACCTTCTTTTAGCCCCTCCAGAAGCTGAAGTCGCGTCTTTACTTCCCCCCCATTGCCCGCCTTCCCTCTTTTTTCCTTCCTCTCTTGAACTTTTTACTCTTCCGTTTTTTTTTGAATTTTTTCCTACCGCTTCCCTCGTAGGTTTTTCCCACCCTTCCGCGACCCCCCCACGACTGCTACCCTCGCCCCCATTTAATAGTCCTCCCTTATAACACCCCTCCCCTTCAACAACGACGTCATCCACCTGTTTATCTGGCGCCCACCAGCTAATTGTCCCCCAATATTATCCTCTTTCAGTTCCACGTCGGAAAGCCCCTTATTTGGTTTCATGTTGAAATCCCCTCCTATGCGGTCAAATTGCGCTTCCAGTTTTTTTCACGAAACTTTGGACACTTCGCAATCCTAGTTGAACTCAGCTAGTCCCCGAGCCCACTGCTTTCTTCTATGTTTATTTAGTTGATTTTTTTTACTCTTTTTCTAGCTTTAGTCTCCTCCCCATGGTATCCCTATCTTCCTTGATTAGCCATTATATTGAGCTTCCCTAGCACCCCTCATGTCTCAGTCACTCTCCCCCCCCCCAAAGTCTTCAAGATTCCTTAATTTCTTCTCCCCCGGAAAAGGTTGGCTCGTTACCGGTGTTGGGTCGTTCGTCCATCCCAGTGAGGGTTAACAGCCCTTTTTTCCCTCCAGGAGAGACGTTTTTCTCCCCATTTCATTCCCTCGGGTGGTGACAACGGTGTATTTTCCCCTCCCCCCAGCGAGAAGTCTCCTCCGCCTCGCGGTCCCTGTCCCCGTTCATGCTGCGACTGTTTTTGCAGGGTTGTGGTTGAAGAGTCGCTTTCCTCCCCTTTTTTCATTCCTCTTTGCCACCCTTCTTTTGCAGGTATTAGGTTCTCTGAAAATTTTCTTCTTTTACTAAAAAAGTCTCTTCTTTTGCATCTGATGTTCTCATACGTTTTTTTTTTCAAATAGCGTTAGCTTTCCCCGAGAGATGACTTTCCACTCTTTTCCTGCTCTTCTATACGCTATACCCCCTTCTCATGTACCCTTGGAACGACACCTTTCGTCCCTAAGCTGGCCCTTTTTCCCCCCTCATTTCTAGGGGGTAGCCTCCGCCAGTTCTATCCCGTTTCCTATCGCCAAGGGGCGGATTGATCCTTCCTTGAGCCTCCCCTTCCTTGCCCTCCCTTCCTTTAATTTTTTCATTTTCATCTCCCCACCTTAGAAGTCCCCCGGATGATATGCTGAGCTCAAACCTTGTTCGAGCTGACCTAATTACGCTCTTCATTTCTTGCACATTATATTGATTATTATACCTCCCGGCCCCAAGAGGCCCGACATCAAACTTAGCTCCCGTCCATCGTTCATCCTGAAACAAAGTCCAATGGATTTCCTTTTTCTCTTCTAAAGTAAGGATAGATTGGTTTCCCCCCTCGCCTTTTTACTGTTGTCCTTTTTCTTTCCTGTTGGTGGTGTTCTTTCTTGCCCCCCAGCCCGTATTGCCCGGTTTTTTGGAGCGTCCCGGCCTCTTTTAGTCTTTCTCTACGTTCCCTCCATCATACCCCCAGAATGCTGATACAGTTAAAAAACCCATCCAATTATCGTTACCCCACAACCCCTCTTCACTCTTTTGGTGTCGTGTTTTAGGTTTGAATGGTTGTCACTCATTCCATTAACACAAACCCGAACCCTTCCATTTCTTGCTCTCCGCCCTCGAAACATCTGACCAAATCTTTTTCCATATCCCCCCCCCTACCTCTGCAGCTGCTCTACCCTAACCCTCCTTTACGTCTTCCTCCTCCCCTCCCTTTTTTTCTATTCCCTCAGTATACCCTAAATTCCACTGAGAGATTTGAGGGATTTTTCTGACCTTTTTCTCTTTTCCACTTTTGAAGGGGACCCAGTTTTTCTTTTTTCGCCCTTCCACCCCCTCAACCCTTTCCATTACATTTCTCATAGACTTTGTCTTCGGAACCTCCTCGATCTTTTATAGTCCTAGCCCGAAGAACGATAGACGCCGACCATTCTCTTCTCCGGGTTTTGTTTTGTCTCCTATCTACAGACCGGACCCTCCTCCCTTGGACCTCACCTTCAATAATAAGGCTCCCCCTGATAAGTTTTTTGGGAGTGTGGTGTTCCGAGTGCGGCGTTATAACCCCCTTCCATTCTCTTATACTTTCTCTTGGTCCCCCTCTCGACGCTTCTTCCCGGCTCATCCTCATATTTTACTTTCGCCGGCATTTTTGAGTCCCAAAACATATCCTCCCGTTTAGGACTAGAGGTAATCTTCTGTTTTGCAGGCCCTTCCCCCCAAGTTCTTTTTTTCTCCCTTCTTGTTTTCACTTTTCTAATTTATTTGCTTGTTTTCCTTAGGGTCCTGCTTCCTTCATTAAAGACGACTCTAGTGGAGTTGGCCCACCCTATTTACCTAGAACTACTGCTTTTAGGTCCTTGTTCTATTACTCGTTTCGATGGGCCTTCTCCCCATGAACCACCACAAGAACAAGTTTTTGCTACTTAGCAAGTCCCTCCTACATTCCCCCCTCCCACCTAATAACTGATATCTCGTCCTTCTAGGATTGCCGGCGAGGTGTTGACTCCGGATCCCCTCCCTGCTTCCTCAAAACCCCAGTTTTCTGATCATCAGGTCCATTCCCAATGAGATATCTCCTGTTTTTTTTTTTTTTTGCTACCCCCTTCTCCCCTTGCAGTCATATCTTCCATTATCGATTTTTAAGACCTATTTCGACCACTATTCTTTCTCCTTGGGAGTGAGGAATCCCCCCGGCACCCCCCCTCTTTTCTTTATTTTATCATTCTATGTGAAATTTTCCCCCATAGTATCACACATAACCCCGTAGCCTCCCAGGTATGCTGTGTGTTATGGATGTTTTGAAAATCATTGTCCCTTTTGTTTTTTAATACTCAATCCTCTCGTCACTCTATAATTCCCCCTTCTTTGTTTGTAGTGAAAGTTTTCCACGCGGGGTCTTAGGCCAGAAGTTTTACTTCCTTCTTTGAGGGGCCGGGTTTTTCTTGCACCTGTCCTTCCACCTCTCGCCGAGGTTCAGTGCAGCGCTCTCCTCATTGAGGCACCCCTTATTGATGGCGAGATCCCCCCTTTTTTGCAAACTTTCCCCCCCCGCTTGCCTCAGGACTTCCCATTAGTCTCCCTTTCTTCCTCACTCTCCTTTTTTTTTTTTCTGACTCTGATTCCTTCTCGGGGGTCCATTCCCTTATGGAGAAGTTGAAGTGCCCTGTCCGGCTCCAGGAACTCGACTGGCCTTTTATGCTGTATCCTTTTCTCTTCCCAGACTTTTTGATTTTTCCTTGGGTGTGACTACCCCGGCCCCTCCCCCCAGAAGTAAGTACCCCTTTTTTCCAGGACCTCTCGCCCCCTAAACCCAGACACCCTGTGGTTTCCCTCATCCCGCCGATTATAGTATCGCGAGAGTTGAGCTTCCACCCTACCGCTTCCCCCCCTCTGCATTATCTTCCCGTTGACTTTCTTTTTCCCATACGGTAGTCTTCTTTCTTCTTTGGACCCCATTTAAATTCTTTTGTCCACATCCCAAGGGTGGGTCTCATATTTTCCTTTCAGAAGAGAGTCTTGCCAGCCCGTACTTTCCCCCGATAGGAAAGAGGACATATGAATGGGGGATCTCCTAGGGCCACCGTCTTACCCTATTGGCACAATCTCATTGGAACGCGTGGCTCACCTTAATATATTCTAAGGCCAGTGATTCCTAATGTCAGATAAAATTTTGTCTACGCGATTTTGAAGCTTCCGTGCGGATAACTACACTATCCGACCCTTCCCTCCCAGGGGGTGACCATGCGAAGGCTGAGGTGGAGTATTTGGTTGATGGCTCGGGTTTCTTTCTAGAAAACGGTAGGAGAGTTTTCTTATCGCCCCCTCAGGCTAGAGCGGCGAAATAGAAATCTCCCGGTTAGGTCTTTAGCGCAATCGGGCAGGCTAATTTCCAGTGCCGTTTTTTCCCTTCCGTCCTTTGCTTGACAAATTCATACCAACCCAAAGGAAATGCCCCGTGTGTCTTACGCTGCTAGGAGAACCAACCGGTTAGCGGTGTATCTTCTATTAGTCGAAAGGATGTCATGCCCTCCCATCCATACGTGCACCCCCCCCCCCCATCCCTCCCACCCCATTTTTTTTTTTTTTTTTTTTTGTGTGTCCTCTTGTTTCTTTCCCTCTCTCGGTCGCGACGAGAATTCCCCATAGCCCTTTCTCTTACCTTACCCCTTTCCTTCTTAGGGTGGATTCGACATCGCGCGGTTATTAATTCTAGTAATCCGCCTCGATCGCCCACCATCCCCTTCCCTCACCTGACTCGCTCCCAGTTTATGTAAGTGTTTTTTGGACGTCCGAGCTTCTTCCACCCTATCTCTTTTTTCTGGATATTTTCGTAGGTTTCGTCAGTTCTAATGCTCTTCTTGCTTTTTCCCCCCTGGTTCCCCATTATGAACTCCTTTTTTCGGGGTAGTTTTTTTTTTCCTTCCCTTTTTCCCCTTTTCAGGTTTTCCACGAAACCAATAGACTGATCAACGTCGACCGTTCCGCGGTATTTGTGGGCTGTCCCCCCTTTATTTATTTTTTACTGGTTTTTCTTTCTTCCTCCGTCCTTCCTTGTGAGACAACCTTCTCTGGAGACAGATTTTTAGCCGCCTTCGCTGTCCAAAGTCTTTTTGAGGGTGTTCTTTTCTTCCCCCTTTCCCCCCCCCTTTTTCCCCAACCCCTCCTTCTTATTTTTTTTTTTAAGCGGGGCAGGTTCATCTCTTTTTCGGGAACCGTTTTTTTTTTTATCTTGGTTTTATGATCCGATCCTGTATCAATTCTCGATCATTGTCTGGACCCCCTTCAAAGCAGGGCATTCTCTTTTTTCATACACCCTTCCCCCAAGCTTTTCCCCTTTCCGAGTACAAAGCTAGTACATTTCTAGCTAGACCCATTCCTTCGGTTGCTCTTTTCTTTTTTATCCTGACTTTCTTATAATCATGTCATGCTCGAGCTGAAGGGATTCGTTCTCTCCCCCCCCCTTTTTTCGGGCCGCATTACTTCCTTCTTTTTATTCATATTTTCCATTTTTTGTCCTAGGTCGAATAAGTCTAGCCGTCGGTTTGTCTCCAGATTCGGTTATGAGATTCATGACTCTTCTCATCGGTTGCCCCTCGCCCCTTGCATCCTCCTTACCTCCCGACAGTTCAAACCTCGTATTCCTCTTCTCCATTTAGTTCTTCTTTCCCCGGAGCTTTCTTTGCTTACATGCGCTGTCTTTTTCCTGGAGAGCACAGCAGGCGCCCGCGGTGTCCCTCCTCTTGAACTTGAGATGACTTCCCCCTTCTCCTCTTCTTTTACGCTTTTTCATTTTTCACTCCACCCTTTTCTTTTCGTCAAGCTTACAAAGGGGTTTCGTCCTGACGTTTTTATGCAAAGAGTTACCCCCTTCCAGATACTGGCCAATGAGTTTCGCTTCACCCCGAGAAATGAACCATTTAAAATACTTTCCTGTCTGCCATTCAGGCGTGTACTTCTTTCGTTTTGTGAATATTCCCCCCCCTAGCTTGATTTTTGGTGTGAGTCAATCCTTCTCTCTTTCAAAGATCTCGAGCCTCCTCTCCTTTTTTCTCACTTTTTTCCCCCCCCACACCAAAAGATCAGATCCTTTTCGAACGAGCCCCCCCCTATTCCTCTCCCTCACAATTTCCCGGTGTTTCTTTAAACTCCTTTCTTTTACTCTTTGATCCTCCCTTGCTAGCTCCCTTTTGATCGGACAAGGCAATGACTTTCTTACATTCTTTTCTCATGCTTATATCCTCTGTTAGCCATTCAAACCGAGTCGCTTTCCCAGGTCTGCTCCCTCGATGAAGGAAGTTTCTTTTTGGCACAAGCTTTCTCTTCTTCGACTGAAGAGATTGAATTCTATTTTGATTTAATAGATATTGACTTTTTTAATCCCCCCGAACCATCCCTCTTATAGTTCTTTCTTACAAAGTCTCTTCCCTTGTTTAAAGTCCAGTTTTTAAAATTTGTAGGATCCGTGTGTCGTTTCTGCTCCTATTTTTTTTGTTCTTTGTAGCGACTTGTTTTTCCTCATCTTTCATTCTCTGACATGAAGCGCCGGATGGTTCTCAGGTCCCTCCTTTTCAGCTATTTCCTCTTCATTAAAGTTCTTTTCATGTTCCTCTTCTTCACCAGGTTTTTTTTTTCCTTAGTTTCTGCTTTTCCCGCAACTTTCTTTGGGCATAATCTTTGCTTCTGTTTTTTAGTTTCAGGTCTACTCCCTTCAAGCCCGGCCTTTCCCCTATTCTCCTACCCTGGAACTCTTCGATACTCGGAATGAGAATTCTTTGGATTTCCGTCCGAAGCTCGCCTTCGTCTCCATAAGGAAACATGTTCACTGCCATCCTTTCCATGCTTCCTTTGCAAAGCCTCCCCCGGATTTTTCTTTTGTAAATCACTCATTGTGTCCTTCTTCTATTTCGTTTCCCCTCCGGTCCCTCAACCTTTTCCTTTTCTTGCGAAATCCCTCTCCTCTTCAATCCCTTAATAAACTCGCTGCCGAGAGCTCTTCCCTAAGATCCGCCTCCCCCCCCTTTCCCCCCCTTACCAGCACTTATGTTATCGCTATTCATCCATTCCATGGCTCCTCTTCGTTTGCTTCATTCACCCCCCAAAGGAGTCAACGGTCGTTCTTTTCAATTTTGGCCCCCCTCATAAAGAGCATCAGCTTTTTTCCCCATCACGATTCCTTTCCCTATTTTCCGTGAATTTTCAAGCTGCAGCCCCCCCCCCTTTCTCTCCGTACTTTACTCCCCGCGAATTTCTGGAACTTCTCCTTCAAATTAGTGTGGCCCATCCTCTTTTATTCAAGTGCTCCCTCTTTCTTTTTCCCCCTCTATCGGCATATGAATCCGTGCGAACTCAGCTTGCTATCTCTTAACCCCGTTGAACTTTCTTTGCAAGATTTATTTTTTTCTTTCCGCGTTCAAAAAAACAGCAAGCATTTCTCCTCTCCGCGAGAGTTCTGACTCTTCTTTCCTCCCTTGTGAGGAGGGTACCTACCATTCGACTTCCCCCCTCAAGTTCATATCCTCCTCACCTGTCATATTTTCTTCGCGGATCGGCCTGAAATAGACTACTTTCTACTCCTTAGACTCTTCTACACGTTTTTGGAGTGTTACCTTTTCTCAGGACCCCCCTTTTCTTTTTGCGCCTGTCCCTTCCTCGCGCCTTTCTTCCATAGGTCGCTGTCACTCATTAAGTGATCGGGCCGCCTGAACTTTTGTTCTTTTGCCGGCTCCTTCCCCTTTTCCTCCCTTTGACCGGGGAAACCCGCGCAGCCCCCCAGTTGTTCGAAGTAATGCTCCCCCCCGAACTTACTCCCCTCCCAGCCCCCCTTTCGAGGCGGCCGGTGTTGGTCCCTTTCCCTCTTCCCGTCTTTCCCTACCTCTCCTCTCTCCTCCCCTAAATCCTCTCCTTCTCCATCCCACCTTACTCTTGTCCTCCCCTTTTTCCTTCCCCCACTACCCTCTACCTTTCCCCACCCTGCATCTTTGCCTTGGGAGTCCCACGAGGACCATGAGTGATAGCAAACATTCCTCCTACATTACCCCTTCATTCTCCCGACGCCCTTGAGTCCAAGGAGATCCCACTTTAACCCGTGATTAATCCTTCCTAATTGTACACGACATAACCGGACATGGAGTGAAAGAGTCTTCTCCAAGACCACTCTGATATGACAATGTAGTCTTTATCCTGAGTTAGAGACCCCTGTAATTGGACTCCCCTTTTGTTCCGCCGCCCTCTTTATTATGACTTTGAATATGGATTTTGAGGAATGGGTTCGCCTCCCCCTTGAAAGACGTCTCGATCCGCCCCAACTTTCTTGCCAGGCTTTGTAACGACTATCCTATAAGAGTTCCCGAAACCTCACTGCTTAGTGGCCATCCCCCAAGCGAGTGAGACTTAAACCTATTTTATTTTTGACTCCATGTTTTCTCGGATTCTTTCTCCCTTTTTATGGAAGATAAGCCCTCTTCTCTGCCAAAGTTCGTTACCCCCGTTCTGAAAAGTCACATTGGCGGGAACTTGCTGGTCAACTTACATTTACCGTGGAGTCTTTATCAGACCAAGTCAATTTTTTTTAGTGCTTTTGACAAACCCCCCATGACCCGTTTTGTGTTAACTGAGGTACATCTCATCTTTCTAAACGTGTTTTTAATTGCTGACCTCCTGTAGGACCCAGTCTCAGACAAGTTGGACAGCCCCTCAATGTGCCCTAAAACCTTGTACGCTATTTGTTAATGAAAATTTTTTGTTCCCCACACTCTCTTGTTTTTCTTCGATGGGTCCTATTGTTTTCCCTTTGCGCTCGAATGTCTCTGAAAGTTATCCAGCAATATTTTGGAGAATTTTTTTCTTACCCAGTTAACGAATCAGCAAGTTTCATTTTACATTACCGGAGATAAGATGCACAGTTCGAGCGAACCGAGTGTAGACAACTAGCTCACGTGGATTCGCTACCGAGAATCCTCCCATTGGTGTACCACTGCCGGTCCCCGCAGTTTTTTATAGCTACTCTTTCCTACCTGTTTCATTTTTTTTCCACTCTACCAATCCGTTCTCCAGCGCGGTTTGATTCTTTGTCCGATTCCCCCCCGTCGGATTCGCCACACTTCTTTGTCGAGTAAGAGTTCCAATCTTACACTCGTCTTCTTCACTTCACGTTGGTTTCTAGGATTCCAAGTCGACATTCCGATGGAGCAGCCTTCCCCACCACTTTGACAGATTGCCGATCTCTTGCTCTTTTTTCAAGTCTTTTTTGTTTACTGATTTGGAACACGCTTCTCTGATTAATTTCCCCTTGCTTTTGCCTGACCCCCCTTTGTTACCCCCTGCGGCTCTCGAGTATTACGCAAAATCACAAGTCTTGACGCACCCCCTCGTTCGCGACTTTCCTGGGTTTCTGATTCCATACTTCATTCGGAGGCGGGCACGGGCCGAACCTTTTCCTTCTAGGTGGAATTTCTCGACTTGATACTCCTCGAAGCCAAAATCGTTCCGTTTCTCCTGCAAACCCCTCGCTTTACTGAGCGTTTTCCCTCTTCACCCATTTTTCGAGAGTTCCACTGTTTCGTTGCCTCTTGAGTTAGGGCCCCTTCTCTCTCTGCTCGCGCAGCAGATTCCAAAAAGTGATAGTTCTTGATGCAAAACCTCCTGTCGACACGTTCACGCACGAGTATTCGTGCTAATCCTCCACGGCTTCGACCCAATAAGTCCTTTCTCCCAATTGTCCTGGTCAATCATATGTCCCTCCCGTTGCAGACAACTTTCAAGTGCCGATTTGAGCTTGGCACTGAACGGCTACAAAGTCCCCTAATGCGCCTCAAAATTTTGGTGCCCACCCAGGACCGATCGTTTCTGTCCATATAATGTCGTGGCGTAGTCAACGATTGAACCGATCCTTCGTTCCCTCCGGCCCTAGCTTCCTGCTACGTCTCAAAGTTCTGTTGCCGTCCCCCCAGGGCTTCTCACACGCCCGTCTTCAATGTTCCCCTAATCCCCTCGGCGCGGGAGACCCTCGGGTCGCATTCATCTTTAAGAATGCGATTTCCCACAGAGCTTTCTTTCAGACACCTCACGCGGAGTTGCTTTGCTCCGATGATCACGTACGACCCTCCGTTGTGTCTGTTTCGTCTCACTCGTTCTAGAAAAGTGACTGCTCCTTGACCTTTTCTTTCCGCGCGAAATAGGCCTTTTTATCGATGATCAGATGTTCGTTCTTTTTTGCCGCCGGCTCCTCGTTGGGTGCCATCCCAGAGTTTTTCCTCTGCTGAATTCTCGCCTACCTTTCTCCTTGGACTCCTCGCGTCCCCCGATAAAAATGTTTTTTCCCCCCATGAGAACTTCCAATCCCTGCACGACGGCACCGCCCCCGCATTTTCACTGCTTCTTCGCCTTGGAACCATTGCACTCCTGCTCGATTGAAGGACTATGCGCTTCCCGCATTCCCAAAGGTCTGTTCCTGTGCCTCGACCCCCCGTTTATATTCCACTCTTTGGCTGCTTGAGCGGATAGTTAGGCTCTTTTTTTATTTCATGTATCCCGATACCATTTCTTTCGACTATGACTTGATAGGGTTTCCTGGCTCAATTTAGTGTGACATTTCCACCACTTCCAGTCCCGTAGAGTCCTGGTCGATCGAAGCGACTTCCTCGTTGAAACGTTGGCGCGGTGTCACTTGGCCCACATTTTTAAACATCCAGCAAGGTAATCCCTGTCACTACTTTCATTTCCCCGAATCTCCCGCCCGGCGTTCGCCGGCATCCCGCACTCGCCTAGCGGGCCTACTCCCTTTCTCTAATTCTTCTCTACCGCTGGAGTTCCCCACGAACGGGACTTTCCATGGCTATTGTACCCTCCTGTCACCCCGACGCCCCTTTCCGCAACGGGTCATGAGAACTTCCTGGTTGAACCCTTCGCACGATTCTTGATGGTTTCCGATATGATCGCTGGCTTGCCGTTTTTATCAGTAAAGTTTTTCCGTTTTTTTTTCCGTCCTTTTTTACGCCAGTCCCATTTCTCCCTTTTATGATCGTCGACCACGCAGTGTGGTTTTTCCTGCCACTCGCTCCCGGACTATTAGGGCTGAGTCTGCTTATCATCGCCCCCCTGGAGAACCCGTATTCTTTTAGTTTTTTTTCCCTTTAACATGGCCTAGCTTCCTTGCGGGCCCTGTTTTCCTCGTCGTCAAAGAGCTTTTCAATTCCTCAGTCGCTTGACAATTCCCTTTTATTGGCCCGGTTGGATACCTTTGCGAGGCTGTCGTATCACATTTGCTTATGGTCTTCAAATGCCCATTCGTGCTCCCGGTTCCCCAGACTGGGGCTGACTGCCGAGACCCCCATGGAATCACGATATCTCCTCCCTTCAATTTTCCCCCCCTACGAGATGAGCTATCGCCCGTACGGCTCGACGAGCGCCCCCCTGATTGAACATTCCTTTGACCCACCTAGGCCGATTGACTTTGATGGTGGAGCCTGCTCCCTCAGAACCCTCTTCCCTGACGACATTTGTTGAAGAGGCAGTCCTCGGTAGGGACACCATGTTCCCCCACTGCCGCTCCCGTTCTTCCCGCACGGAATCCACTTCGCGCGGTCATACGAGGCGCTTTTCCGACTGCGACCCCCATTCTCTCAAATCTACACTAACCGTGACGGAGAAAGATACCCACCCCCCACTCGGAAGCTCACATCCGGGGACAATACCCTAAAGCTAGATGTTGACACACAGTCGAGACTTTTTTTGCTGCCCCCGATCTCCCGGGGATCCTTTAGGGAGATTTTCTTAGCCCCCTGGGTTAACTTCATGAACCACCTAGATTGTGCCCCGGCGCGGCGTATTGCTTGAATCGCCCGTTTTGGATGCTTCAGAAGCAAGCCCGTCCTTTACGTCGTCTATAGCAAGTGGAGGTAGTGCTGTGTTTTGTGAGAGGTCAGCTTTTGAGACCTTCTTCGAAGAGAGGATCCAACGTCATACTCTTTTACTTCAGCCTTTCATGCCCCGCCCCATTCCGCGGAGGTCCCTGTCCCCCTCTATTTTTATGTCCAACTAACACAATCCTGCCCCGTTTCAGCTTTCCTCAGTGTTCCTGGCCAAGGTGGAGCCCCGGATGCATCCGGTTTTTTGTTTTTCTAATGGAGATCTTCTCCCGTGGGTGTATTCAGATTGCTTGGATTAGAGACGACCGGCGTCAAACCAATTCTAAGTTTGTTTTGCCCCCTTCTCTGTGAAGAACCATCCGAAGTGACCTCGCCCGTCCATGTTCCTCAGTAATGGAGTTCGCATCGGGAAGGTAGCCTTTTTCCGTCTATGGCTGTTACACTTGTGAACCCCCGTTGGTCTCACACATTTACTCAGCCCCAGTGTCATCAGTCACACATCAGCTTTATAGACTATTTGCGGGCCAGTCTTTCACACATAGGCCGTCCTGCCTCTCCCCTCTTTGCGGTTCTCGCCGAACCTGGCGCCTTCTTTTCTTTCTTATCTCACTTTCTCTGAATGTACTTACCCAGACCCCTCCGACCTGGGAGCCTCCTTAAAAGGCTTCTTTTGAGTACGACCGCGGTCTCCTGCGTTAATGTTCATTCCCTTCCAGGCGCATCGGAGACGGCTGGCGCCTCTCTCGGTAACCTTGGCCTTCCTTTCCGCGCACACACGTGCGCTCGATACGTTTACTCCAGGCGCGCACACCTGTTATTTTTGACTTTTCCTCCTCTATCCGTTAATCAAACGTGCCACCTTCATTGGGGCCGCACATCCCGGACACCTCAGATCAACTCCCCCCTTAGAAACGGAAAGCTGTGACACAAAGTATGAGGTACTTTTCCCGATTGAAAATTCGTCTCTCTTTTTCAATAGAAAGTGCAAGCCCTGTGAGTATCCCCCAGCAGTATGAACAGTCCTTTTCTCCATGTTTCCTAGCTTCTCCTTCCCTGCTCTGCTCCTACCCCCCCCGGTAGTTCCCCGTTCCCCACTTCAACTCTACACCAGGGGTTTGGTGTACTTAGGAGGCCTTGTTATACCCTTCTATTCAAATCCCCCCTCCCCCCCCTGTTTCTTCGCCTCATGCCGAAAATCGCATCTCGCGATTTCCCCTTCACTTCATGAAGACTCCCCTGGACTGTACACAGAATTTCCTCCGTCGCTCCCCGATAGATCCTGCTAATTTTGACCGGTATTTCCCCCGAAACCTAGCGACTCTCTTTTTGATAAGGCTCTTTCACTTTTCCTTGAACTTTTAGTGGGTTTCCGTTTACCTACCAACCATCAACCGGAGGAGATCCTCCCTATTAGTCCCTTCCCCCCTGCTTTTTCGGAAAGAATCCCCCCGCCCTCTCTACCTTTTCACTACTTTCGCACTAGATACCTCTCCCCTCCCTTCCTCCCGGTGATTTTTTCTCCCCTCTCTTCCTCCGCCTTTGTCCGCATCTGCCTCACTTCTACGCAACGTTTAAGCACAGATTGGGAATTTTTTTGGAGATTTCCTTCTGGAGCTTTGCTCCGCATGCCCCTTCCTGCTGTTTGCAGGGCCCCCTCTCGCCTTCTTTCCAAAGCATTATTCCCCTTCCCTGAGTGGGACCTTCGCCTCTCTGCCCGGTTGCCCCGAACACCGTTACCCTTCTTGCCACGGCAGGACCTTTAGGTCCCTTTGATCCCTTCGCTTTCCTTCTCATCTACACTGTTTGTACCCCATCAAGGAGTCAAAGTTGGACCGTGGGCATTTTTTTCACTCTTATTGGGTTTGCCTCCAATGAACTCCGGTGTCCATAATTCCCTTCGACTTTCTGATGCAGTATTCCTCTGAAAAGAAACCCCCTCTGACTTGTGCCTCTTTTCGCCGATATCTTCCCCTTTGTCATATCCCCAAACCACACACAAGCTCCAAGGGGTTTCCTCTCTCCCCCCTTCCGCCGCCGCCTCCCCGAACGTACTTTCCCTGTTCCTCTTTCCGAATTTTTCTGTAAGAGGGGACACTCCGAGTTTGTTATTCCTCAACCCTTTTTGGTCGTATTTACCCCTCAGGGCTGACCCTTTTCTTATCCATATACTAGGTGAGTTTTCCTTTGCAGCATAGACAAGGATTTTCCTGCGTTTTCTAGTCAGGAATTTCACATGATGTCTCTCTCATGTTACCGTTTTCTTCCCCCCGGAAGTAAAAGTTTTGGTCTGCTCCCCCCCCCATATATTCGAGATTTTTTTTCGTCTGTGCCCCCCGAATAGTAATGTTTCCACCCCCACCCATAAGGTCTCTCACATCCTTTATTCTCCTTGAATGGATGGGGAGTCCCCCGTTATGGCCTCCTGTTTCCCTTCACTCCCCTCTTTTCCCTCTCCTTATCTCTTCCCTGTTTGTCTTCCTCCCTTTTTAATGGCCTGTTTTGCAGGAGATTCCTGGGCCTCTGTTCGTTGGTCCTTGGTCTTTTCTTTTCTGCTTGCAATATTTCAAATCCCCTGCATCAGGCTGGGACGATTAAGTGCCGACGTATACGGAGCAAACGAGTCTTGCCTTTTTTGCCTCACGGACTGCAACTTTCCATCAGTTAGAGGGAACCGCCATGATTCCTTCTTTCTTCTTTTCCCTCCTACTCTTTTGGTGGATCATGTCCTTCGCTAGAAGTCGGGATTGATCTTTCTGCATTCCCAAGCAGGTGGAATACAAGTTCTTTCGTCTCTTCGTTTCTTTTTCTCCCTCTGCAGAGGTGTTCGGGCAGGTTTCCCTCTTCCCCGTCCCAATTTGATAGAAAGGCGGCACAAACCCCCCCCCCCCCCCCCCCCCCCCCCCCCCCCCCCCCCCCCCCCCCCCCCCCCCCCATAGATCCTTCCCCCCCCTCCCCACCGGCCGCCTCCCGCAACTTTTGGGAAATTAGCTATCGAGTGAGAGGAAGAAAACTCCTGACCGAGACAAAAATCTTCCGCCCATCCATGAAAAAATTAAAGACCGTTTCCCCCTTCCTCCGTTCTTTTATTGTCCCAATCCTTTTGTTACCCCATGCTTTGCCCTGCTCTACTATTGTGCGAAGAAGATGTCAGTCTTTTCCCTTTTCGCCTAAAAGATTCGACTATTCTCTCGACTAGTTTTTTTTCCGTTGGTCTATGTAGTTACCAGGCGCCCCTTCTAAAAATCTTGAGGGCCATCTTTTTTTCGGCTAAACGAAGATTTCCTTCCTCCCCGGGCTTAAATGCGAATCCCCCAGAACAGCCCCAGTGTTAAGATGATGACGACTTCTCTTACCCTACCTCCCCAAATGTCATCCTGAGTTTCATTTGTGGATACGCCCGCTTTTTTATCAGTTAGTTGTTTTTCTTTCTGCTTTCCTTCATTGGCGTTTTCCCACTGGTGGAGGGCGGTATTTTGTCCGAGGTGCGACGAGCTTTCTCCCCCCCCCCGTAGACTGGGTTTTTTCCCTTCGAGTAAAGTGGAAGCTATGACTTCCCCCCCCCCTTTTTTATTTTCTTCCCCCCCCCCTTTCGCAGGAGTAATTCCCATTTTTCCCCACCTTGCCCATGTAAATCTCCTTGTTTTTCTGTCTCAAAAAACCCCCTTGCATGGGTCCCTTTTGAGTGCCCGTCTGTAAAGGGATTAGGGAGAAATTTGTATCTTTTGGTTTTGGCCACGAAGAGTAATGTCCCCTTCCTTTAAGGTCACCGAGATTCCTCCCCTCGTCCCCCCCTTTGAGACGGTGCAATTCTCCATCAGCGAGCAAGCGTTTTTCCCTTGGGAAGCCCTCTGTCCCCCCCGTCTTTCGCCACAATTAATCCTTCTCTTTGTCCAGTCGTTTCCTTCCGCTTAGTTTTTTTGACTTTGTATTTTTAGCCAAAAAAGACCTTCGATCCTGGTCCGGGGGAGAGCTTGTCCTTCCTCTGACCGATCAGCTTTGACCTGGAAGTAATTCTTATCAGGAGTATACTAAGGTTTAGGTTTGTTTCAGGGCTCACCCTCACCTGGAACATCAACCTTGAAAAAATCCTTTTCCCGAAGATGGTAGGTTACCTCTGTTTCTTTCTTAAGTAGAGGATATGATCCGCATCTTCCGGGAGCCCCTTTCGTTCCCCCCTCAAGTTCCCCTTGAGTGTGTGAGTTCCATATAGATCTCTTATCTTTTGCGAAGAGAATTCCCCTTACAGTCCCCTTCCTGGGGTTGTCCTTGGGTACTGGAGGAGTTTATCAACCACCCCCTCCTTACACAAAATAAGGGAGGTTTTTTTGTAAGGGGAACATTTGAATTCTTGATTTTTTTAATGTTTACCTGGTTGTAGGATGAATTTCATGTAGGTACCTTCTCGCTCCCGGTACTTGTTCACCTCTCCCCTTCACGGGCATACTAAACCCAAGGAAACCACTCTTTTTGATGGCACAAGATCTCCCGATTTCTCTCTGCAAGCTCCCGGACCGTTTGAGCATGACTTGAGAAGTCTCTCTTTGGAGGTCCTGACTCTTTCTGTTCCTTTTTTTTCGCGATACAATCTCCTTGGCCTGGTTCGTCTTCCTGTTCCTCACGGATCATGCTCTCAAGGGGGGCTGCTGAGACCGTCAGCCGGACCCGGTCCTTTTGGGCTTAGCGGGCGTTGATTCAAGGATCGCCAATACTGCTCGGTGCCGGATCCGAAAGTTTTAGAGTCATTGAGAAATTACGCTGCCTTCTGATTCTCACAATCCTCTTTGGAACGAGTTCTCCACAAGTTCCAGTAGATCCGGTCGCTTTTCTTTTGTACCATGATCCCCTCCTCTTGGTTTTTTATCTAAGTAAGAAGTGCCTCCCCACGTGGCCAATCCATCACTTTAGATTTTTTCACAGAATTCTTTATTAGGTGTTGGCAAGAAATAGGCTCGACCGCATCTCAAATGAGTAGTACATTATCCCCCCCGGTTGATTCGTTGTTCGTCTTCCCCTCGTTTCCCTAGGAACCAGCTAGTAAAGGTAGAAAGTCACACCCGCTCCCTGGCCCCTTGCCCTCCACAATCCATTGAAGGGCAGGTAGGAATCCTGCTATGCTCCGTCCTTCGAATCTTGGTCCACCCCAGATTGTTCTCCGTTTTTCTGCCGCCGGATTTCTCTGCTCACGCGCTAGCACCCCAATCCAGTCGAAGCCTCCACGTATCCAACACCCCGGACTTCGCGAATCCCCTGGGCCGCTCCCCCCTCAAGTCGACTGCCCCCCTGATTGGTGGGGGCCTACGAACGCTTGTAGGTCCATTCTCCTCCGATGACTCCTCTTGAGAGGCTAACAGTGTACGGGACACGCTTATTTCGAAGAATTCAGAAAATCCACCCGCGTTTCACCCTTCGCCGCCGCTGTTTTTTTCAGCGACGCTTACCTTTTGGATTTTCGCCGTCCCAGATGTCTATTTCCCTCAGAATGATACTGTAATAGTGATTTACTCGATCCTGTTGATATGTCCGCACAAGAACCTCAGTGAGATTATTTTTCAACCCCCCTTTCTCTGGGTTCCCTCCCCCGATCGCACTGAAGGTAAAGTTTTATTCTTATTGAATATTTTCCGCGTATTGAGGAGGTATCGTCTGTGCTCGATTTTTCCATTGTTTTCCCCGATTCCGATTGATTTCTCCCTTTGATGACAGCATAGGATGGCTCTTATACCTTTTTCCAGTGCCCCCCGCGGACGAGATTAGTTTTTGAGCGGTCGAACGTTATGCCGCCGTGCCCTATATTCTTCACACATGTTGAGGACGTGGAATTAGTTTTCTTGGTCGCCCTGCTCAGCCCAGCCTCGCTCTTACTATTCACTTCCTTCTTATGGGTTGTCCTCTTCGCTCAATTGCCGGACCAGTCCCTTTCCACTCAAGAACGTGTTAACTGGTTTCTTTTTTTTAGCGACTTAGCCTCCCATACGTGGCGGGTCCCTTCGCCCCTTGTATTATTTCCTTTTCTGAAGAGGAGAAGTTTACTCCCCCAGTACACCGGCCCATAGAACAGAAGATCCATTTAACCCTTGGCCGTCCCCCCCAGGAATGGATTGTTCCTCCTCTCACTGTAGGATTCTTTTCTATTCCTAGAAAGCCTTGTGCCCAGCCCCCCAAAGTATTTCCCTTTTTCCTTTTCGTTATGATTGTGCTTTTCCCCTCCCTTCAGCTACATCCGACAGTTCCAGCCCTCCTCCGTTTTCCTCGAACGTCACCATCCCGGTGTTCTTTTATCTTCCGACCCCCGCTCTGTCTAGACAGTGAGTATGAGGCAACCAACGGCCTGAGACTGTGGCTCTTCACCTTTCTTTACACGAACCATTTCCTGGACCCCCATCCCCCAGAGTAGTTGCGAACGGGCCATCAATCCGACGCGAATTCATTTCCCGTTACCCACTTCCTGCCCGTCACGTTAGGTTTACACGCCAATGTCA
>Ga0179593_1457153_pt1 | contig 36507 bp, 36 predicted proteins | sample CZODoug2_1_08_16_FD_185931 | JGI IMG/M metagenome (GOLD analysis project Ga0179593, IMG submission 185931) | Vadose zone soil fungal communities from Angelo Coast Range Reserve, California, USA - CZODoug2_1_08_16fungal (PacBio error correction) | ecosystem: Environmental > Terrestrial > Soil >... | reverse complement strand
TTAATTTTTTTTTTCCCCCCCCCAGGCCCCAAAGGGATACTTAACTTCCCCAAGGCTATGCTATTCCCATTGTATTTTTCCCGTAATCCTTTTCACCTCTTTCCAGAGTCGGTACCCCGTACCCCTTTTCCCTTTTCAGTTAAAGAGAGCGTCTTGAGTTGAAAATTGCCAGTTCCTTCTTTCTCGGAAATTAGTTCCTTCCTTTTCCCCCCCCCCTATGTTTAGCTTGCTCGTGTTCAGGGTCGGTATCGAAGGATGATTTTATGGTCCCACGCCTTTTCCTTGTTTCCCCCCTGGTAAAAAGTTCTTTCTTTACCTTTCTCGTTTTCCCCCTGGCTCGCAACAAATTTCCCTGCGATTGGACGAAATACAACTCCGCAAGTCGCCGATATTCTGTGGTACCAATTCAGCGCTATCAGCCCTATGTCTTCCCCCTAGTGCAGGATTCTCGGTATTCAACTTCTGGGGCGTCTTGCTAAATCGTTTCGATCGTTCACTCGCCCGTTCTCTTTTTTTTGGACTTTCAATTTCTTTAGTGGTGCCTTTCCCCCCCCTTCAGGGCAAAGTTCTAACTGCACCGATTCCCTGTGATTAAATGAGGACGGATGTCTTGCTTTTCTCACGAGATACGCTTTTTTCTTGATACTGGAAACAGATCGTCGCTTTGGTTGGTGTGGGATGTGGTCGGCTATGAACAGCGTTTTTCCTGCCTGCGAAACCCTTTGACCCCGATCAGAATGGCAATTAGGATGTGCTCACCCTCCCTGTCCTTGGGTGCGGAGGAGGTGCGTTTTTCCCCCAATTCTCCCCCAATGTAATAGTCACGTTGGTACCTTTTTAACCTCACCAGATTCCTTTTTTTCCCAGTTTCCCCGGTGCATTTCCTGATCCTACTTTCTCCAGAACTAACCCCTTTTTTAGCACATTTTTTTTTTTTCTTGACAAGTGAAGGACTCAGTTTCTCCTATAGCTTGAAGTAACCTTGGACCGAAGAGTTGGAGATAATTGTCGGAAGCGCACTGAGCCTTTTTTTTCTCCCGAGACTTTCGAGAATTCTTTTCCCGCTAGTCACAAGACTTCTCACAAAATTTAGGCAAAGCCTGTAAATTTGCAGTGCCCTACCCTTTCGGAATTCGGGCGTCTCCCCCCGCTTTTCCCCTAGGCGCAAACTGTCCTTCCCCATTTAGGCGACCGCACTTCTTCCCATCTCGAAGACCTAGTGGATGATTTCCCATGAAGATCCTGATTCCTCCCCCCCCCGTGATCATATGCTTTGCGTTTAATGCCGCTTCTAGTCGCAATCGAATGTTGTTTTAGAATCCGCCCCTTTTTCCTTAGTACAAACTCCTTGCGGGTTTCACAGTTTCTTTTCAGAATTTAGGACTTCTTTCGGTATCGGACCATCAGAAGCCTCTTGTGCTAGTTTCTCGAGGCTATAGAAGCCCCGATATTTTTGGAGTGAAACCGTGACCCTCCCCCCCTTACGTTGGGAGATGCCGTTTTTCCCACCCTTCCACCCTCACCAACTATCCCTTAGGACGCCGTAAAAACGTCCTTTAGGGCCCCCTTCGATTGGCGGTTGCGCGATGCTGGCGTTCTTTTCGTTATCCCGAGCGACCAGGTTTTTTTATCGCCCGAAACCTAGAAGGATTTTGTTGAGTTCCCTCTCGACCCCGTTTGAAGGACAGTCTTCTTGATTGTTCCCCCTTAGTTTTTTTGAATGCCACACAAAAGTTAATCCTTCCTTCTTCACCCACGTCTATTCGCCTTTTTGGCGTCTACAAGGGCCGTGCCCTCAAATCACTCTCAGCCAGGAAGATCCATGTTCTTCGACACTTTCCCCTCCCTTTCTTTGTCGAGAGATGCGCAGTTTTGCCGAGGACATATTTGGTATGGACGCGTGCAGGATTGCTCTTTCATCTGTATCGCCGTTAGAGGGTTTTGATTAGGGACTCCCCCCGAGAATCCCTGTCCCTTCTTAAATTTTCCCTTCCCCTACTTGTATCGTGCCGGCATCGAAACTGAATATGTTCTCCCCTACGACTTGCAGCAAGCTAACTCTAATTTGTAATATATGTGCGATCTTTTAGACTTTTTTTCTAAGCACGCGATAGGATTTGCCGCGCTTCACCATTTATCTTAATCACACCCCCTCTCCTGAGTGTTGGACTTTTCCCCCCCCTTACGCGATTCGCGTTTCGTAGAGGTTTCTGGTGTCAAAAGCAATCAATTTTTGGAGCTTTATACGTCACACCGTGCAGTCTCCTTTGCCCCTTGAAGTGCGGTTTGCCGAAGGGTACCCTCTTCTCCATCCCATGGGGATGGGTTGCGTTATCGACGGTCGTCTGATCTACCTCCTAAGACCTTGCATACGCCGGCAGATTTGTTTTTCAACTCCCCCTCCCCTCAGCCTATAAGCGATACTTCTTTTGGACTTTTTCTTCAGATCGGTTTTTTAAAACAGATCTTTCCCTACCCTATGTTCCCTCTATATTTTCTCCCATACTTAGTTTTTTTTTTAATAGACGCTATTTTAGGCCCCTCTTAGTTGAACTAGCCTCATCAAGCCATCCCAATAGCTCCCGCTGAGAAGGAGGGGGTTTCTTTGCCTTATGGTAAACAGCTGCACGGATTTTCCTCCTTTTTTTCTCCGGAGTAGATGATCCTTTTCCCCTTTCCTCCCCCTCAACGACCCCATCCAAATATGATTTTCTCGCCGTGCGTTGCAACAAGAACTAAGTCCATCCTGAGCTCTATGCCAGGTGCCCTGCCCCCTCGTCCCTAAGCAGCCCTTTTTCTTTATTCCCCTTTTTCTCCCAAGCGGTTTCTTAGCGATGTACTCCAACCAAATGTCTTTCGTGAGGTTTCTAGTGAAGTCCCCTCTGAAGAATAAATCTTTCGTAGTAACGTCTCGGCCAGACCCCCTATACCACCATTGTACTTCTAGACCTTTCTTCCCCGTCTTCAGCGAAAAGATTCCTTGGACGCGCAGTGTTTAAGGCCCATCCTATGTCACCCCCTCTTTCTGGGGGAAGTGACCTTCCTTTTTACCGGTCCTAATGCTAAGTTGCGATATCCGCTTTTTTCAGTCCTTCCAATAGGTGAAAGACTCGCGGTCTTTTTTTTTCCCCTTTTCTTTTCTTCTCTAATCTGCTCTCACAAGAACTAAGGGCCCTTGTTTTTTTTTTCTTTTTTTCACAGGGTTTGGCGATCTTACTTAGCTTTCTGGTCCTCCGATTTTTTCTCAGTTTCCCTGCGGTAGACGCCCAATTTTTCTTCCTTCCCTCCTCCAGAGGTGCATTGTCCTATTAGACCTCTTATGTGATTCAAAAGAAACGTTATTCACCTATGGTAAAGAACCTTTACCTCTAGAGCCAATTGGTCCCCCCCTGAAGACCTTCCCCCCCCAACTGAGATGTGTTCGTTGATCCCCTTCCCCCCTCCTGTAGAACTCGTGGTATCTCGCCGTCTCCCCCTATCGAGCAAACTGTGTGACCCCCTGGTGTACTTGCCCTTAACAGCCGACTTTTGTGCTTCTCTCTTAGTTTTAGATTTTGTGAAACTTGGCCGTATGTTTTGAATCGTCCCCCCTAGAGGGTCCTCAAGAGAAACGCCACCACTTTTCGTCTGCGATCAGGCGGGTGCGTCACCCCAGTCCCTGTATCGATGGTCTGCTCCCTGAAAACTGGCGTCTCTTCTAGTCTGACAAAGAAGAGGTTAGATGACGGAACTGAATGAGTCCCTGCCTTCATCACCCCACTTCTCATTACGAGGTAGTACCATTTTTCATCCCCTCTATGAACTGGGGCTACGTAGGATCTGAACCCTCGGATGACATTGTAATTTCCCCTAGGGAGTAGTAGTTCTAGAGGTTTCCTATATGGGGTTCATTCGTGCGATCCCTCATTTTCTTTTTTTCCTTCCCGACGCCCTTGATAGGGCCTTTCAATTTCCATCCTGAGCTCTGATAGCTTGGTTCTTTATCGGTCTCCCCAATTCCCCCGCGTTCCCATGGGCGCGAGACAAACTTCCCCCTTCTTCTAACCTTCTTAACACCTCGTCAGGTGGCGATATTGTATAGTCTCCCCCCAGATCTCTTCAAACTTTTTTGCTCCCCCCACTTCGCAGATATGGTTTTTTCCGCTTCCTTAGAAAATTCAGATTGCCTCCAGCCCCTGCAACCGAAAAAATGAAGTACACGGTAGTCAACCCTTTCCCCCCGTGCGATGACGACGTTTTAGGCCTTTTTTTTTTTCCCCAGCACCCTTCCCCCCTCTCCTCAAAGAGGCATTCTCACCGCCGCCTTCCCCCCCATTTAGATAGTGTAACGTGTTCCCTTTTTTTCCGCTGTTCAGAACTCTGCCTCCACATCCAACCCCCGAACCCCATCGAAAACGAGTATGTTCACTGCCGAAACCACTTGCTTCTTCCCACTCGCAAGCCTCTTTTCCCCCCCCGTTCACACACGGCAAATAGAGGTGTTCAGTGATTACGTTACTGAAATTGTCTTCGCCCTCAAAGATTGAAATCAACACCTTTTCCCTACAATTCGAAATGCGAGGGCCGAGCTTTATTCGACTTATCGTTGATCTTTCCTTCCTCTCGAACGGACTCCGCTTTTTTCTGCGAGGGGGTGTGTGGTTCCGCCAGGCGCAGTCCCCCGAATTTCTCGGGCTTATTTTAGGGCTGTCCTGCTTTTCCTCTGTTGGGAGAGCAGCCCTTCCCTCCTTTTTTTTAAAGACAGAACTTTCCCTTCTTGTCCCCATTTTACAGGATTCCGTCTAAACTCTATCATTCGATACATGCCCACGATCAATACTCACCGTCGTTATACGAAAGAATCCCAATACACCCGGCAATGTTTCACTCAGAGCCCCGTCCCTCTTCCTCCTTGACCGGTGGATTCGCCCCTCTTTTCTTTCCTTGATAGGCAGTGTTCGCAAACAGAAGAGCCTTTTTGAAGGTTTCCCCCGTAGTCTTTGACCCCCCGCTCCTTGAATTTTCATATTCTTTCATCCTCACTCAGTGTTGATTTTTTTCTTCTCCCCTCTTTAAACCAAGAAAGTCAACCTCCTGTCCCCCGTCAAAAGGCTTTCTTTTTTAGTTAAGCAGCTCGTTTTCTTTTTCCCTATGAACTACAAGTCTACCCGTTCCCAGAAGGCGTTCAGCGTTAATAGAGCGCTTAGTTCCAAATTCTGAGAAATTTCGTGATACTTCGTACCTTCCCCTTTGGGGGGAGATGGCTTAGTTGTTTGGAGAGTCTCGTCATGTACTGCTCCCCCCCCACTTCCTTGCATTGTGAAATTTCAACTGTTCTGCTTTCACTTTGGATTTCGGATCTGACCTGGAGACCAGCGATGCCACTCCTTTCCCCTTAACGCAAAGATTTTACTCTTTTTGGTTTTGAATGGTTGCCCTCAGATTCCGCCCATTCAAGAAGGGAGATTTCTCTTCCGCTTTCCAAGTAGGGTTTTTTCCGCATCTTATCTCCGCTCGTCCATTTTTTTGCATTTTCCCCTTGTTTTGTTCTATTGCATTTCCTTTTTCCTTCGAACATTTAAGCTTAACAGTAAATCCCCTCCTGAAACTTATATTCCGTTGTATTTTGCATCCCCTTGTAAGGATTGCTTGCCTTCGTTCTCTGCACGTTGGCTCGCTCAATGGTAACCTTTCTTTTTGGCGATGTTGTTTGGTTGGTGATGGGGCGGTTCCTTTTTTCCCAGCGAAGCTACCCCCCCCCTTAAAAGATAATCTTTTTCTTTCTTCCCCTGGCCCTTTGCAGTTGCGTATTTGGCGGGTTGAGTGAAACCTCTTTGGCCCCCTACAATTCGCCTCGTCACTGTGTCACCTTTTCCCCTCCCCGCGCCTTTTTTCACTGTTTTTTTTGCTTCAGGATCCTTTATCGGCCATTTTTTCTGCCTAACCTCTTTCTCAGTTCGGCCCCAAGTTTTGCAGCCCTTTTCTTCTCTCAATCTCAGGACCTGAACGACGTGGTTTAGAAGGTCCTCTTCACTGTAGCTGATCGCCTTTCCCCCCCCCCCCCCCCTATTGCCTCGTTGCGTCCCCCTAGAACCCCCTTTCATGAAGCGACAGGAAAGCCGCCCCCAATTTTCGCAGCGAAAATGGCTTTATCTTTCTTGTATTCGGGTATCCGCACCCCCCTCACTTCCCCCCTTCCCTGCTGGGAGCATCCCATTTTTCCCCCTTCAAGCTATCAAGACCGAGTTTGACTGAGTACCCGTCCCGCTTCAGACCGTAGCCCCCCTTTATCATTCGTCCTCTTTCCTTCTCCTTTTTTCCCTCAGAAATGTGTCCCGTCTTATTTCTTTCCGCCAACTCCGAATTCGACAAGGCAGTCCCCCTTCTTTTTTCGACCTTAGTCTCAAACTATATCCTTTCCTTTCCCCTCATATTAAGAAAAGACCTTTCCCACACCGAAACTTGCGTTGTTTTTCCCCCCTTCTCCTTTCATTCCTCTTGAACGCCGTGTGTGCGTTCTCCGTCCCCTCCACACGATAACGTATGTTGCCGGCAAATGCCTTCACCAATCTTAATTTTCTCCTCTACGAAGCGACACAAAGTGCTAGGTTCCCTTTTCTATTCGTTTCGATGTGCGCGCTTTTCAGAATTTCCTTTATTAAGATTCTACAGTCGCTGTTCTCGCCAGAACACATTCCTCCCACCTGTTTTGGTGTCTAGACAAGCGATATCGGTCCCCCCCTTTTCCTACGGCGGAAAGATTTTTTCTTCCCACAATCAAGTAGAAAGTTTTCTGCCTTTCTCGGCCATACAGTTCTTATTATTAGAATTCAGCTTTGGCCCATTTCAGGCTCGGTCCCCCTATCTGCCGCTGATTCTTCGTCAATTACCCTTCTTCTCACCGGTTTTCAGGAGTTAGGTTGAGCTGATCCGCGAGATATTCTCCCGATTACAACCGTAGTTTTCCGCTGTTCAAGGTCCCCTGATTTCTAGGACCTCCCCTTTCGCTTTCCCCCCCCCTCGAAACCCACCCCTTGCCCTAGAACATCTTGAAGAACTTACGACTCTCTCTCCTCCCCCTTTCTCATTCTCCCCCTCAGCCCCTTCGTCATTGATCACCAGCCGCTTCCCTATTGCAGCCCCCAGCTTTTCTTTTTCCAGTCAAGGGTTCACGATATGGGTTTCCTATTTGCCGGTCAGACCCGACGCCCCCCTCTGGCTTCTCAGTCCAGCTGCCTTCACCATTCTTAGATTCTTTGTTGTAGTAGCCTACGACTCTCGTTTAGAAGGGGCGCCCTTTCCCCTTCCATCCAATTTGTGCACCTTTATCTCCCCCTATGTGCAGCATCCTGGTCAGCTTTTCACTTGCGGTTGGCCCCCCGGTAACGGGTTGCCCCCCCCCTTTTTTTTTTGGAGGTAGAGAGAAGCTGTGGAGTCCCTATAGTTCTTTTCACCAATCCGATTTTTCTACCTGGAAGATTTTTGAACATCAGGTCCCCTTCCTCCCCCCCCCCGCCTGACGTTCATCGAGCTATTTTATGAGATGATGTACTAGCGGTACCTTTTTCTTAGCCCCCTTTTTTCCCGATATATACTCATAATCCTTTTTTTTTGCTCTCTCCCCCGCTTTTGCCAGATACCGGCCTCATCAAGCCCCCCCTCGCTCTGGTTCTGTCCTGCGGTAATGTCTGTTCTTTCCCCCCCAAGCTCTGCGTCGCCCTCCTTTCTGAGTTCTTGCGGCGGTACGCGCTCGACCCCCCCGCCAACCCATATGATTGATCGCCGGCCTCCACCGCCCTAAGTAACAGTACTTAGCTTCCCCTCTTTCTTTTTTCCCCCATATGTGCGGATGTAACACCACTTTTTTCTGGCTACCCGAAAGTGGCGCCACCTCGACCGCGCATTGTGGACCGCCAAAACCCCGATAAGCGAGCCCCACCACCCTTTTGGGGTGGGGTTTTTTTTTTCCCAACCCAACCCCCCCACCCCCCCCACCCCCCCCCCCCCCCCCCCCAACTTGAGGAAGCCTTCGATTTCCCCTTTTGATGATTCAGATCGCTTTGACTCTCCGGCAAAGAGCCACAACATTTGAAGCTTCCTTTTTACCTACGTAAGAGAACTTTTTTCGCGTGGGCCGGCACGTTCGATATTATGTAACATATGGTCAGTTCGGTTTTTATTTCGCTGTCAGGGCCTCCCACCTCTCAGGGTCGATATCCGACCCTTTTTTCAACCCGCCGAGACCCCCGGAAAATTTTCTTGCTGATGGCTTGTCCTCGCTCCCCGTCTTGCCGGCTCGCTCTAACCGACGGACCCTTTAGTGTCGAACAGGTGGACCTTCTCCTTTTTACGCTTCGAAGATTTGATCCGGTTATGGTCGGACTCCCAAGACGCCGGACTTTTTTTATCAGACGTGCCTTTTCCCTTTGGTCTCTCTTCATGTATTGTGCCTTCAACATTAAACTTCTTCAATTCTTCTGTACGAAAGATCCCGACTTTAGTTCCCCCGTCAAGTGCTCTCCCGTGTTTTCTCCAACAAAAATCCCTTCCCTTTTGTTCTTTTTTTTCCCAAGCAGAACTGTCGATTCCATCGTAGACCTCGCCGAAACGACATATCCTATCTAACCTCCCGCCCATACCGGCAGCTTTGCATTTTTTTTATGATGAGATTGGTTCAATTCCTCTTGACCGGCATCGCACTAACGTAGTTTCCTTCCCTTCTCAAGAAACCCAACTCTCTTCTTCCCTACTGACGTGATTGACGGTGGACACACTCGAACGTCTTCAGATATGCTTCCCCCTTTTCCAACTGGAGGTTCCAGCTTTTGAACCGACGCTCGCGTTGAGACTACTTTATTTTTTCTTTTTCAATCTCCACAACAGGTTCCCCTTCGCCCCTTTACCCCCCCCACCCAGTTCGATAGCAATATGAAGATATACCTTGATGACGTCCAGTCTTGACAGAGGATGCCTTTCACTCTTTTTTTCTGGGCCCCGTAGCTTGAGCGAGTTTCCTTTTTCGTTTTCTTTCTTCTTTCTTCGAGATACAAGCAGCCCTGACTTCCCTTTCCGAAGCCCTTTGTCATAGGAGGCGCCCCAATTTAAACGCTTTACGCAGCTTTTCTGTCTTTTCTTCCAGTCCAAAGAGGATTAGCTTCGGATTTTTTTCTCCCCTTATACCTTCAGCTGCTATCCTTAATCCACTAGGTTGTTGTTTGGATATGTCTCTCGGCTGCAGATCTCCCACCTTCCGAACCCCCTTGAGCCGATATTTTTCCCCAGGGTTTCCCCCCCTATTATAACCTTCTTCCCCTGCACCCCATTAAACCGTAATCTCTAACCCAATGGAAATTCCCCCCTTTCTTTCCCTCCTTTGGGTCCGGCACAGGGCTGGTAACGATCCTTCAGAGCACCCAAGGCTTTTCCAACACGTTTTTAGGAATACTGATCGTGTAAAAGTGGTTTTTTCTCTCCGCCGCCGCTGTTAATAACCCATTTCCCCCCATACAAAAAAATAAAAGACCCCCCGAGACTGTTTACAGTCCCCCTAACACCCACGGGTGCGCGCGGGTTTCCCCCATCGCAAGCAAGACCCCCCTGCCCATACAACTTTAACTGCAAAGTCTGATTGGAACGAAGTCTGAATTGTCGGGAACCCACATAAAGTCACTTGCCCCCTTCCAACCCCCACCTTACAGACAATGCGATGTCCCCCCCCCTGGCGTAGAGCTGTTCTCCTACTATCGTCTGCCAGCCGGACTTTTGCCCCCCTTTTAAGGGTGATCACTCCCCACCACAGAATCTTTCTTGCGGCTTCAGTTTTTCCTAGGAAGGTTTGATTCTTCCCGGCGCGCGAAAGCAAGCACTTTCCCAGGTTCATCACAATTACTTTTTTTTTTTCCCCATCTAATCATCTAGCTTCCGAAACGGACCCCCCCAAAGAACTCAGCACCCAGAGTTGCTGCATACCTCTTCCTACCTGCCTCAGAAACTTTGAATTCCCCTTCCCCTCGAGACGTAAACGCTTTTTTAAACCCCCCCCCCAAACAACCCGATATGGGTGTCCGCCCTTCCTGGTAAGGATGGCGCTTTTCTTTATTCCCACCACCGTAATAAGCCTTTTGGTTGACTGTAGTTCCCCTTTTTTTTTTTTTTTCCCTGAGTTATCGATTTTTCACTCTTTTCTTTTTTTCGAGAGATAAGTTTTTCCCACACCTCAGTCACCCGTTACCACTGTTCACTTCCCCCAGGCTGCTTTGCTGCGTCCTTCCTCAAGAATCGCCTAATCTTTTTTTCGCATCACCGCCACATAATGGCGGTTCCCCTTTCTTTTCGTGAACATTTCTTCGGAAATTCCTTCGGCGCCACACTTTTTGGGGTGAGTGGTCTCTTAGTTGTCGGGGTTCCCGCTTTTCTTAGGAGTTAGAATTCGCTTCCATTGTGTTTGGAAGGTTGTGGACCCCCCTGTTTGAAAAAGTTTCTTCAATGCGAGTTTTTGTTTTTTTTCCCCGATGACCGCCATTTGGTGGCACACGCTTGATAAAAATCCGACACAGCTTTCGGATTGGTGACTGGCTCTTTTTCGCCTGCCCTCCCCTGCACCAGTTTGAGCAACAGGGAGTAGGTTTCGGCCTTTACCCCTCTCTTTTGAGCAAGCCCCGCGCCGTGTTCATTTTCTAGCTTACCTTGTGTTCTTCTTTTTTTCCTTTCTCGACATTTCAGCTTCGTCCCCAAGCCGACTCCCTCTATTGATGTATGTGATTCCCCCGGGCGGATCGATTTCCCCTTTCGTCGTTTTTTTGGCTGATTTGCACCCCTCGGTTGGCGTTTTTTTTTGTGTTGTCTTCTTTGTTTATGAACACGTCCTTCCTCCTGACACACACCCTTACGATTTCCATTCCTTTTGCATTCTTATTGTTTGAGTTTTACATTTTGATTTTGTATTCAGGGTGAGTTAAACCTACCCCACCTCGTCATCGTCACGTTCAACTTTTTCATCTTTTAGCTTTTTCAATGGGTTCCGTTTTCTTCATCCCTCTGAATTTTGCCGCCCTTCCTCAACCCCCCAAACTCGGCGCAAGTTGTTCGGACCCTCTTTCTGCTGCAGTCCCCTTTTCTTTTCCAGAAACCTGAACCTCTTTTCTTCTTAAGGTCGCCCCCCCAGAGACATGTTCAGTGCTCGCAGCTTTTCCCCCAGCAATAGACATACGCGTCAAGCTAGTCCTGCTTATCATTTCCGACCCGCGGGGACCCCCCCCCCCACTCGTTCCTGAGAAAATGGCGGCCATTTTTTACTCTAGCTGAGGTCCGTCCCTAAGACCCCCCCACCTCGGTTTATCGATGCCTCGATCTCAGTGTCCAGCTACCCCCCGCTGCAGATTCTCCTCCAAACAAGGGACATCCTGAGCTTTGCGACGACATGAACGTCCTTTCGTAAGCTATTCTTTTTTGGGAAGTCCTCCACTCCAATTCGTATCAAACTCCCGCGGCTTTAAGCGATAGGAGTTTCCCCTTTCCCGTTTTTACTTTTTTAGACCATCGAAGATTTGCCTGGTTGCACCCCGTTTCCTTCTCTATTCCGCTGTTTTGGCGTGCTCTCCTTCCCCCTCTGTCTTGGCAGACTTTACCTTCAAACTCGTCAAAATTCTCACCAATCACTCTTTCGACGGCCCACACATCGTTTTTTTTTTTGAAGTTTCTTTTTCGCGATTTTCTTTGCTGGCTAATTCGATCGAACCCCCAGGGTCTGCGGGATCTTTCTCGATGTGTTGAGTTCTCTTTTTCACTTCTGCTCGGTGATTTTGCACCCCCCTCCTTTTATATCGCGGACTATTTTTTTTTTCCTTTTTTTTCCTTGCACCCCCAATTGAATTCTCCAAGGCGTGTCGCTTCCGCGTATTTGCTTCGACCAGGGCAGCTCTCAAATCCTTCCAAGAGAATTCTTCTTCCCCAAAAGTTCGACACATTTTCGGATTTCCTTTTCTTGATTCTAGAAGATTGCGCGCGCTCGCGCTCGGACAATTCTCCTCTGAGTCCCCCCTTTTCTTGTAGGGACTGACGCCCTCTTTTTTTTTTTGGGTTGGGGGGGGTCTCGACCCCCGCCAGTAGCCTCTTCCAATTAATCTAACACTCCCCCGCCATATCTGTGTAAAGAAGAATGTTGCACTTCCGCCGCTTTACCCTGCAGTTGCCTTTCTTACTTTGAAGCACTGGTCCCTCCCCGTCCTAGACTGTGGATCCCCTTGACATCGACCGACCTTAACGGCTGCCTCCTTTCCAGATGAATTCCTCCCCCAACTTTTTCTTCGCTAGTGGAGGTTTCCGATATCTCGTTTTTGGTTGCGCACTCCTGTTTTATAAAGCAAAACCGGGGTCTGTTCTCGCACATCGTTCCTGACCCCCTGGCATAGTCTCTAAGTCTTCCTTTTTTTGCCACGGTGGGTAACTGTGAGTATCTTTGGGAGGCTTTTTCCTTCTCTCCTGAGCAAGTCTCGATTCCCCATCCTCTACGATTTCCCCGACCGGCAGTTGGACCATCAAGGCACGTCCCTCCTGACTATCAGCTGAGCCCCTCTTTTTTTATCGAGTGCTGAGGCTCTTTTGTTCGGCCAGATTTTTTCTTCCTCCCAGTACCAAGAGAGAGGTTATATCCTTTCTTCTCCTCCGTGTGTGAGAGATAACCGCTTGTATCGTTGAACCCTCGTTTTTTTTCCAGGACTTACACTAGATCGATGAAGCGGTTCCATTGGCCTGTGGTAAAAGCGACGGCTCAAAGTCGTTGCGGAGTTAGATCGCGCTTCCTTTTTTCCCCAAAACTCACAATCCACCATATTGATTTTCCACCTTCGTCCAACCGCAATCCTTCACCAGTACTCTACTTTTCCAGGATGCTGCCCCCCGATTTAAGAGCAGACACTTTCGTCCTCCCCCTCCCTGAGCCTCGCCACGTGCGTTTTGCTTTTTTCTTGAGGGCCACAACCAACTCTTACATAGTTGAGGAAGTCTTGTTCCTTTCTTTCAAGGTCTTAGTACGTCTCGTTTTTTTTTTTTCCTTGAGAGTTTTGAAAAGACTCACCGTTCGGTCCCACCATTGAAGCTTAGCCAGTTCTTCCAGTCGTCCGTCCAGACAGCCCTTGTAGAGAGGACGGTCCCCTCGATTTGTAACACTGTTTGTGGCGGCGTGTATTCCCGGGTTTTTCAGGGCCTTCAAGCGCACGTTGCTGATCTCCTTTCATAAGATTTTCATTCAAGCCGAGAGGCTCTGTAATCGCGGCGCGTCGAGCATTCGCTCTCCCCCTTCCTTTTTCCTGATGGCAAAGTGTTCGAACCTTTTCCTTTCCCTATTACTTTCAGCATAGAAGATGTTTTTGCTCTCGTTTAAGAAAAAGACTTTCGTTCGACGAACAGACCTGTGCCTTGGCGAGGCCTTTTTCGGATTTGGCCTTCAACGACCTTTTTCAAGTTCTTACGCACGATCAGAACCCCCCCTCGTTTCCGGTTTAGGAAGAGACCCCTGTCGATAAGTGTACTTCCCCACACACAAATATGTCGATGTGTTCGGGCGTCTCACGTTCCTTCTGTTCTGCCTGACCTTCAGCACAGAATATGAGCCTAGTTCCCCCATATTCCAATTAGGAACTTCCTCTCCCCTTTGGGCGGTCGACTTGTTAGAACTTCTGTTGAGACCATTGACTTTTTCTTCAGTTCGAAACACTTTTGTCACAGTCGAACGACAACCTTCTTTATCTCCTCTAGTGGAGACGGTGCGACCCCCGCCTGCCCCCTTATATAGGTCTGACTACGTTTTCCCCCCATTATTAAGAGTATCGAAGGTTTCGAGTTATTCTACCTATTTGGATATGAGTTCGGCCCCCCCCCCCACCCCCTCGGTTTAGAGTTGAGATACGATTCCTCCAGCATCAATATGAAGATGATCACGTGCCCTTCTTCGTGAAGAGGATGCCTTGTATCCCTTTCTTTCATTCTTTTAGCTTTGTCATCTGAGTCCGCTCGGTTTTCTTTGGGTATGAGAGATCCACCGAGCTTTCTTTTTTGGAATAAGAAATCTTTTTTTTTCAATGAGAAAGGATTTCTGAAGCTTCTGCCCAGTTTGTTCCCCTGCTGACGCAAGATTCTATTGTTCGCATTTTTGATGCGAGACCCCCCTTTTTTTTTTAAGTCATGATCAGAACCACCTACTTTTTTTTTCATGTTAGCTCTTCTATAGTGCACTTCTCATGAAGACCCAATTGAGCGAATTTAGTCCTTTCAAAATTCCGAGGATTCCTGTCTTCAGCCACCCCCCCCCCCCCCCCCCCCCCCCCCCCCCCCCCTTTTTTGCCCACCCAATTGAAAAACCTGGGCTCTTCCACTGGGTAAAAGGACGATTCCTAATTTTTCTTCACCGGTCTTTTTTAAAACCCTTTCCCCCTAGAATCCCAAAGCTTGGTTTTCCCCTTTGTCCTTGACAAACAATCCACTTGGTGTAGCAATTCCCACAGTCGCTAACGGCGCGACCACTCCCCCCCCCCCCTTCCCCCAACCCTCAAAGCGAGAGGTTTACTTCTCGCCCCACCTTTGCGCATAGTGATACCTCGCAAGCAACCCTGCAGTTGGTCCAACATTTTCTCCTATTCAAGTAGGTCTTGCTTTTTTTGCCAATCCGGCGACCAATAAAGAAAATTGAAACGACCCCCCACACTCTTTCCTCCATTCCCTGACCTTTCCTCGCAGCGAGAGCTGAGTTCTGACTCCCCCTTGATTTTCAGAAGAAGCCGCCAGGCTTCCCTAGTTGGAGGATTTTTTCAGATTGAAGAACCCACCGCACTGCCTAGTGCGTTTTTTTTTAGGAGTCTAATAGTGAAGGTTTTTCCCTTTTTTTCTAGCCCGCCCTGCTTAGAATTTAACCCTTTTTTTTGAACAGTAATTGTCACCCCCCCTTACACTGACCCTGAAGTATACCTTCCGACTTCTAATACACCCCTGACATATTCCCCCCCGATTTCAACTATTTGCTTTTTTCCCCTTTAAGAATAATTCCGTTTCCATAGAGGACAGTAACTGCCCCCCGACCGGTCTTTTTGACCGAAGTTGGTTTTTTTCCCTTTTAGGAAAGAGAATAGCCTTTTTGGACGGTGAACTGTCTTACTTTTTTGACCTTCTTATTTTCTTCTTTTCCTCCTTTGCGACATAAGAAGCCAACCTCCCCTTCACTGGAATAATGGTACACACATGTTACCTTTGTGCCCAACGTGTGCTTAAGAAAGAGGAACTTTCGATAACCGTTGACAATTTTTCTGGGATCGTTTAACTGAGTTTTTTCCCCACCATGAAAGTGTAGGCTTTTTTTCATTAGTGAGATCATCCATTGTTTTCTGGATGATTTTTGTTCGTATCGTAGTCCCTTTCCTCCTTGAAAAGATGTTTTGTGTTTCCTTTTTTGACCCCTTCCCCTTCAAAGTAAAATTTTTTCCCTTACCCTCAGTCTGCCGCTTGCTGCGACCTCCAAATCCTTTAAGAGGAGAGCCTGTTTTTCTGCGCCTCTTCCCGGCCTCTTTCCCCCTTTTAAAGCAGTCGGACCCCCACCTCCCCACTCAGAGTATGACACTTCGAGCGACGATCCTTTCATTTCGCATTGTCTTTCGATTGTGTTATCCCCTTTAATTTGTTCCCCGCCTCCTAGTTAAAGTTTACCCTTGAACATATATTTGAAGTCTGTTGATCAACTTTTGTCGCTTGATTGCTTGCGATTGTTGCATTAGTTTTTTTACGGTTCGGCGATCCCCCCCCCACAACTGGAAAACTCTAGCCGTGGCGATTGCTTTTTTTTGGGCTTTTCTTCCTGACAGTTACCTTTTTCCTGAACTTAGAAACCAAACTATAACCTTTTCATACTTTTGCTGGCTACCTTCCTGCTTGTTTTGTCCCTTTTCCCCCCTGGTTCTTTTAAACCTCCTGTTCCCCCCCATGTAATCGTTTGACCCGGGGTGAGAAAGATCTCTTTTTTTTTCCATTTTTTGCCACTTGGCGGCTGTATGCCCCTTTTTTTAATTTTTTGACGCAGGGCCTTTCACCAATATTTCGGCGACAAGGTGTTCGTTTCCCCGATTCTACTTTCATAATATAGAAATACCAGCCCCTCCGAGTGTGGAAAGGCAGCATCCTTGATTTCATGTTGTATAGAACCTATACTCCTAAGCCCATTCTCAGTAGTCACAACTACCCTTTTCCCATCTTCCCTGGCCGAAGGACCATGCGTCTTTTAACCTGGAGGAATCGTCTTTATCTTCCCGGAAATCATGAAACCCTGCTCTTGATGCATGATGACCTTAGCTCACTTGTTCCTCCCTTGGAAGAGACAATACCCTTGGCAGATCCTGTCCTCCAAGGGATCATCGCCGACGAGCGGGAACTTCAGACTTTTCCTCTTCCCCAACTCTTCCCTTTTTTTTAGACCCCCAAAGATAAGTACCAATCTATAAAGAGGCCCGCCTGCTGCTTTGACAGCCAGTCGTCCTTTCCCCTGCCTCTAAGATTGCCTTACGGTTCTAAGGATATCCCAGCCCTAGTTGTTGGGTTCTCCTTTCCCGCACCGCTACTGTATTTTCGATTCCTGGTTACCTGGCCAACCCACATCTAATTTCCCAACTGATAGAGTCCCACTTGTCCCGGTTCGGTTAAGGTGAGATTCGCGACCTTGGTGCGATGTTTTTTTTTTTTTTTCTAGAGACGCAGGGGCGGGATAGACCCGTACCCCCCCCCCCTCCCTTTATTTTTTTTTTGTCTTTATTCTCGACCCCCCCTTTTCAGGAAACCGGACGATGTCTTCTCGTGGTTTTTTGGAATATTTACTTTTCGCTTTCTTGCCCAGTCCCACTCTCTCCCCTTTTTCAATCACCCGTCTTTCTTTTTTTGTTGCAAGTCCGGGCCTTTCCTCCCTAGAGAAGCGAAGTTACTAGATTCCCGTTCACTGTCGACACACTTTTTCCCTTTTTCTTTTTCTTGAGAGCAGAGGAGGCCTACGAGCAGTCTAAGATGTACGGCGTTTCCTGCATATCGCAAGTCCCTTTTTCTCGGGACTTTCCCCCGAGAATCCCTTTCCTCTGAAAAAGAGGTTCATCCGCCTTCACGTAACCGGCCGCTTTTTCCCCCTATATTTTTCTCTAGAGTCACTTCCTCCTTTGCATTTGGCTCCTTATTTTCCGCCTATTCCGACGCAAGCTCTTCATCAGCGGCCTGACCCACCTAATTAGATGTTTTGGGTCCTTTCCCTTATCCCGCGAGCTTCTTTCCTTTTTTTCGACGTTCTTCCCCTCCCCCAATGGGTCTTATTTATATCGCACACTTTAGCAATTCTTTTCATAGAGACTCATCCTTTCATTTCGGTGCCGAAAGGTGGTACCCTTTTTTTAGGCATTCATATTGTGATTTTTCCTTATGAAGAGGGCTAAAGCTCCCTGATCCCTAATAGCCCTAGAGTCCTGAGCAGAAGGAAGGTTTTATCCGTAAAATGTAATTACCCCCGGTCTACGACTCAGCGACGTTTTTTGCCCTCTACCGTAGCGTGTTTTCCCTCCCTGGGCCGAAATTAGATTCTTTTCTACTTTTTCTTTCCTCTAATATGGGTGTTGAGAGAGACCCCCCTTGTCCTCACGTTGAAAAGTCTCGCCTACCCCCCCTTCCATAGAATAGATGCCGCGGATAAACTTGAATGATGGTCCCCCCGCGCCGGCTTTTCCCCCCCTCTCTTCGACTGTTTAGCCCTTTTTGAGTTCTCCCCCCTGCTCTCTCCGTACCAAAATATTTTGCCTCCTTAACTTCCCCCAACAGCACTAGCAACTCCGCTCTTTCTTATGCCCGGATCCCCACCCCTTTCTTCTAAATCAGCCCATTGTTCTTCTCCATAGGAACTCCCCCCCCCTCTTTTGCGCTTTCTTTTTCTTTTTCTAAACAAGATGTTGAGGAAGAAAGGTTCAGACTCGCCAGTTTTCAGTATCGCTTCGTCGGCTTCCTTTTCTTTAAATTCCCATATCGACCACCATGACCGCCGCAGTGATGAAACCCCCCTTGAAACCTTTATTCGGTGGTCGCGTCCCCCTTTTGTCTTCTCCACCTTTCTTAGGTGCGGCCGTGTATTTTGACCGGTCCCTTCCTTTCATCGAATTCCCTCTACGAAAGCGCAGGACATAAAGTACGGGTGTTTTCTATTGTCACTAGCCCCGGTCTCCGTCGCCTCAACTAACTCCGAGTCCTTTTTCCCCCCTTTAAACAGTTTTAACGGGCGATCTTCCTATTTCTTTTTTTTCTTGTCCCCTTTTGTCTCGACCAATCCTTGCTCCCAGACTTTCTTGGCCGGTTTCTTCCGGGCTGCCTCAAACCCCTCTACCTCTATTCCCGACTTCCCTAGATTACGGTTATTCCAGGTCCTCACTAAATCAACACCCCACCTAGGTGGCCGGCCTCCCCTCCCACCCCCCCCCTTACGCCCTTATCCTCTCTCTTTTTTTTCCGCGTCCGCTTCTATGACCCTCTCTACCCCTTTCTTCGCGCTTTTCTACCCTACCCCCCACCATTCATAAATTTTTCTGCTCTCTATCCTTTCCCTCTTCTCATCCCCCCGTCTCTACCCTCCTCTTCTCCTCACCCCCTTTTCCTTCCTTTTGCCTCCCTCTTCGCTCTCTTTCTCATCCTTTTCTTCCTTCCTCGACTCAACGCCCTCCATCCTCGCGTCCCCTCTTTCCTCTACTTTATTCCTCCCCTTTTTTTTCTTTACCCCCCCACCTTTTCTACTTCACTCTCCTCTTCATCTCCCCCTGCATTCGTTCCACCGTCCACCCCCTTCCCAGCCTCCTCTTACCCCCCCACCTCCCCCTCCCCCCTCCCCACCCCCCCGAACCCCAGCAATCCCCCTCCCTTGTCCCCCCATCAGACTCCTCCCTATCCCTTCCCCCGCCCTCCCACACCTCCACACCTACCAACCCTCAGTTTTCCATCTCCCACTTACAACTTCCTAACATCCCCTCTCCCCCCCTGCTTTTGCTCTCCCCTCAAGGACTCCCTCTTCTTCCCCACTTACACATCCTCCCCCTCTCTTACCTACTCCAAGCCCCCCCTCCTTTTCCCTACCTTTACGCCCCCACCCCCTTTACCGACTTCCTCTCGCTCCTCCAGCCTGAAATCCTCGCCCCTTTCATTTCTATCGCCCACACCCCCCCCCCACCCTCTCCGCCCCCCTCTCCATACCGCCGCTTCCCTGTCTCTCTTTTCTCTCCCCTTTCCTTTCCTTCCCTCTGCCTTCCTCCCCTCTCTCTTCCCTTCCCCCCTCTCATCCTACCATCTCTCCCATTTCGCTCTCTCCCTCTTCGGCCCCTCCCCCTCCCCCCTCCATCTTTTCCAGCTAACACTCCCCCCTCCGCCTCTTTTTCTTTCTCCCCCTCCCCCATCCCTTCTTGCCCCTCTTCACTAACCCGCCTATCAATACGCTACCCACCACTTATTTCCTTTCTCTTCGGTCTCGTACTTCCCTGTCTCTCAATTCTCTTTTCTGCCTCCCCGCCCCCCCCACCCACTCTCCCCCACTCCTCCTCTCCTTAGGATTACCCCACCCCCCCTCCATCTCCTCTCCCCCGTATTATCCTTTCTGCCTCTTCTTCTCCTTCCCGACCGTCACTCTTCTTCTCCTTGCCTTCCGTCTATCATCTCTCCATCCTCTCCTCCCTTTCGTTTCTCTCCTCCATCGTTCCCAGCAACTTCCCCCTCCATCTTCTTCTTCACCTGCCCCTACCCTCTCAACCCCCCCGCACCCTTGCCCCCCTCCCTAGCCCCCTCCCCTCCGCCCTCTCGGATCCCCCACCCTGTTCGCCACACTCCTCACTCCCCCGCCCCCCCCCCCTCCCCTCCTCTTCTCCATCCTTTCTCATTCTACCTGCTCGCCCCTCATTTTATACCCTCCCTCTTTGTACCCCCCTCTCCCTCCTCCCACCACCCTTTCTAATCTCATTGCTCCACCTCTCCCCCCATCTCCCCCCCTACACTTTCTCCCCCTCCACCTACACCTGTTATTATGCCCATCCCTCTCTCCCCTCACCTCCTACTCCCTCCCCCTCTCCATCACCCTTCCCCACACTCCCGACTATTTTTACTGACCACTATCATTCACCACCCTTCGCCTACCCCCCCCCGACCCTTTTCAGCCCGCTCCTCCTCCCCCCTCCCATCCCCCTCCCCGCTTTCCTCAATACACTCTCCTCCTTCCTCCCTCGCTCATATCCAATTCACGTATATCGTCTGCATCCCCCGCTTCCGTCCAATCCTACAACCTACCACTCATCCTACCCCCTGCCCCCTACTTCCCCCTCTCGCCATCCCCCCCCCTGTCCCTATCCTCCCACATACGTCGCTATCCTCTATCTTTTCACTACCGTCCAGTCTTCTTTACTATCCGACATCTTCCTCCCTTACCACCTCCCCCCCCCCCCCCATCTGTTCCTCAACCTACTCAGCTCTATCTGCCCTCCCTCCCTAGCTACTGCTCTCCACGCTCTTTCGCCCTTCCTTCTCTCCCCTTGTCGTCTCCCCCCTCCCCCTTTACTCCCCTTTTCCCGCTAGTTCCAATCCGTTTCCCCTCTCACTTCTTCTCCTTTGCCTATCCTTTTTTTAGATATATCAGAGCTTTTTATCGTTAAAAGGAACCCGGCTTTCTAACCTTCTCAATCCCGTGAATTTGTTCGAGATCAGCGTTGGTCTTCATTGTTGAACATTGGCCCTTTTTTTTATACCAGTATCGGTATGTCACAGAACTGCACCCCCCTTCGGCTGAGACGCCTTTAATGGCCCCTCTACCTCTCCACGTCTCGTGTCGTTAAAACAACTGTCAGCTCTGCAAGAAGAGACCCCCTTTACAACACAACCCCCTAACGATTTTTAGAGGGATATCTTTCACTTAATTCTCCCCCTTTTTTTCGATTACTCCGTCTTCCATTTTACAGACTCATATTACTGGGATGGTCTCAATGATGAAGTAAGGATTGTCCCTGGTCTTTTGCCTGCTTTCCACCTTTCGTGCATTTTCTCCTTCAGATCCTCCCTGAGGGATTCACGTGAGATGATCCCGTCCCCCTCGACCGGAATTCCCCATTATCCTTCCCTAGCACCCATTGTTCGCCTATTCCGTTTTTAGATGACCTCCTCCAGTGATGTTGATGATTCACCTTCTCATGTCGCTGGCTCTCCCATTCTCCTACCCTCTTCCTCCTTTTGTGGGGTGAATTTGATACTTTTTTCCCTATTAATTAACTCCGACACTTGAAGTCGGGTTGAGTCCTCGGATCACAAATTTTTCCTCTTAGGGCCTCCCGCCCCTTACAACCCTTTTCCCCCTGAGGATAGGTCGTCCCCCCACAACGTGACTCTAAGAAGGTTTTTCAAGTTTGCTTTTACTCAACTGGCCACCCTTCTCCCATCTCAAGGTCTCATTTCCCCCAACAAGTATTGTCTTTAAACTTGTAGCAAGTGCTTGACAGCTTTCATAACTCCCTTTTTAGACCCTCCCCAACAACCGACCCTAAAATCGAGAGGTCCAGCCCCCCCGACAAAAGGGGATATTTTTGGCAAAATAGTGCTTCGCGGGGGGTTGGGGGTCCATCCTACCTTTCCTTTTTTTGACAGTTTCACAACTGTCCAATAGAGGTGCTTAGGATGAATGAAATTTCTTCCTCACACAATACTCACATTTTTTTCCCCCATGTCCCCCCCCCCCCCCCCCCCCCCAGCAAATGCAGCATGTGCAAGCTAGGCAGCGCTTCCCTTCTTCAGAACTGACTTTTTCCCTTCTTCCTAGCTAGGCTTGCCTCTTTGTGAGATTTTTCTAGCGTTCAAGTAACCAACTGAAACCTCCCGCGGCCTGTTGGAGTATCTTTTTGTTGAGTAGAGCAGTCCCCTTCTAAGAAGAGTTTTACCTTTTCCTCAATTACAGGGGTCCTAGCACTAACCCCCTCCTTACGATTCCTCCCCCCTGAAAACGACTCCCCCTCTAAAAAGAGTGTGACAAGATGAAGAAGAACCTTCCAAACCACTCCCCACCTATATATACCCACCCAACTCACAAATCTCTAACCCTACTAGCCAACACATCTCCTCCAATTCCTTACTTCACCCTGCCACACCCTCTTCAACATTCTTAAACCTACCCCAAACTCCCCCCCCCCCCATCCAACCATCACCCCACCCACAACAAACCCAAAAAACACCCCCCCACAACTTCTTTTACGTTTTTTAAATCCGAGCTTCTTCCCCCATGCCCAGAAGTAAGAAGGTGTATTCCTCCCTTTTAATCGGTGGTGGGTTCATTTTGATCCCTCGCCCCATTTGGCCCTCCCGACTAGCATTTTTTTTTGAACAGTAGTCCCTTGAGTTGTTGCCGTCTTATATATCTAACCCCCCCCCGTTGTGTTTGTTGGCTGCGATAACCCGTTAAACCCCTCAAGTCCCCAATGACTTCTTAAAGTCTCTGAATTTTTGAACGTTGAATATTCCCCCTCCACCGTAACTTTCTCTATCCCCCCCCTTCCTCCTGTAATCCTTTTCTTTTTTAATGAGTGAAAAAACCCCCTTGTCTCTGCAATTGAGTTTCCCCCCTCATACAGCCCCTCTGTTGGTGGCTTTTTCAGTCCCTTTTATCGATTTAATGAGTTTCCTCTGCGTCTTTTCCAACGTCTGTTTCCCCCCCTGGTAACTTTTTTGTTCCCCCGTCTTTTTTCAACCTGATTCTTCCCCCTCCCAACAATTCCCCGTAAGTTCGAGATTTTTTTTCTTTGTCTGTCCCCCCTTGATTTCCTCCCCCCTCTCGCCACATTGGACCTCTTTTAGAGGTCTTCTTCCCCCCGGTCCCCTTTTTCCGAGTTACCTCCTCTCCCTTTTCCTCGTTAATTTCTCCTTTATTTTATTTCCCCCCATTTCTGTATGTATTACCCCCCTTCCTTCCCCGTCCCCCCCCCAAATCACTCACTTGACCTCTCTTTTTCTCTTTTTTTCCTTGTGGAGAAGTTATTTTTTCCTTTTTCTAATCTCCCCCGTTTTTTCGGCCTCTTCCTGTACCTCTCGTTTGAGATGTTCTTTTTTTTTCGTGTTTCTTGGGCGAAGTTCTTACCTGCGTAAGAGAACTTCCACCCCCAATTTCACACCGATCATTAATTTTGCTTCGGCTTGAGACCCCCTCCTTCTTTTATTGAGTTCCCCCTTGCCCCTAACAACATCGTTTCTTCCTTTTTCAGTGACGCCCCGACTTCTCCCTTTTTCAATGGGGTGCAGGCGCTGTACTGTATATGGAATTTCTTCCCCCCCCTTTCCCAACAAATTTTTCCGCCCTTTTTGGCAAGTTCGTGAAGGTCTCTTCTAGCATCCTCACTCCCACCTGAACGAAATTTTCGGAAATTCTTCTTATCGCTTTGAGAAGTGTCTCGCCCCTCTCCGAAGGCATTTTGTAAGCTATCCCCCTTTACTTCCCGCGAAGGTCAGTTCCCCTTTTGAAGGGGCCTTTTCTAACTCGGCTTCCGTGATTCTATTTTTTATGCGCACCCTCCCCCGCACCGGAGCAAGCGACCTCCTGCGAACCTAGCTTTTTAAGCACAATTTGCAGCCTTTCTTCCCCTATACTGACTCAGACTCATCTTCAGCCTTTTTTTTTTTTTTTTTTCAGAGCGAAATGAGTAATGAAACTCGAAAAGGTTTTTTTTTTCTTTGAATTTTCAGCACTCCTAGACTTTGTCTCCCCCAAACCTCCGCGGATTTTCAGCTCCCAGCGTTTTAAGTTATAAGAACCATTCCGTCCCCTTTTGTTGCTTTCTTCCCCTTTTTTCTCCCCCCTCTCCTCCCTAGACGCGCTATTTTTGCACGTTTCCCTTACTTTTCCCCCGATTTCAACCCTTCAGTCTTCCCCCCCAATCTACCTAAATATCACGCGCCCCAAGTCTCCGTCGTGGCTTTTTTAGGTGAGATTCGGGGTCCGAGTGTTCGGACAGGTTCGAGATTCCTTCCCTACAGGTCTTCTTTCTATCGGACCTAAAAAATAGCATTGATCCAGTCGGTTCCTTTTGTTCTGAACCCTCGTCTTTCTCTGTGTGGTCCTATTACGTTTTTTGAAGGAACCAGCCCATCGATCTTAGGCACAGTCTTTTCTTAGTCCCTCCTTCCCTTTTTGCCCTTTCTTCCCAGGTTTTTTTTCATTTCTGTAACCTCCCTTCAGAAGAGACTTCCCTCTCCAACCCTTTAGAATTAACGGATTAGGTTGGGATTTCGCCCTTCCCAGCTGATTCTCGATCCACTTCTCCCTCTGTTTTACTTTTAAGGTCTTGGTAAGTTATATCGACCTTCTTTTCCCTTAGGCAAAACCTTCCTTCCAGTCATCCCTCGAACAAGATTTTCCAAAACTTGACTGACCTCCCTTTCTCTCAACTTCCTTGGGCGTTGAATCACCTTTCTCCAGATTCCTGTCCTCGACTGTTTGCTTTTGCAAAGGGCCCGAAGCTGATCTCGGTTTGATCTAAGCTGAATTATTCCCTACCATTTTTCTTTATTTTTTTCTGGAATAGATAAGTCATACCGGGGAGATTAGCAGTCAATTCCGGGGGTTTATTCCTAGCTACTTTCCCCCCAATTTTCATCCTTTTATCGCTCCCATTCATTCCTAGTGCCGAGGTAATGGCTCACCCCATTGGGCGGCGTTGAGCGCCAGAAATCTTCCTCCCCCTCGTCTTCTTCTTACGTGGCCCCTTTAAGGTTCCATTTCTGGTTCAGCGTCGATAGGGTGCTTCTCTTTTGCCGAGACGGTTCCCTTCTTTTCCCCAGAACTCTCTTTTTTCTATACTTGTAATATTACCTTTTGCTTCGATAACCTCTATTTATGACCCTCTCGTCTTCTAATAAAGATCATCCCCGTTCCGTCGGCCCCGTGGAATGTTGGTCCACTTTCGCGGCTTCCAAGAGTCGCGGAGTCTTCCGCTTGGCCGACCGCCCCCTTTCCCCCATAGGATTTCCGCCGTTACCTTCCCACCCCCAAAACGAACCTTAAGTCAACCTATGAACTGATGCGTCACCCCCGGTATTAAAGCGCACACAACTTGGTATTCCTCCCCCCACTTGGCTAAAAATCCCGAAAGCTGGTGGGTGGTGTTTTGTGTGTTAGCTGTGTTTTTTGTGGTGGCCCCCATGTATAGTGGTGAGTGTATGTGTTTTTTTTTGGTGTCCTTTGTGGTTTTTTTTTGTGCGCCTCCCTACTGATCCAGTTCCTGCGTTTTTAGTAGAGATTTAAAAGAGAACCAGGCCACCTTGACGATTCAGCTGCCCCCCTGAGTACTCACCTCTTTTTGAGTAGTGAAAGTCCTTGACCTCCCCCTTTACCATCTGTTTTTCCTTGTGATTCCTTTCATTTAATGAAATCCCATGCTCATAAGAACCGGAAGCCGAGCCCGGTCAACGGGTTTCTAATTGTCTCCGACTCTTGCCTTCGCATAGACCCTCCGGTTCAGTGTCTGAAAAGGTTTCCCCTTTTTTTTTTATCTTGTCTTAGTTTCCGCAGGTCTTTATCCCTGATCTTTAGCGCCAAGTCGGTAAGCCCTTCCCTCCTAGGGACTTACGATGCTTTTCCTGTCGTCTCGACGGATTGTCCCTCCCCCACGAACCCTTTATCCCCTCTTTTCCCTTTTTTTTTTTTTAACGATTGGTTTTTTCTCCCGCTGTCTATCCTCACTCACCCAAACTTTTGGGTCTGAGATCACGCCCTCTGTACTTGAGCCCCAGATAACTCCAGCACTCTTTCGCTCACTCACGCCCTATTACTTTGTGAGAGTAGACCTTTGCTCTTTTCAAACATTGGTTTTCCCTCTTGTTCATCTGACCACCCCCAGTATATGTCGGTTTCCGTATTACGTCCAAATGCTCGTACTCTCTCTCCCCCTTCGGTGAGAACCTCCAATCTCTTCGTATCGCTGGCCTCCCCTGTCAACTGGAGTTTCCGTCTGCACCTAAGAGGGTCAGAGTTTTTTCTTTCATCTGAGTGCGGCCTTCTAAACCTTTCCTCTTCCGTTACGAAGTAGTACCCTTAGACCTATTTATTTACTATCTCAATGGTTTTTTTTCCCCTAATTTGATGCATTGATAACTTAGCGGAAGTATTCTTCTCTTCCATCGATTGAAGAGCGGAGTGTGCATTTTTAGCCTTTTTTCCCCTTCCCCGAGTCCTGATTCTCAATTTTCTCCCGAAACCCAGGATTTCCATTTTTTTCTTTCCTAACGATTCTTCTCTTTCTTTTCGCTATACAACTGCTCAAGTGCCGCTGCCCTCCACCCATCCCCCTCCCCATGAGTTCCAGTGTTCTGAGATATCTTTCTGTAAGATCTCCCCTTCCCCTTGCTCAAAAAACTCGCTCTCTGGTTCTCCACATTCAGATAGGATCATTACCGTAACATGTCCCCTTTCCCAACTTTTATCTGTACACTTGGAATTAAAACGTTTGTTATTCCCCTCTTTTTTTCGGCACAGGAGGTTTTCCCCCAGCCTTTCCCTAGTCCCCCCCCAATGAGCCTTTCTCCAGCCTTTCCTGCAAATCATTTCGTTTTTTTACCCATTTGGGTCTCTTTGTTCTCTGGTAATAAAGTTCGAACCCCCCCCTTCTTCCCCTGAGTTTTTACCTGCGCACCCAACGGGTCCGTGCCAATAGCAAGCAACCCCTTTTCCAGTTTTCAACATCCCCCCTTTTACTCTCTTTTTTTTCAGTAGGACTCCCCTGAACTTTCTTCCTCCCCCAAAGAAATTGGAAACCCACCCCAGTCAAGAAAATGCAGTCCATGATCTCGTTTTTTTTTTAGAGTCCCCCTTCTTCCATTTACACGCCTTCCTTGTCTAGCATTCGAGGCAGAGAACCAGATTTGCGGGCGGGTAGGCTTCCTCGTCCGTACACCTTCCCTCTTTTCTTTATCCGCTTGGCAGGTGTTCTTCTCGATTTTATACAATGCCTCCTTTTTTTCTTTTCAGGTGCTTTTCACAATTACAGTTTGGCTTCTCCACTCATCCCTCTCTCCCAACCCCCCAGAAATCCGCCACCCCCTTTTTCTTCCCCGATTTCCGCCTCATCCCTTTTCCATCAGCTGCTCGTTCTTCAAACGCTTCCCTCCCGTATTTTTCCCTTTCTACTCTGAAGCGGTCAGTTGACCCATTCTTTTTCGCACCCCTTCGCTTTTTTTGGTGCCAGTCCCAACTTTGACTTCGTGGTTTGAACTATCTCTCTCCCCCGTTGTTTTATGAGTGAGACGGTTCCACACGATGGCACCACCTCCCAAAAGGCCCCGCACCTTTTTTTTCTTCTCTCAAAGATTCCCCGTCCCCGAACCGTCGCCACCACCCGGCGTTAAGCGTTTCTCTTTCGGTTTAACATTGATAGCGCCCAGGTCCTTCGTGCGACCCCAGCAATGCGCGATTTGCTTCCTCTTTTTCGTCTATACTCAGGATGAGTTTGCGATTCCACCCCCCCTGCTGGAATTGTCCCCTGTTTCAAAACTTTTTCCTTCAATGCGGATTCCTTTGTTGAACACCTTCAGAGTTTTGACTAATAACCCCCCTCTCCAAGAGCGAGATTATGTTTGTTCTGATCCTTGATCGCCCCGATATAAGAAAACTATTGCCCTGAGAGGATTCTCCTTACCGCACACTTCCCTTTTTTGAATCCTTACCCAGATTTAATTTCGACGGTACGATGTGTTCCCCTTTCAATTGTATTCCCTTTAGGCGACCAATTTACCTCCCTTCACCACCTTTGGTGAAGCTTGGACTTTTTATCACTGTCGCCTTCGGGATTTATTGGAGCAGAGAGACCCGTTGCGTACTTGATCGCCGTTTTTCAGATTTTTGGTGTTGTCTGTGTGCATTTCTTCAAAAGTCCGTAAATGCTACCCCCCCCCCCCCCCTTTTCCCATCCCCCTTTTTCCTCTTTCGACAGGACTTGACTTGTTGTTATCTGCCGGTTCCCGTTAAAACGAATACACAACCTTCTTCATATACTGTGAATTTTCAAGTTTTTTCAGACTCACTTTTTCCCTTTTTTTTTTCCTTTGACTGTATTTTCCTTACTGCCTATCTGAATTTTTCAGCTACCCAATATAGGCGTCTTTTCGGCCAGTGAAGAGATTCTTCTATAGAAAGACCCTAACCTGAACCTCGGAGTTGAGGCTTTAGCAGTTCACTCTCCCTTCCCTCCCCCCTCGCTCATTTACGTCAGCCTAGAACCCTACCCGAATTCTTTTAAAAGGACTCCGGGACCCCCTGGCGCCTTCAGAGCACCAATGTCCCCCTTCCTGGGCGTCAGCCTTCGGGTTATCGTTCCACTCACACCACTCCGCTCGGTCCTCATCGCTCCCTTTCCGCACGACCTTAGTGGAAGTATTACCATCCGCTTTTTCCTCCTGATCCCTTTAAGATCTCATGGGAAGATAACCCCCGTACCCCTCCCCAAGGGGTGTCTCCTCGTCAACTCCCCGGTTTCTCACCTCAACCCCCCTTTTTCAGAGATATTTTTTTTCTCCACCTGAAGTTTTCCGTTCTTTCGACCGACCGTGCCGTCGCACCGTCCAGGGACCTTCATTTTTCCGTTGTGGAGTTTTGTTAATTTCGAGTCCCCCGCTTTCCTGTGGATTACCTTCCCCTTCGGCCCACGTTACCCCTTTTCCCCAACGCTATAGAAGAGCACACACTTTTGTATACTTTTTTGGCCGGTGTGAGCAGGGTCGATGTCCCTGACGTCTCTGTGTTCACGCGTTTTTTTCTCGCCCCCCCAGCATAGACCTGATTTAGTTCTTCTAAGGCGATCGTGAAGGACCTTTTTTTGACTCTTTTGTCGGAAATAATTATTTCCCGTCAAAATCCCCTTTGTGGAACTCTCCTCGGCCACGGCCCCCATCTTCTTTTCGCACTTCTAGTATTGGGCGTATACCTTCCTCTTCCAATAACAGGATCCAAGGCTTTTAACTTCCCCAAATTTAAGGGGCTGTGCACCCTTTTTCTTTTTTTTTTCTATGTCGCTAAGAGGAAGAGGACCATCTCTAGAGTAACCTATGTTCCTGGCTTTTCTTTTTTGATCTTCATCGTTAATTTAATTTTTAGGAAAGGAACTCACCCACTGACGAAACGACCTCTTTTACAGATCCTGACACGTGGCGAGTCCAAATCGTTCGAAAGAGTTCCCTGACATGCGCACGCCTTAACTGGTCTTGGCTATTGGGACAGGACGAAGTCTTATCGACTGACCCGCTCGATGGACATACTTCCCACATTTTTTCGTTGTTTGGAGGTACCTCTTTGATTTTTATCCACGAGGAGCCCATCGTTCTTCTCCCTAAACCCCATTTTTCTTTTTATCGAACAAATTCTTTGATCCCCTTTGGTCATAGCCTTTGTACTGTTGTATTCTGCGGTTTTCGACTGTAACGGAGAGATACTTATTTGCTTTCCCGGTTATCGCCATGCGATATTCTTTCCAGATACCTACTTGGCGACGTCAGGCACAGTATTTGGAAGATTTAACCGCGGCCGGCCAGCTTCTCTTGATCGAGACTGGTTGTTCACTACCGTGAAGACATCGCGGTTATCCTTCCAGTTTTTGTCCTCTCGTCTTTCTTTTCCCAATATAGTTTACACCTCGGCATAATAGCTTCCTCCCCCCCTCCCGGTGTGGCTTACCCTTTTCCTTCAACAAAGCTGCCTTCCGAAATCTAGGTGGTCCTTCCTTTTCCATTCTATCTCCCGTGTTTTCCCTATGTCCTTTCCTCTGACACCGAACTCCGTTCCCATTAGGCTTGACCCTTCCACAGATGTGCAGATATACCGTCCGTTTTTCGTTACTTCAAGGGAGCCACTCGAACGCGATTTTTCGCGTATCTTTTGTTCCTTGGTCTTACACCCTTTCTCAGCTAAGATTGGTTCTGCTGGTATCTGAAGCGCGCTGACCCCCCCCCTTTCGTTGTTTTTTTGTTTTTTTGTTGCTTCGCGTCGGCCCCCCCCCCAACAGAGGCCCCATTAGGTACACAATTGAGTTTTTTCTTTGATGCCAATTCCGGAACAGCAGTTTGGGGTTAGCTCCGCCTTCAGTCTTTCGCGTGATTTCCTTTATCAGGGTTCATCCCTTGCAGCGAACGTTTCTATTCTCGCAATCCCGTGCCCCCAGCGGCCAGAGGAGAATGTATCTCTCGGCCTCCGTCTACCTCCCCCCAGGGCCTCCGGTGAAAGGTGTCCAGCTTGTTTCAGTTTCTTCCTTTTTCGATTTGAGCAGAGCTTCCCTTCCGCGAAGGCGAAGAAGAAAGACGTGCTTTTGGTGGCGCGATTCGCCGATCCTCAACCCTCTCCTATAGTTCGCGCTCCTGAATCCCCAGCGTCAGTTCTACCCCCCCCCCCCCCCACCCACCCCCCCCCCCCCCCCCCCCCACCCCCCCCCCCCCCCCCCCCCCCACCCACCCCCCCCCCCCCCCCCCCCCCCCCCCCCCCCCCCCACCCCCCCCCCCCCCCCCCCCCCCCCCCCCATATCTCCGGTAGAGAGAACCAAAAAACTCTGGTCGTTTAGTTTTCCCGCAAGCCTTCGGCTCATTTTTTCTCGCGACCCAGTCAAACACCGCGACCCTAGACACTCTCAACTTCGCCCCTACCCCTCGACATGTTCGCGTCATACGTTGGAGCTCTTCTTTCTTTCACTTGGAAGATTTTTCTCCTAACAGTGTCCTTGTAACTGAGCGCCACCAATAGCTTCTAACTAGCCGGAGACTTTGATCCCCTCCCCTCTCACGTTCTTCAGCTTTGCCGTCCCAATTTCCCTTTCTTCCTTTACCTCGCGGAAGAGTTTTTTTGCCCACGTTATGAGTTCGGCCTTTCCATTTCGCTCGTATCCAATGATCGACGACCTTCTCCCATTTTCTGCGTCAGGTCGCAGCTTGCATGTAATCTTCCAGTTGTGCCGTATCTTGGATCTTCCCGACCAGTCTCTGATGTTCAGTTCGCCGTTTTCCCCAGCCCGACCGCCGACTGACCGGACAAGTTTCTGGGACAACGTGTAACTTCAGCTTTTTCTGATACCGCTTTCCATGATCCCCTCTAGAGTTCCTTTGCACAATGCTACTCTTTCGTTGATCCAACTCAGTTCCTTTTATGATCTTGCTAGGTTGCAGCTCTTCATGGCCGAACTCGCCCCACTGGTGGGAATGTTTTAAAAGACTCATCTAATACCCCTCTACCCCGGCACCCTTGAAACTTTGGACATAGTGTCCAGCACCCACTTGGATCAATGGATTCCTCTTTGGTTGGCCCCAGTCTTTTCAACACCCATGACAACATGAGAACCCCTTGCGAAGGTAGCACAACTACTGCCCAGTTGATCTGTACCCAGTGGTGTCTAAGTCAGATTTTCCCGATTCCCGGCGCCGACAAATCCCCCCCCCCTTCCCTAGCCAACTCGAGAGTCATAATCGCCGAAACAAGGTGAGATCGACCCACTTACAAGAAATCCAGTTCGAAACAGTTCAAATACCCGTGACAAAAAACCTTCCGTTGAAGTAGGGTTGAACGTGCCTTCATTGTCTGGCGCCAGTGAAATTTCCAATAAGAACACCTTTTACAAGGACCACTGAACAGAGCCCCCCCCCCCCTTTTCGATATGCGTTATCAGCGTCGTTGACGAGTAGAATCACTCTCCGCTTGAACAGAGTTGGTTTCTCTCCGGCTTTATAATCTTTTTTAGGCACACTACTATTGATTCGTTTCTGGTAAGTTTCGCTCTAAGTTCTTAAAGCAGAACTTTTAAGGGGTCCCCTTTTCACCGTAAAGTTTCGCATTCTCCCTCATCCGCGAGTTTTTCCCCGACCCTGACAAAGATCCCCCCCACCCCTGTTGGATGACGCACGAAATTTCCGCCTACAATGGCTTTTTCAGAGTACCTCTTCTTTTATGGTTTTTTTTATTTGACCGTTGGGTCCTGCGAAGCAAGTCTTTAGGAGATAGATGCAGGTTCGCCCCCCCAGCCCCGTTTTTCCGATCATTTTGGACGTTGAACAGTTTTTACCCGTTCGTGTTGCACCTCTATTAGCCGTTGTTGTTTGTTTTGAGTGCCTATATCAAAACGAACCTCCCCCCCCCCCCCTTGTCCAACGTCAAAGGCCTCTCTGTGCTGCCGTGACTCCTTAATAGATCTCCTACGAGCTCCTCCTGTGCAAGAACGTTTCCCTTTCAGGTCCCTACTTGCTGAGGAAACTGCCCTTTTACTTCTTTTTGAATGTGCGACTTTTCCCCCTCTTTTTTGGCTTTGGATTGCTCTTTGTCAGGGTCGGTCGAGGTTAGAATGCTTTCCACGCTTCTTTGTGTCAAAATTCAATTTTGTCTTTCTTCTCCCAATTTCCCCCGAGTCGGATATCTGACCCCCCGTTCCCCTTCCCCCAGCATCGATCACCCCCATAAGAAATATTCTATATTCTTTGCAATCCTTACTTATGCAATATCGAAGAGAGAACCAAAGCTTTTCATCGGAACAAGAAGTGCTCGGTGTAGTCGCTCCATAACCAAGGTGACTGACAAGAGAGTTTCCCCTATCCGATTCCCGGAATTTTGAATTGTCTTCTCTTGGGCGGCGTAAGTGTTCCAGCAGACTGGTAAGACTTCCCCCCCTTTTACTCCTGAATGCACCTCATCGGTTCTTGTTATCAATGTTGATGTTTTTTGATCTTTTTTAATTCCCGCTTTTTTTCACTTGACCCCTTGACACTCGCATCGGAGGGGTTTTGATTTCTCCGTTTTAAAGAGGACCTCCTTCCAGGTTTCTTCGACCCCAAACGTTTACACGCTCATTATGGCCCTCGTCATGTGCGACCTTCCTGCTTTGGAGAGAGGGGGCCTTTTTAAAACTTTTACCTTTTCTCCCCAACTTCATTCACTTGAAGTTACCCCCCAGTTTTTTCCTTTTTCCACGATTGACTTTTTTTTCATGTTTTTCCCTCCCTGCCCACCCCTAGGAAGCGACTCCTCCCAAAAACATTCTGCCCACCGTGTTCTGCCAATTTCCTTCTAGAATGAGCCTAGCAAGATCAGAACTCCGGTTTGCCTTTTATAGAGACCTGAGGCCTTTGCTAGCCATCCTACCTTCCTCGACCCCTTTTGAGCCCCTATAATGACTTTTTGACCGAGGACCCCTCGTGCCAGGCGGAGTTCTTCCCGGTCATTCGCGTCTCCGTCTCTTCCCTCCTGCAACCGAAATGGAACACTACGCTCGGCCTTCTCCGTAAATCCCTCCCCTACTAGTGGAATGGAGTACCCCTTCCTCCGATCACTGACTTCCTAACAACCTTCTCATCAGGGATTGCTTGCTTTGAAAACTGGACGTCATCTCAATCCCGGGTGGCTACGGCAGACCCTCCCCTTCTCAAAAATATATACCGCGGCGCTCGAGTGTCCCCTTTTCCCAAGATTTTACTTTCCCTCGACGGTGAGCATTGCTTTTCGCACGTCTACAGTACTCTTCGAAGTCAGTGTGGCGTTCTTGCAAGACCTTCCCTGTTTGTCCTGCCGCAAAAATAGGCCCCCGTCCCCCCATCTAATCTTCGCCCGCGAGCAACAACCGGTATTTTCGGAAGTTGGTTTTTCGTCCGATGTTTTTTCTGACGTTCTCTTGCTCTCCCTTCCCCGTCCAGGGGCTTGATTCCCTCAACCCCCCCGACGGTTTGTTGAGTTTTTTCCCCCAACCCCAGTTGTCAAGGACCGAGCCCTAGGTTTCGTTTTTTTCCTTACTATACTTTCGAGTTCTTTTTCCCCCCTCTACCCGACCTCGGCAAAGGCACTCTTCTTCCCGTCGTGGTCCCCTTCTACTTACTCCTCCTTCCCCCCTCATCAGAAGAGAAGGTGAGACTCCTCCACCTTTCGACAACTTCCCTGATTCCTATTTTTTGGAGTTTGATGCAGATCTCCTTCCTGACAATCTAGAGTCTTAGTTTTTTTATATGACTCTAGCCCCACGGTACTTACTCTTCTCCCCAGCGAATACAAGGCCCTGCAACCCTCCTCCCCGAGACAGAAGATTTTACCCGCGATCCCAGATGCGGTCTGCTCCCTGCCACCTCAATGGCTTGTTTGGTATTTGCGCCTTTCCCGCAAAGCTTCAGCGCGTTCAGCCACCAAGACCCACCCCTCTTACCGTTTTTTTTTCTTTCCTCACGCTATTTTTTCGCATTCTGATTGGATAATGTCGTATCCCAATACGGTCTGATCCCGCAGTTTTTCCTATTATAGCTAAACTTTCCCTTTTTGCGTTCCTGAGTTCCGAGCCTATGGGATGGGTAGGTTTTCCTCTCCCTCCCCGAGCCTCCCCCCGACCCCCCCGCTACAATTTCTTTTTTGACGACGTTGCAGCTTGGACCATCTCATTCCCCGCCGCCGGAGATCTTATTAGCTTTTTTTCTGAGGACCCGTCTCCAACGATCTGGCAACCCCCCCTCTTTTTCTCTTTTCTTATTTCCTACTACTAATTGTTGTTTGCTCCATTCCTTTTCTGAAAGTGAACCCCCCTCGTTAATAATTCCTCTCCCCCCCCTTCTGGATGTAGGGGGTCGGGTTCCTCCCCCTTCGTACAAGATGCGGCGTAGCACTTCCCTGGGGATTTTTAGATCCTGCTTTGGTTTCCAACGCCCCCCCCTTTTTCCCCAAAGGATGACGAGCTCTTTCCACCGCCTAGTCACAGATTCATCTCTTCCCTTTTCAAAACTATGTGAATATAAAGCAGCCCCTTCTTTTATCCGACAGGGATCCCTAGCCCTCCCGATCCTTTCTTATTGACCCCCCCCCCAAACGTCTAAGATAGGAAGAATGCCGCCCTGCTCTGAATTCCCTAGCTAGTCGATTTCGAAAAATCCATTCTATCGAGCCCCCCGATTCCAAGTTGGCTGCCCTGTACCGACCAGATCTTTTTTTTTCATCGCGCGGTCATTTCAGGCAGACGGTGGAAAATCTTTGCGGCCTGTTCTTTTCTCGTTCTTTTTCCTTCAAAGCACATCTCTTTCGAATCAAGACCGATCGGACAGGCGGCAATGAATATTTCGTCTCCTTGTTCCTCGCCGCGATCCCTCCTTACCCCGCTCCCGAACTACGCCGATTCTGTGACCCTTGTCGAACAGTTTTTACCGCTCCCTTCGTTATTCCTCAGTCTTCCGCAGGATTTTCCTGGTAGACCAAGAGGCCGAAGCAAGACGGTGCCTCTTCTTTCCACTCGTACCTGGATTGATGCCCCCCCAATCCGCAAACATTCTATCGCCCGCTCTCCCTCAGTCCGGTTCCTTCACGAGCGATTCGAGCCTCAACAATAATTTTGTGTCTTCACCCTCGCCCTCTCAGACTCGGCCACCGCCAGCATCGAAACTACTTGACTTCACCCTTGACCATACTTTTATTTTTTTTGAGCGTAGTTATCTCTTTGATAGCTTGGGTGAGTCTCTGTTTGGCCCTTCGCTCCCTGAGGCCCGTTCACGGCGAATTCAACAAACCTATTGAGTATGCGATGCCGAGAAGGTTTCTGAACCGCACGTCAGATGGATATGACTCCCGTTTCCCCCACGCTGTCTTCCTGAGCGGCTCCTATCGCTTTTTCTCCTACGGATCTTGAGTGCGGCCTTCAACCCCCAGGTTCGAGTTTCTCTTACGTTCGCTAGAAATATGCCTTCCCTGTGCGTAATGCCATCTTCGCCTTGGACTATTAAAAGTCGTTAAGGAGCTGAGATTCACGATGTTCGATGCGAGTGTTAATTTATTGCCCCCCCCTCCCTGAGCAGAGACCGCGACATTTTCTAGCCCCCCCCCCAACTTTTTCATTTTTTTTTCCTGCAGACTTAGAAGTTTTATTTGCCACCCAACGATTCTTCGTTTTTGATGCGCTGACAATTCTCAGTGCGGGGCTCCTACCCTTCCTCCAAAATCTTGCTTTAAGTTTCTTGCCTCTTGCAGCGCTCTTCACTTGCCGACCCCCTTGCCTCTTGTTTGAGGAAGGCGGCGCCCCCCCAATCAATAGGAAGTTACTTCGCAACCCATTGGCCAGGCTGACTTTTTTCAAAAATGGATTCCTTCGATCCGAACACCCATTTTTTTTTTTTTCAAGGCGGTTAACGCACCCTGAAAAAAATCTTCTTCGCAAGGCCTTCGCACAGCCGGCATGAAAAAGAATGATAGTGTAAGTTTTTTCCACCTTGACGCTTCCTATTCATATTTCCTCCAGAACAATACCACCCCCCCACGCCCCCGCCCAGCGAGATTTTAACTTTTTGAAACCACGGTTAGCTCTTTTTTTTTCCCACTCGCAAGCAATCCGTTAACCCCAGTTTCCACATCCACCTTCATAGATTGCCAAGACTCTGAACTTGAAGGAAATTGTAGCCAAAACGAACTTCAATAGAAACCCCATCTGGAACGCCCCCTTCCCTGCCCCTTCCCTCTCTGCGAGCCTCCCTTTTCATCCCTACGTTGATACT